>Ga0247840_10000335_pt1 | contig 99375 bp, 71 predicted proteins | sample LaCruzMarch2015__FD_192404 | JGI IMG/M metagenome (GOLD analysis project Ga0247840, IMG submission 192404) | Freshwater microbial communities from meromictic Lake La Cruz, Castile-La Mancha, Spain - LaCruzMarch2015_17m | ecosystem: Environmental > Aquatic > Freshwater > Lake | place: Spain... | reverse complement strand
TGCTCTCGGGGCATACGCAGTCGGTGAACAGCGTGGCCTTCTCCCCGGACGGCCGGACCCTGGCCTCGGGCTCGGATGACGACACCATCCGGCTCTGGGACCTGGCTACCGGCAAGGAGACCGCGGTGTTCTCGGTCAGTGCGTGGGGGGTGACCAGCGTGGCCTTCTCCCCGGACGGCCGGACCCTGGCCTCGGGGTCGCGGGACGACACCATCCGACTGAGGGACCTGGCTACCGGCAAGGAGACGGCGGTGATCTCGGGGCATACGAGTTCGGTGTTCAGCGTGGCCTTCTCCCCAGACGGCCGGAACCTGGCCTCGGGGTCGCGGGACGACACCATCCGGCTGTGGGATCTCGCCACCGGCAAGGAGACCGCGGTGATCTCGGGGCATAGGACTCGCGTAACCAGCGTGGCCTTCTCCCCGGGCGGGCGGACCCTGGCCTCGGGGTCGGATGACCGCACCATCCGGCTCTGGGACCTGGCGACCGGCAAGGAGACCGCGGTGCTCTCGGGGCATACGAGTCCGGTGTTCAGCGTGGCCTTCTCCCCGGACGGCCGGATGCTGGCCTCGGGGTCGGGGGACGGCACCATCCGACTGTGGGACTTGGCTAGCGGCAAGGAAAGCGCGGTACTCAGCGGGATTACGGAGTCCGTGACCAGCGTGGTCTTCTCCCCGGACGGCCGGACCCTGGCCTCGGGGTCGGCGGACGGCACCATCCGTCTGTGGGACTTGGCTACCGGCGAGGAGACCGCGGTGCTCTCGGGGCATAGGGATGAAGTGACCAGCGTGGCTTTCTCCCCGGACGGCCGGACCCTGGCCTCCGGGGCGTCCGACGACACCATCCGGCTTTGGGACCTGGCTGTCGGCAAGGAGACAGCGGTGCTCTCGGGGCATACGCGGTCCGTGGACAGCGTGGCCTTCGCCCCGGACGGCCGGACCCTGGCCTCGGGGTCGTGGGACAACACCATCCGGCTGTGGGACTTGGCTACCGGCAAGGAGACTGCGGTGCTCTCGGGGCATACGAAGCCCGTGACCAGCGTGGCCTTCTCCCCGGACGGCCGGACCCTGACCTCCGGGTCGGCGGACGGCACCATCCGGCTGTGGGCCTTGGCTACCGGCAAGGAGACCGCGGTGCTCTCGGGGCATACGAATTCCGTGACGAACGTGGCCTTCTCCCCGGACGGTCGGACCCTGGCCTCGGGGTCGAACGACAAGACTATCCGCCTGTGGGACCTGGCGACCGGCAATGAGACCGCGGTGCTCTCGGGGCATACGGATTCGGTGTCCAGCGTGACCTTCTCTCCGGACGGCGGGACCCTGGCCTCGGGGTCGGGGTCGTATGACGAGACTATCCGGCTGTTGGATCTCGCCACCGGCAAGGAAACCGCGGTGCTCTCGGGGCATACGAAGTCCGTGAACAGCGTGGCCTTCTCCCCGAACGGCCGGGGCCTGGCCTCGGGGTCGGACGACAAAACCATCCGGCTGTGGGACTTGGCTGCCGGCAAGGAGACCGCGGTGCTCTCGGGGCATTCGAGTTCCGTGGAAAGCGTGGCCGTCTCCCCGGACGGCAGGACCTTGGCCTCGGGGTCGAACGACAAAACCATTCGGCTGTGGGACCTGGCTACCGGCAAGGAGACCGCGGTGCTCTCGGGGCATTCGAGTTCCGTGGAAAGCGTGGCCGTCTCCCCGGACGGCAGGACCTTGGCCTCGGGGTCGAACGACAAAACCATTCGGCTGTGGGACCTGGCTACCGGCAAGGAGACCGCGGTGCTCGCGGGGCATTCGAGCTCGGTGGACAGCGTGGCCTTCTCCCCGGACGGCCGGACCCTGGCCTCGGGGTCGAGTGACGACACCATCCGGCTGTGGGACCTGGCTACCGGCAAGGAGATCGCGTTGCGCTCGGGACATACGTCTTGGGTGTACAGCGTGGCCTTCTCCCCGGACGGCCGGACCCTGGCCTCGGGGTCGAGGGACAGCACCATCCGGCTCTGGGACCTGGCGACCGGCAAGGAGACCGCGGTGCTCTCGGGGCACACGAAGCCCGTGACCAGCGTGGCCTTCTCCCCGGACGGCCGGATGCTGGCCTCGGGGTCGGGGGACGACACCATCCGGCTGTATGGACTGGAGATCTTTCGTGATTCCCGTTCGAGGGAAGACCAACTCGAGGCCGCCGAGGCCCAATACCACGTCCAACTGGTCGATCTGCAATTGCAGCCGGTACCGCCCCAGCGCAACCTGTACGGGGTGCCGCCCCAGGCGCCACAATGGTCGCAGGCCAATCCGTTTCATTGGCTCCCCGCCGCGGAGGGAGGCGATCCGGCGGCCATGGTGCAACTGGGGATGATCTATGATCGTGCGCATGACCTGACAACCGCCGAGACCTGGTATCGCAAGGCAGCAGAGGGCGGAGCCTCCGCGGCCGGCGAACTCCTGGCCGCTCTCCGGCGCCGACAGGCTGCGACCCTTTGGGAGACCCGGCCTAATGACGATGACCCCAAACAGTACGATCGGTTCATCGACCTTTGCAACCGCGTGATCGCGCTCGACCCGAATCATGCGGGTGCCTATTGGCTACGCGGGCTGATCTCGAACGCGCGCAAGGAGGTACGCCAGGCCGAGGCTGATTACCGAAAGGTCGTTTCACTTTATCCCGCACTTTCAGTCCCAGTTGGCAGCCTCGGGTGGCTGCTCATCACCCAGGGCCGATTCGACGAGGCCATGCCCTTCGCAAGGAAGGCCCATGAGTTGGACCCGGAAAGCTACGCCTGGGCCGTCAATCCCGGCCATCTCTATCTGCTCACCGGCGACCGCAAGACCGCCCGCGAATATTACGAGAAGTCGATCGCCCTGCTGCCGGACGAGGCGGCCCTGAAGTCCGGTCCGCTCGCCGATTTCCAGCTTTTCATCGCCAAAGGCTGGGAGGTCAAGGCCTGCAAGGAAGAGGCAGCCTGGTTCCGCAAGCGCTTTGCCGAGAAGCAGGCCGAGACTCAGCCGCAATAGACCTCGCGCGCCATGCCGCGACGCCCAATGCCAGCCCGAGAGAGCGACCGCCGACGCCACCTTGAGCCGGACGGGGTATGCCCCATCAACCGCGGCGGGACGGGGCATTCGCCCCGTCCCGAATGTTTACTCGGAGGCCGGCCATTGGCGCGAGCCGGCAGGTCAGAAGAAAACGTTTCAGACGGGGCGAATGCCCCGTCCGGCAGTTTACCGGAACGTCTCTGTCCCGTCCGGCAGTTTGCCGGAACCTCTCTGCCCCGTCCGGCCTGTGAAAACGTTTCGGACGGGGCGGATGCCCCGTCCGGCAGTTTACTTGGGCCGGACGGGGTATACCCCATCAACCGCGGCGGGACGGGGCATTCGCCCCGTCCCGAATGTTTACTCGGAGGCCGGCCATCGGCGCGAGCCGGCAGGTAAGAAGAAAACGTTTCGGACGGGGCGGATGCCCCGTCCGGCAGTTTGACGGAACGTCTCTGCCCCGTCCGGCCTGTGGGCGCGGTGCTCGCGCGCGCCTAACCCGACCTACCGGGCTCGGTCCGCACAGCGGACCCTACGGCAAGGCGAAGCGCCGTAGGGTCCGCTGTGCGGACCAGCGGCCCCGCCGCCGGTGCAGTGGCGGGGCTTGTGCTCGAGGCCGCCGCCTGGGACCGGAGCCTGGGAGCCGGCGGGCCAGCGCATCGACCGGGGCCTGACCTCACTCACTCGCCTTGTTATCGCGGCCCGCCTGCTCCAGTTTGCGTTCGTCGTTCGGGCTGAGGATTGGCCGGTCGATGCTGAGGGTGACCTTCTCGAGCGTGCCGGTGAAGGCGAAAGGCGGCTGGTAGTCGGCGTCGTCCACCCCGGTCAGGGTGTCTGAGCCGACGTCCAGGCTCTCGTCCCATTGCAGGATCAGCGGCAGGGTGCGCTCCATGCGCTTGCGGGCGACCTCCTTGCCGTCTACCTTCAGCACCCCGGTACCGCCGCGCCCGATCCCGGACAGATTGTTGAACGCCAGGGTGCCGATCCCCAGGCCCTCATAGCGGAAGTCGAACTCGAGCGTGTGGCGGCCGGGCGTCAGGGGCTTGGGACCCTCCCAGCGCACGCGCTTGAGGTCCGCCAGGTTCCAGGTGAAGACCGGCTTGCCGCGGGCGAGATAGAAGCCATAGCCGCCGAAGCGCCCGCCCTGGGTGATGATCATGCCCTCGGCCCCACCCTTGGGGACCTGGACCTGGGCCTTGATGCGGTAGGAGGCGTTGAGGAGGCTCGGGGCATCCCCGTTGGGCGTGCCGGTGAGCGGCTGGGTCCAGGTGAAGACCCGGCGGCCGGCGGTGATGCTGGGGCGCGGGGCGACCAGCCGGGTCGCCACGCTGGCATCGAGCGGCAACACCTGATACTTGGTCGCCTCGACCCAGAAGAGGTCCTGCAATTCCTTGAGCTTGTCCGGGTACTTGGCGGCGACGTCGCTGGACTGGGTCCAGTCCGTGGCGAGTTCATAGAGTTCCCAGGGGTAGCCGGTCGGGTCCTGACTCACCGCGGAGAAGGTGTTCCAGGGCGGGCGCATCACCTTGGTGCTCGCGATCCAGCCGTCGTGGTAGAGGGCGTGGTCACCCATCATCTCGAAATACTGGGTGCGGTGGGTCGAGGGTGCCTTGGCATTCGCCGCATCGAAGCTGTAGTTCATGCTCACCCCCTCGAGCGGGCTCTGGGCGATGCCGTCGACGCTCTCCGGTGCGCGGATGCCGGCCGCCTCCAGGATGGTCGGCACGATGTCGATGATGTGGTGAAACTGATCGCGGACCCCGCCCTTATCCTTGATCACCCGGGGCCACGCAATCGCCATGCCCTGCTTGACGCCGCCGAAGTGGGAGGCGACCTGCTTGGTCCAGGAAAAGGGGGTGGAGAAGGCCCAGGACCAGGGGGCCGCCATGTGATTGTAGGTCCGGTCGGAACCCCAGGCGTCATAGAAGCGCTTGAGCTGGTCCGCGACCGGCACCTCCATCCCGTTGAACATGGCCACCTCATTGGGGGTGCCGATCAGAGTACCCTCGGCGCTGCCGCCATTGTCGCCGCTGATGTAGATGATCAGGGTGTTGTCGAGCTTACCCAGGTCCTCGACGGCCTGGATCACGCGCCCGATCTCGTGGTCCGTATAGGCGACATAGGCGGCGAAGACGTCCACCTGGCGGATGAACATGCGCTGTTCGTCGGGCGTCAGACTGTCCCAGTCCTTCAGGAGATCGGTCGGCCAGGGCGTCAGTTGGGCGTCCTGCGGGATGACGCCCAGTCGCTTCTGGTTCGCGAAGATGCGCTCGCGCAGCCGGTTCCAGCCCTGGTCGAACAGGTGCATGTCGCTGATCTTCTTGATCCACTCAGGCGTGGGGTGATGCGGGGCATGGACCCCGCCGGGGGCGTACTTGATGAAGAACGGCTGCGTGGGCGAAAGCGTCGTGATGCGATTCATATAGGCAATGGCGTCGTCGGCCATGGCCGTGGTCAGGTTCCAGCCGGGCTTGCCGAGGAAGGGATAAATCTGAGTGGTATTGCGGAACAGGTTGGGCTGCCACTGATTGGTGTCGCCGCCGATGAAGCCATAGAAATACTCAAAGCCCATGCCGATCGGCCACTGATCGAAGGGCCCGTCCTGGCTCGCCTGAAAGGCCGGGACATTGTGGTCCTTGCCGAACCAGGCGGTGCGGTAGCCATGGTCCTTCAGGACGCGCCCGATGGTCGCCTTGTCGCGCGTGATGATGCTGTTGTAGCCCGGAAAGCCGGTGGATTGCTCGGCGATCACCCCGAACCCGACCGAGTGGTGATTGCGCCCGGTCAGCAGCGCGGCCCGGGTCGGTGAGCAGAGCGCGGTGGAATGGAAATTGGTATAGCGCAGGCCGGCGGCGGCCACCCGGTCGAGGTTCGGGGTCGGGATCACCCCGCCGAAGGTGGCGGGGGTCCCGTAGCCGGTATCGTCCGTGATGATGAGCAGCACATTGGGCGCCGTCGCCGGCGGTTCCACGCGCGCCGGCCAATAGGGCTTGGACTGCGCGGCATTGCGCGCGATGGTGCCGCCGAAGGCCGGCGGCGGCGGCGGGAGTTGCGCGCCGTCGATGGTCATGGTCGCGCCCGGGGAACCCGGTACCCCTGTCACCTGCCCGTGCGGGGTCCCGGCCGGCGCGGCCGTCTCGGTGTCGCCCATGACCGTCAAGTGCCGGCCGACCGCGAGCCGCTCCCCGACGAGCAGGTTGCGCCCCTTGAGCTCGGCCACGCTGACCCCGAAACGCTCGGCGATCCCCCCCAGTTCATCCCCCGCGACCACCACATAGATGGCCGTGCCGGGGTCGAAGCGCCCCTGCGCCTGGGGGCGCGGCCCCAGGTCCGCGGCCCGGGCGCCGGCCAGGGCGCAGCAGAGCAACAGGGCCAGCGCCCAGGGCGCGGGCCGCACCGGGCCGGGGTTCGGGACTCGCTCACTCATTCGTCATCTCCGTCATCATTGGTTTATACGGAACGGTTGTTGGTTTTCAATGCATTCAGCGTCGTTGTCGTTGTCGTTGTCGTTGTCGTAATCGTATTCGAGGCTTTCGAAGCACACCGGATTCTCTGACACCCGGAATTACATCGCTTCTCCGATTACGACTACGATTACGACAACGACAACGACAACGACGGCGACGATTCTGTTCGTGCTTACTTGTTCTTGACTCGTTACCAGGTACAAAACACGACCCTGGCGCGGTCCATTTCAGCGGCGGCGCGGGTTTCGGTGGACTGCGCTAAGCTTGTCCACCCTACGATGCCACGGGGTCGGAATGATGACCAAGGCCGCGCCCGGGGTCAGCCGCCGCCCACTGCGCCCGCCGGGTGGCCATGCCTAGGGCCTGGATGTTGCCACTTTCGCCGCCGCAGGTCACCGTGAGAATACAGCCGCCGGCGACCGGGGGCGCGGCCAGACGATAACCCCCGGTGCGGGCATCCGGCCGGGCGGCGGGGCCCGCGGCCTGCCCGGCCCTTGCTGGCGCCCGCCGTCGCTGGTACCGTCCCGCCAACGCGACCATCCGGCGCGACCGTCCGGCGGCTGAGCACATCCCATTGAGGCGCGGCCCAGCCCCGCGCCACCGTCCTCCGGAACCAGGACCATGACCGACGACATCCCCACCGAACGGCCCGGCGCCTTGACCGCGGCACTCCTGCGCGCGCTGCTGGATGAGGTTCCGGCCCTGGTCGGCATCCTGGCGCCGGACGGTACCCTGATCGAGCTGAACCGCCCGGCGCTCGCGTGCGCGGCCCCCGCCCTGGGCGCGGCGCTCGGCAAGCCGCTGTGGGAGGCCGCCGGGTGGGACGATGCGCCGCAGACCCGCGCGCGCCTGCGTGAGGCGGTCTCACTGGCCGCCGGGGGCGCCCCCCAACGCCTGGAGTTGGCGGTGCAGACGCCAGGCGGCACCGGCTGGCTGGACCTGCGGATCGGCCCCCTGTGCGACACGGCCGGGCGGCTGACGCACCTGAGCCTCACGGGCCTCGACCTCACCGAGCGCCGCACCGCCGAAGCGCGGCTGAGCGCGGGCGCGCCGCCCCAGCCTGAGCGCACCTGCGCCGATGACGAACCCAGCGCCAGCCGGGGGCGGCTGGCGGACTTCGCCGCGGCCACCTTCGAGGGGATCGTGATCAGCGAGGCGGGGCGCATCCTCGACTGCAATCCCCAGTTGGAGCGGATGCTGGACTACCCGCCCGGGTCGCTCGCCGGGCGCCTGATCGAGGACCTGGTCGCCCCCGAGCACCGCGAGCGGGTGATGGAGGCGGTGCAACTGCTGCACACCAGCCACCTGGAGCACGAAGTGCTGCGCCGTGACGGCTCGCGCATCGTCGTGGAGGTCCGCGGACTGCCCGACACCACGGGGGGCACCGGGCGACGCTTCACGGTCCTGCGCGACATTACCGAGCGCAAGCGGGCCGAGGAGGCCCTGCGCGCGGCCCATGACACCTTCTATCACCTGGTGCAAAACTCCCCCTTCGGGGTCTACACGGTGGACGCCGATTTCCGCCTGGCCCAGGTCAGCCACGGGGCACAGCAGGTGTTCGCGAACGTCCGCCCGCTCCTGGGGCGCGACTTCGCGCAGGTGCTGCGCTGCCTCTGGAGTGAGCCCTTCGCCACCGATGCCATCGCCCGCTTCCGGCACACCCTCGCGACCGGCGAGCCCTACCATTCACCGGGGACCGTCGCGCGGCGCCGCGACAACGAGGCCCTGGAGTCCTACGACTGGAAGACCGAGCGCATTACCTTGCCCGACGGCCGCCCGGGCGTGGTCTGCCACTTCTACGACCTGTCGGAGCGGCTGCACTACGAGGAGGCGTTGCGCGACGCTGACCGGCGCAAGGACGAGCTCCTGGCGACCCTGGCCCATGAACTGCGCAATCCGCTGGCCCCGATCCGCACCGGGCTGGAAGTGCTCCAGCTCGCCGGCGCCGATCCGGCGACGGCCGCGCCGGTCATCGCCATGATGAAGCGCCAGCTCCATCACCTGGTGCGGCTGGTCGACGACCTGCTGGACATCGCGCGCATCACCCACGGCAAGATCGCCCTGCGCAAGGAACCTGTCGACCTGGCCGAGACCGTGGCCGCCGCGCTGGAGAGCGCCGGGCTGGGCGCCGCGGACGGCGGGCGACGCCTGACGACAAGCCTGCCGGACACGCCGCTGCTGGTGGAGGGGGACCCCGTGCGGCTCGCGCAGGTGATCGGCAACCTGCTCAGCAACGCGGTGAAGTTCACCCGGGAGGACGGGGAGATCCGGCTCTGCGTCGCGCGCGAATCCGGCCCGGACGCGGACTGGGCACGGATCTCGGTGCGCGACGACGGCGAGGGGATCGCGCCCGGGTTGACGGAGCGCATCTTCGACATGTTCTCGCAGGCCAATCCGCACCGCGGCGGCGGCCTGGGCATCGGACTCGCGCTGGCGCACCGCCTGGTGGAGTTGCACGGCGGCCGGATCGAGGCGCACAGCGCGGGCCCCGGCCAGGGCAGTGAGTTCATCGTCCGTCTGCCGCTGGCCGGCGCGGCGCACCTGGGGCCGTCGGCCGCGCTGCCGGCGGGCGGCGCGGCGCTCAGGGCACGGCGCGTCCTGGTCGTGGACGACAGTCGCGACAACGCCGACAGCACCGCCGTCCTGCTGAGCGCGCTGGGGGCCGCGGTGTGCGTCGCCTACGATGGCGCGGCGGCCCTCGCTGCCGCCGCCGCCGAGCGCCCGGACACGGTCCTTCTCGACCTCGGCATGCCCGGCCTGGACGGCTACGAGGTTGCGCGGCGCCTGCGTGCGCAATTCCCCGGCCCGCAACTCCAACTCGTCGCCCTGACCGGCTGGGGCGACGCCGACGACCGGCGACGCGTGCTGGCCGCCGGCTTCGACCAGCATCTGATCAAGCCGGCGAGCATCGAGAGCCTGAAGGCGATCCTCGACACACGGCCCAACGCGAGCGGATAACCTGGGATCGGGTTTTTCTCACGCCAAGACGCCAAGAACGCAAAGAAGAATCAGTGGCCCCTTCGCCTCCCTCTTCACATCACGGTGCAGCGATATGAAAAACGCGACGCTACCAATGACCGCGCTGTTGCTTTACGCCTCGACGGCGTCGGCGCAAACCGCGCACACCCTCTCGCCAGACGCGATCGAATTCGCCGGATCAATCCTCGGGGTATCCTCCGGCATCCCCTGTGGCGACGGGACCAAGACCTGGACCCAGTGGCAGCTCATCCCCCAGCAAGCGACCTCAGGGGCCTTGAGCACCGGTTTCGCCCCCACCTTGCCGACCTCGCCGTCAGCGTTGCCGGAGCGGTATCTCGAGGCCGCCGGACTGGATGGCGGGCAGGTCACGGTCTTCGGTTTGAGGCCCGAAGATACCTATAATAATATTGAATTCACGGGAATGGTGACCTGGAATGCAAAGGCCAGCCGCCAATTCCACAGCGCAACCGGACTGGCACCCTGGACGAGCAAGAACCCGCTCTTTCAACTACGGGTGCAAAAGGTCGCGGGCAAATGGCAGGTAAACGATGCCGCGCCCGCCTGGATCGCACGCGCACCAGCGGCCTGTACGGACCTGCAACAATTGGCGAAAGATGCCGACGCCGCTCGCCAGGCACGGGCTGCGGCCCAGTTGCGCGAGCAGCAGCGCCGCCATGAAGAGAACCTACGCAAATATCCGGTGCAGCCCCATACGCCGGACCCCTATTACCGTAGAGAGTGAGCGGCGCGGTTGTCGTTGTCGTTGTCGTTGTCGTAATCGGACAAGCAATGCGATTGAGCTGCGAGAGAATCCTGGGCGTTACGATTACCTCGATTACGATTACGATTACGACAACGGCGCCGAAGGCATTCCCTAAATCGATCTGTGTAACTTATTGGTGAACCCTTCCTCAGCCGACGGCGAGCAGCACGCCGGCCGCAAGGATGGTACCGACGATTGCGAAGCCGTAGAACCAGCGTTGCGCGCGAGGCCCGGTGTGAACACCCAGATCGTGCAGACTGTGCACCATGCGATGGCAGCCGTGGAACAGGAACAGCGCGATCACAATGAACAGGGCGCCCTTACCCAGCGGGTCCTGCGCAAAGGCCAGCACCAGCGTATAACTCATGGTCTGGGGCGGCAGCAGAAACCCGAGCGGCACCGCGAGGCCGGTAATGAAGATCAGTACCGGTCCGATCAGGGCAGACAGCACGCCACCGGCGCCGAACAGCGACCAGAAAATCGGTTCGTGGGAGCGTTTCATCGGGTCACCCACCACAGGGTTACGAGGATCAACAGCGACAGGCCGGCGGCCGCGGCAAGGCCGCCCCGGACGATCAGCCGGGGATCGAACGGGAGTTGGGGCGCCGTCTTGGGCATCACCGCAAACCAGGTGATACTGTGATAGGTTACGATCAGCAGCGCGACCAGATGAAAGCCGATGGACCATGGCGTGGCGAGCATCCCGCGCCAGGCGTCATAGGCCGCCGGGCCCAAGAGGAGGCAGGCGAGCCCCGCCAGCAGCACCAGAGCATAAGCGGTCAGAAAGACCGCGGAGCCCTCCCTGATCATGTAGAGCAGGAACCAGCTGTTTTTCGTCCACCACCAGGCCATGGGGCGGTGATAGGTCGTGAGGACCGGCTTGAAGCGGCTCATTGCTTTGCCCTCTTGGGCAGGAGAAATTTCAGGACGCCGAAGTAGTCCAGGGTGCTGTTGACCTTGTTCTGGTTGATCGCGTGGGCCGGGTCGACGCCCTTGGGGCACACCTGCGAGCAATAGCCCACCAGGGTGCAACTCCACACGCCCTCCTCGGCGTTCATCACCTCGCTGCGGGCCGTCCAGCCCTGGTCGCGGGAATCGACGTTGTAGCGATGCAGCAGGGCCAGCGCCGCCGGCCCGGTGAACTCCGGGGTAAGCCCGTATTGCGGACAGGCCGAGTAGCACAGCAGGCAGTTGATGCACTGCGAATACTGATAATACCGATCCATCTGCACGGGCGTCTGGCGATAGGCGCCGGCCGCGATCACCCTATGTTCCGCCGGAATCAGGTACGGCTTCACCGCCTCGAGATGGTCGAGAAAGCCGCTCTGATCGATGACCAAGTCGCGAATGATGGGAAAATGCGTGAGCGGCTCGACCCGGACCTTGCCCGGGAAGTAATCGCGCAGGAAGGTGTGGCAGGAGAGTTCCGGCACGCCATTCACCATCTTGCCGCAACTGCCGCAGACCGCCATCCGGCACGACCAGCGGAAGGTCAGGCTGCCGTCCAGGTGGTCCTTGATGTATTGCAGCCCTTGCAGCACCGACATGTCTTCGGTGAAGGGCACCTGATAGGTCCGATAGTAGGGTTCGGCGTCGGTCAGCGGATCGTAGCGCAGACATTCGATCGCGATGATTCTGGTGGCGTGATCAATGGGCATGGTGCGGCTCCGGACGGTGCGTCAGGTCAGGACGGCCTGCAGGCCGGCGCCGCCGTAGCTGCGGGTCTTGGGTTGCGAGCGGGTGATGGTCACCGGCGAGTAACTGATGGTCGGCGGTCCCTCACCGCCGTAGCCCGCGAGCGAATGGCGCAGGTAGCGCGCGTCGTCACGCGTGGCGTACTCATCGAGCCGGACATGGGCCCCGCGCGACTCCTGCCGATGGTAAGCGGAGTGCGCCAAGGCCTCGGCGACCTCCAACATAAACCCGAGTTCGATCGCCGACAGCCACTCCGTATTGAAGGTGCGGCTGTGGTCGTCGAGCCGGATACCGGCACGGTAGCGCCCGCGCAGTTCGGTAAGCCTGTCGCAGGTCGCACGCATCCCGTCGGCGCTTCGGAAAATTCCGACCCCCGCCTCCATGGTCTCGCCCAGCGCATCGCGCAGTGTCGCCACCCGCTCCCCGGCGTCGCGGCTCAATAGCGCGAGTAACGGCACCGCCGCGGCCTCGGCCTGGCGGTGAATGTCCGCCGAGCGGCCGTCAACTACGCCGCGCGCATAGGCAGCGGCACGCTCGCCGGCCACCCTGCCGAACACCAGGAGCTCCGAGAGTGAATTGGAGCCCAGCCGATTCGCGCCGTGGATACCGACGCTCGCGCATTCGCCCGCGGCGTACAACCCGGGCAAGTGGGTCTCGGTAAACCGGTTGGTGGTGATGCCGCCCATGGTGTGGTGGACCGAGGGCCGCACCGGGATCGGCTGCGTGACCGGATCGATGCCGACGAAGGTCTTGACCACCTCGGTGATCAGGGGTAATCGCTCATGGATCCGCTGGGCCCCAAGGGGGCGCAGATCGAGATGGACGGCGCGGCCCCGCGGCGTATCGATGGTGTTGCCATTTTGCTCCTCGTGCCAAAACGCCTGCGACAGTAGGTCGCGCGGCCCCAGTTCCATCGCCTTGGTGCGCGGCCAGGGGTCCGGCGGACCCAGGCCGTAGTCCTGCAGGTAACGATAGCCGTGCCGGTTGGTGAGGATCGCGCCCTCCCCGCGGCAGCCCTCGGTAATCAGGATGCCGGAGCCGAGCAGGGCCGTGGGGTGGTACTGCACGAATTCCATGTCGCGCAGCGGCACGCCCTGGCGGTAGGCCATGCCCATGCCCTCACCGGTGACGATCCCGGCATTGGTATTCTGACCGTAGAGGCGCGCGGCACCGCCGGTGCACAGGATCACCGCCTTGCACTCGAACAGGTACAGTGTGCCGGTCGCGATCTCGATAGCCAGCACCCCGCGCACCCGGCCGTCATCGACGATGAGGTCGGCGACGAAGAACTCGTCGAAACGCTGGATGCCGGAATACTTGATGGAGGTCTGGAACAGCGTATGCTGGATGTGAAAACCGGTCTTGTCCGCTGCGAACCAGGTGCGTTGCACCTTCATGCCGCCGAAGAAGCGGGCATTGATACGGCCGTCGTCCAGCCGGCTCCACGGACAACCCCAGTGCTCGAGCTGGATCATCTCCTCCGCGCAGTGCTCGACGAAATACTGCACCGCGTCCTGATCGCACAGCCAGTCGCCGCCCGAGACCGTATCATCGAAGTGGTTATCGATCGAATCGTCGTCGCGGATCACGCCGGCCGAGCCGCCCTCCGCCGCCACCGTGTGGCTGCGCATCGGCACCACCTTGGAGATCAGGGCCACGGACAACGCGGGGTCAGCCAGGTTGGCCGCAATCGCGGCCCGCAACCCGGCCCCGCCGCCGCCGACGACGACAATATCGCGCTTGATGACTTCCATCGTGGTTCCCGGCAGTCGTGTGTTGGGATCCCCCGGCGCACCACGGCGTTTGCGCGGGCAAGGCGATCATGGTCGAAATGACCGATGTCTCGATCATATCAGAACACGGCGCGCACCGGTGTCACAACGCGTCGGAACCGGCCCGGATCAAAGATCCTGTTCGAGCAACTGCCCGTTCGCCTTGAGCCAGTCCTTCGCCTGATCCATCCGCACCACCGCCGCCCGCACAGTGGTGACCGATACCGACATAGTCCACCACGAAGCCCTTGCCCTTGGCGATCCCCGCCACCCGGTTCACCCGGGCGATGGCCTGCAAGAGGTTGTGCGCACGGATCACCTGATCCAGATACAGGACCTGCTCGATCGGCGCATCGAACCCGGTCAAGAGCATATGGTTGACCACCAGGATGCCGACATCACCCGTGATCCGATCGTCTTTGCGGCCAGACTGCCCGGCGACGACCGCATCAAATGGCAACTTGAAGCTCGCGATCAGCCGCTTATGCTCGGCCGGATTCGCATAGCGCTCCAGGTGCGGCTTCTTGTCGTTGAGTTGCCCGCCGGAGATCACCACGCCGACCTCAAGCCGACGCAGCCGCTCCAGGTCCAGACTGGTCGGATTGGACTGCTCCAACCGCGCGACGGCCGCCGCCAGTGCCGCGCACAGGCAGGTCCGATAGCGTACGGCCGCCTCGCGGGAGGTCGCCACCACCTGCGCCTTATAGCCGTTCGGAAAGACCTGCGTGAGATAATGATCGATCATATCGGCCGCCTTGGCGGCGATGATCGGCTCCGCCTCAAGATAGGCAAGCCTGGAGCCATAGCCCAACACCTGCATTCGTTCGGTGATCTTGAAATCGCTGAACAGGTCCTCGAACGCCTGATCCATGGCCTGCTGGTCAGGCACCTCCGCATTGCCGGCGCGCCCCTCGTAGACGATCTCGAGCGTCACGCCGTCCTCGATGGCCTGCCGCATGCTGTACTTGTCGATATAATCGCCGAAGACCCGGGTCGTCTTGTCGATGGGGGTGCCGGTGTAGCCGATCCGTGCGGCATTGGGGATGGCGCGGTCCAGATTGGCGCCGAGCAGGCTGTACTGGGAGCGGTGGGCCTCGTCCGTCATCACCAGGATGTGCGGGCTCGCATTCAGTTCAGGGAAGGACTCCTGCAACTCCTCATCCCGGAACTTGTGGATCATCGCCATCACCAGATCCGATGAGTCCGTGAGCAACAGGTCCTTCAGGCGGCCGATGCTGTCTGCCACCTTCACCGTGAAACCGATCGCCTGGCTGGTGGCGGTGAGCTGTTCTTCCAGTTGGGTGCGGTCGGTGACGAAGACGATCTTCCACTGTTGCAGGGCAGGATGCCGGTGCATCTCACGCACCATGAACATCATGGTCAGTGACTTGCCCGAGCCCTGGGTGTGCCAGATCACCCCGCTGCGCTGGCGCGGTGTCAGGCCCGCCAGGAGCCGCTTCACCGCCAGCTTCACCGCGCGGAACTGCTGATAGCGGCCGACGATCTTGATCGTCTTGCCGTCGGCGGTGGTGGAGAACAGGGTGAAGGTCCGGATCAGGTCCAGCAGGTTGCACTGATCCAACATGCCGGCGACCAGGCGCTGCTGATCGTTGGGCGAACTGGCACCATGGGTCAGGTCGTCCAGGGTGCGCGGATAGGGGTCCGCCCAGCGGTAGAAGTGTTTCTCACTGTGGGTGGTGATGGTGCCGAACTTGGCCTGATCGCGGCAGGTCACCACCGTGAATTGATTGAACCAGAAGAGCGGGGCACTGCCCTCACCCTGGTCGCCACGCTGCTCGCTGTAGCGCAGCAACTGCTCGATCGCCTCCGGGATCGGCTCCCTGACCTTGGGCGACTTGCACTCGATCACCACCACCGGCAGGCCGTTGATGAACAGCACGATGTCGGGGATGATGTAATACTCGGTGCCGAGGATCCGCACCTTGAATTGGCAAACCGCAATGAAACGGTTGTTTACCTTGGGGTCCGGGCCATCGAAGTCGATGAAGTGCACCGTCGGGCTCTTCTCCCCGGTCTGACGGTTCTCGCCGACACTGGTGTTGCCCAGCAGCAGGTCGTGGACGTGCCGGTTGTTCGCCAGCAGGTCCTTGCCGGAGAAGCCGGTGATCTGCTTCACCACCTCGTCCACCTGGTCTGGTTCCAGCCAAGGGTTGATCCGGACCAGTTGCTCACGCAGCACCGGTTCCAGCACCACCTCCGCGAAGGACCCGCGGAAACTCTGCGCCGGGGTCTGACCTTGACCCAGGTCGAGGACATCCCAACCGAGCCCGGCGAGTTGATCGAGCAACGGCTTCTCGACGTGGTTGCGCTCGTCGAGTTTGATGTGGGCGGGGGTCTTGTCCTGGTAGGGCATGATCGCTTCCGTTTAGCTCACTGTTTGGAACTTGCCCTGGTCCCATTGGGATAGACGCTCCAGCGCCAGCCGGATAAGGCGTTCGTCGAACAACTTCAGCTTGCGTGGACCAGCCTCAGGGCCGCCGCTCGGCCAGTGTTTCAATCCGTCCAGTATGCCCTCGACAGTCGCCGGGCAGCCTTCCCGATCGATCAGCCAATCCGTTGTCGCCAGAAGCTCCAACCCCAAGGGGGTTTCAAATCCGTCGATCAACGCGGTGGTCTCATGGAAGGCAGCGCGGTAGGGCTTTGCCTCAGGACCATCGAGGTAAACCTTGATATAGTCCTTTTTGGTGTCCTCGAACCAGATGACATCCAGGGGGCCGGCGTCCGCCAGGCGCTTATGGCAGTGCAGGTAGCTTCCGTCCAGAGCGTTGATCAGGTGATGGAGTCGGTGGGCATAGGGACCGTATTTGTCCGCTTCAAAACGAAGGTCCAGCGGATCGTCGAGCGCGTAGATCTCGATATTGCGCTCCAGGAACCACGCCATCTTCTGTATCTCGAGCAGCGAGCATTCAATCCCCAGTATCCAATAACGCCGCACCAGTTCAGCGATCAAGGCGCGTGCCGGCGTGAGCTTTTGCACGCCGCTACGTTTGGCTACGTTTTGGTATTGGCTGGTAGGTTCATAAACGATGACCTCAACATCTTTCAAGTCGCCCAGCGCCGCCTCGATACGCGGCTTCACCTTGCCCCAGTCGAGCTTGCCGTTACCGGCACCCAGGGGCGGCACGGCGATGGATTTCACCCCGTGTTCCTGAATGAAGCGACGCAGATCTGTGAGACCCGTATCGATCCATTCCATCTTACTTGGGTAACGCCAATGCCCCTTGGTGGCGAAATTGATGACCCAGCGAGGTCTTAACAGATCGGTACGCTCGGTGACAAAGATCCCTCCCGGCGCCAATTTGTTGTCCTTACAGACAGCCGCGTAGGCCGCAAAATTCTGCGGAAACCGCTCTTTGAACATGAGCGCGATGCCTTTACCCATGATGCCCACGGTATTGACCGTATTGACGACCGCCTCGACATCGGCGTCCAAGAGATTGCCTTGAGTGTAATGGATCATCAGAAGTACCAGCCCGGTTTACAAAGGACCTTGATCTCGATGCCTCGTGACATCGCCTGTTCTTCAAGTACCAGCTTGACACCATAAGTATAGCAGCCAATGGCGAGCAGTGCGGCGAAAGGCACCTGACGATGAACCAGTGCCTCCGCCTGATAACGCTCGACTTTGCCCGGGTCATCCGGGTCCCGCTTGAAATCGCGATTCTGAAGTATAGCCCAATCGATGTTCGTCAACTGGACGGGATCGCAGAAATATTGAGCGGCCTGCGTATAGGCATGCCGATCAGTGAAAACGAAACGCTGGCGTAAATGCGTCAATCGCTTAAGGCTCGACACCAGGACCACGATGTCTTCATTCGGGCATTGAGTGATTCCACCATAGCCGGTCTTCAGATTTAACATCATGGGCGAGAACGGAGTGAAGTAAAATGGCACATAGTCGCTCAAGGTCCCGCCTGGCGGCACTGGAACGACGCGCCCGTGCCGCTTATCAATCAGGTCCGGATTTCCGATCGCGCGGAAGTTCGAATCCTGGATTGGGGAGTTTCGGCAATGCAGACCATGATCCATGACCCACGGCACATTTTGTGCGTGGATGATCCGGAATATCAGCGCCTTCTCTGGATTCAGATTCAGTGACATGCACTTAAGTCCACAAGTTCGGTTCGCGCCGCGGGAGGCTTCCGCGTCCGGACGGCATTCCCCTGCTTCCGCGTGGGAACGCGAAGAAGATTCTCTCACGGAGACACAGAGACACGGAGAAGAAAGAGAAAATCTCTGTGTCTCCGTATCTCTGTGAGAGATTCGATCTGGATCCGACGCTCCGACCTGGGAGCAAGCGGGGACGCTCCGGCGTCGCGAAGCGCCTCGGGAGGCTTCCGCGGCCGGACGGTATCCCTCTGGCTCCCACGCTCCAGCGTGGGAGCAAGCGCGGGCGCTCCGCGTCCATTGCCGAGACCGGACGCGGAGCGCCCGCGCGGCATTCCCACTCGGGAGCGTGGGAACGAGAAAACGAGAAAAGAAGAGTCTCACGCAAAGGCGCAAAGACGCAAAGAAAGAGCGCCAAGGACGCATCGCCCTAGTCGTTTTGAACCCATTTATCTTTCTTCTTTGCGTCTTTGCGTCTTTGCGTGAGACCTTCCTTCTGGGGCCACGCTCCAGCGGAGCTAGACCGGACGCGGAGCGCCCGCGCCGCATTCCCACGCTTGAGCGTGGGAACGAGAAGAGGACCTCGCGGGGATCGATACAGGGCACCGCGGACATGGGTCAGGCTCCGGCCTCCAGCAGCGGCGTGACGCGGACCTTGCCGGTTAGGAGGTCTTGCATGAGGGCGGCCTTTTGCCCTCGCAGTTTCGTGAGTTGGTGATGTTGCCGGCGTATGGTTTCGGTATGTTTGTCCAGGACAACGGCGATCCGGCACTGCTCTTCGCGTCCTGGCTTGCAGAAAGCCAGTTTTTCAACAGTCGGCAGGTTGAGCCCGGCCTTTGCACCGGATTCGTTGAGTTTGCCAAATTGCTCTTGCCCTGCATTCCCGGCAAAGGCGTATCCGATGTATCGCGGATGGACCTCGTCCTTGTTGAGCCGAATCAACGCGATATGCTGGTTGATGTACGCCTCGCCAAAACCAGAGGGAATCACACCGACGATCCCGAGGTCCGCAGTGATGGAGATAAGGAGATCGCCCTCCTCGACTGACGTTCGGCTGACCTCGGCCGAGGCCAGCGGGCACACGTAAATGATATCATCGAGCCTCAGGTTGATGTGCGCGCGCGTCAGGTTCCCAATGCGCAGAAAAACGGAGCCCTCATTTGCGTAATACCGTGCCCAGCCTCGCGATCCGCTCGTGACGCGCGTGGCGACTGCTCCGAGTCGACCGATCTCCCATTCCGCGGGTATGCGTCCGAACGGGGAGTCTTTGAAGGCGTGGGTTGCTTCCGAGCGGATGTTGCCGTGCTCGTCGATCCCGCGGGTGAGCAGGTCCTGCATCAGGCCGGTCTTGATGCGCTGCTGTTTGGCGATGATGGCCTCGGTCTGTTCGATGGCCTTATCGATCACAGAGAGGATCTTGGCAATCTGGGTTTGTTCTTGCCGCGAAGTTGGGTATTGTGCGATGAATTCTTTCAGGTGCTTGAAGTGTCTGTCATAACCAAAATTCCCGATTTTCTCAGACGCACGCGAGACAAGATAAAAGAAGAATTTCTCGTCGATATCCTTAGTCGGCTTTAAAACCTGAGTCCCATCTGCTCCAGCGATGAACGGAAAGTTTACATATTTTGTATTTCTCGTATGGTCTCCAAAGACGGTGAACGGCAAGCCCTCGGAAATCACTAGCCGCTCATCATCGTGATAACCGCAAATGAAAGTTGAACTCTGGTCAACAACGGGGAAGGTTCCGACGTTTTGATACTGCGATGACTGAATCTGCTTTGACTTGACGTTCCGGGAAAGCAATATATCCCGCAACGGTTTCTCTACCCAACCGGCTTTATAAGTCATTGGAGGTAGCCCAACCCACCAAGCAACCCATCCAACTCCGTCAAGGTCTCCGCCCGCGCCGCCTCCAACTCCCGACTCGACACCGCATACTTGTCCCAAAAGTTCTCGCAGACGGCGATCAGCGCCCGCCGCGCGGCGTTGAGATAGCGCGTCTGCTCATTGGCCACCAGGTCATAGAGCTTCTTCAAGATCAGATCCTTGGCCTCCTGCTCGGTGAGTTGACCGCCGATCTCGGCCATCAATAGATCGGCGCGTGCGCACCGACGCTCTAAAGCAGCCTTGTCCCTGGTAAGCGCGGCGATCCGTTTCTTGTCGTCGGGGTCCTTCGCATCCAGCCCGGCGATCTGCTCGTCGATGCTGCGGATCAACTCCTTTGACTCGGCCTGTTCGTCCTCGGCGCCGATGCGCTTGAGTGTGAGTTTGAGATCCAACTCGAATTGCAGTTCCCGCAGCCGCTCCTTATTCGCCTTGATCCGGGTCTCGACACCCGTGATGGCATCGCGCGCGTCGATGAGCCCTTTGCGCTCCTTCGCGGCCCCGGCCCCGGCGCTGCCCTTGAGGTCGTCGATCAGGTCCTTGAGCGCCTTCTTGATGACCGTCGCCGTGACCTTCTCGTCCTCCTCCGGCTCGAAGCCTGCGACCTCCTGGGCGGTCTCGACCGCCTCGGCCAGTGCGCCCTGGTCCTCGGCGACCTTGGCCTCCAGCGACTCGATGGCGTCGGCCTCCGGCTGGAAGAAGGCGGCGATCAGGTAGGCGTCCGGGATCAGTCCGTGGAACCAGCCGCTGGTAACGATGGTTTTCAGATCATAGCGGATGGTCTGCCACCAGTTGACGAAGACCCCGGCCGACTGGAATTCGTCGAGTACGGCGAGCGGGATCAGTCTCGCCTTGAGGCTCGCGAGCAGCTCGGCGCGGACCTCCGGGAGCTTCTTGGCCCCCCCGGTACGGGCGAACTCCAGTTGGGCGAAGTCGTCGCGCGCCTCTGACCACCAGTCGGCCAGGGCCCGGTCGTGGTCGGCGAGGGTCGCGAGCAGGTTGGGATCGGACTCCAGCCGGGCCTTGATGGCGGGCTTGGCGCCAAGCTCGGCGCGGAAGGCGAGATAGCCAGGCCGGCCTTCCTCGGCCAGGGGGCGGAAGAGCGCGTTAGCGTCATTCAGCGGGTCGATCCGGAATTGCCCGAAGTCGGCACGGTGGGCCTCGACCTCGGCCAGCGGCACGCCGCCCAGGAGGTGGGCGCGCAGGTCCTCGGGTTCGGGCTCCGGGGTGTTGTCGACATAGCGGCGGATGTTGAGGTTGTAGTCGTGCCGGTCGCGGATCTCGGCCTGGTCGACCAGGCGGCTGTACTTGGGCAGCTCGCGGCCTTGGGTGAAGCAGTGGTCGATCTTTTCGATGTCCTCGGGCCTCAGCCGGTTCTGGTTCTTGCCCTCGGCATATTCGCGGTCGGCATTGATGAAGAGGACCTTGCCGCGCCTGTTGTCCGGCTTGTCCTTGCGCACGACGAGTACGCAGGCGGGGATGCCGGTGCCGTAGAAGAGTGCCGGGGGGAGGCTGACGATGGCCTCGATCAGGTCCTTCTCGATCAGGTGTTCGCGGATCAGCCGTTCCTTGCCGCCGCGAAACAGCACACCGTGGGGCATGATGGTGGCCATGCGCCCGTTGGGCTTGAGGCTCGCGATCATGTGCTGGACGAACATCAGGTCCGCCTTCTTGCCGGCCTCCGGGCAGTAGTCCCAGAAGCGGTAGTCGTGGACCAGACCGGCGCGGCTGTAGTTCTGGGAGAAGGGCGGATTGGCCAGCACCCGGTCGAAGGTGCGGATGCGCCCGTCCTTGAGGATCTGGGGGTTCTCCAGGGTGTCACCGTTCTCCACGGTGAAGCGGGTGATGTTGTGCAGGATGAGGTTGATGTTGCAGATGGACCAGACGGTACCGTTGGAGTCCTGGCCGAAGAGGTGCAGATCGTTCTGATCCTGGCCCTGCTCCTCGACATATTGGTGGGTCTGGATGAGGAAGCCGCCGGAGCCCACCGTGGGGTCATAGACCTCCTGGCCAGCCTGGGGCTTCACGAGTTGCACCAGCAGGCGCACGACCTCGGCCGGGGTGTAGAACTCCCCGCCCTTCTTGCCGGCGCTGTCGGCGAAGAACTTGATCAGGTATTCGTAGGCGGCACCGAGCAGGTCCGGGAACTCGAAGCGGTCGTTGACCAGTGCCGAAGATGAATTCCTTGTACTCGGAGGCGTCCATCTTGCCGCGCAGGATGTCGGCGGCCTTGAAGAGGAAGGACTCCAGTTGGGAGAGTGTGATCTTTTCCTGCTGCATGCCGGGTCTGTGCCTGTCCTGGTGTCTCGATTGGGGAAGCCGGCCCGCAAACGGCTGGGGCCGGCGGGCGCGGGCCGCTATCTTCCCCCAAGGCGTCACACTTGGCGACCGTGCCGTAATCCATAGTCATTATAATGAAACCGGGTCGACGCCGGTCACACCCGGCGGCGGAATCGATAAACCTATGAAATAAATGGTGTGCAAGTGTGAAAGAGTTGGCGAACGAGAACGCCCGGTCGGCCTAGCTTAGGGATCAGTGCGGCGGCCGGGCAACAGCACGCTCGGGTCTCGTTGCCCGCGAAGTCGGTGGCCCGGCACAGACCGGGGAGAGTCTCAGCCGGGGGAGCCATGAACCCATGAATGAACGCCCAGTGCACATTGCCGTCAGTATCAAGGACCGGGCTATCGCGCACATCGTGTGCAGTATGTTCAGTTCCGCGGGGGCAGTCGTCCAGGTCTGCGCCGACCCGGGCGCGATCGAGGAGGCGCCCGACGCCGCACAGGGCATCGTGCTGGGTCTGAGCGCCGTCCCCGAGGAAACCTTCGACGCCCTGGTCCTGCTGCGCCAACGGCTGGCGACCATCCCGATCTACGTGGTCATGGACGCCGCCCGGGAACAGCGCTACGCGAAGCGGGCCAAGAGCTTCGGCGCGACCCAGGTCATCGCCCACGAGCAGTTGCAGCGGCGCGTCGGCCATCTGGTGAAACAGGTCGCGGAAGCCAGCCCGCAGGAGGACTGGAGCATCCGCTCGCCGGGTTGGGCCGCCGCGAGGGCGGATCAGGGCTATGACATCCAGTCCATGGACCTGGGGGCCTGGCTGTCGGTGCCCGGCAACCGGCGCCTGCTGGGGCTGGAGGACCCGCCCACGGCCCCGACCGCGGCCGAGGTCGCCATGACACCCGCCGAGCGCGAGCCCGCCGACGCGCCCTCGGACGGCGCCCCGGCCGTCGCGCAACCGACCCGGCCCTCCCCGGACGCCCCCGCGCAGCACCGGCCGGCGCCGGCACCGGAGCAGTGGCCACCGGCGCGCCCGGCAGCACCCGCTGGGTCCAACGCGGCGCCCGGTGACGACGCGCTGCACCGCGACGACGCTAATCCGTCTCCCCCGGGCGCGGGAGACCGCGCAGCGGGCCGCCGGTCGCAACCGGGGACGCCCAGCGACGCCCTCCTGGAGGCCCTGCGGCAGCAGGAACAGCACCTCCTGGAGCTCAACCAGACCTATCGCGAGCGCCTCCAGGCGGAACTGCGCAGCGAACTGTACCGGGCGATCACCCAGCAGATCACCGCTACCGAGGCACGGGGGCAGGTCCGGATTGCCGAGGGTCTGACGGAGGCCAGACAGCAGCTCGCCGCCGCCGTCCGGCGCATTCAGCTCGTGGTCGGGGCGCTCGCCGTCGTCGCGGCACTCGTGGGCCTGGGGCTGACCTGGCGCCTGGGGGTCTGGTGAATGGCGGCGGGCCCCGGGCCTTGCCGCCCGGCACCGCTCGCTTGCCATCACCACCCCCAGCGCGCGCCAGAGGGCATCGTCGGGTGACGCTGCGCACGGACGATAAGCCGGTGTAGGTCGCCCTTCAGGGCGACCAGGCGTACGCGTCGACGGTTAGTCGCCCTGAAGGGCGACCTACATGGCGGGGGCCGACCATGGGCCGGTGTAGGTCGCCCTTCAGGGCGACCAGGCGTGCGCGCCGGTGGATAGTCGCCCTGAAGGGCGACCTACATTGGCGAGGGCGGGGGCGCGGGCGTGGTCACATGGTCAAGCCAAAGGGCCGTCCAGGGTCATCGATAGGCGCGCATCTGCCCGACCAGCACGCCCTGGATCTCGACCTCATCGGGGGTGAAGCTGAGCGGCGTGAGCGCCGCGTTGGCCGGGAACAGGGTCACCCGCCCGGGTTCCTGGAGGATGCGCTTGAGGGTGGTGTCCTCACCGCGGATCAGCGCCACCACGATCGCGCCGTTATCGGCACTGCGCCGATGCTCGATGACCACATAGTCGCCATCGAGAATCCCCGCCTCGCACATGGAGTCGCCCGTGACCTGCAGCACATAGCAGTGGGCGTCGGTACGCAGCCGCGGCGGGACCTGGATGGTCTCCGACTGCGCCAGGGCGTCGATCGGCCGGCCGGCGGCGATCCGCCCAAGCAGGGGCAGGACGTCCGGGGGCGGCGCCTGGGCGACCAGGTGGATGCCGGGCCGGCGCCCGTCGAGCGGTTCCACCAGCCCCGCCGCGACCAGCGCCCGCACGTGCTTGTGCAGGGACCCGCGCGAGCGCAGACCGAGCAGGGCGCAGAGCCCGTCCAGGGTCGGCGGCCGGGCCTGGGCCTGGGCCTGGTCGCGCAGGCACTCCAGAACCTCCTGTTGGCGTTGGGTCAGTCGCATCGGCTTATGTTCTCTTGCTGTTCTCTGAAACTCTGCTAACCTCACGGAGAACCGATCGAGAACGAGCGTCCCCGCACCTTAAGTCAGCACCTACGCCAGCACCTACGCAAACACCGAGGTAGACCCGATGCACCCGAGCGTTGCCTACATCCTGCCCAAGCCGCGTCACCCGACCTGGAACCCCGCCCTGGAGCCCCTGAGCCTGGCCTGCGAGCCCGGGGTGGAGATCGCGCTCCTGGGCTACGTGGCCGCCGGGCAACCGGTGGACCTGTCGCAGGACCGTGAAACCGTCCGGGTGCCGCGCCACATGGTACGCAAGAACAGCTACGCCCTGCGCGTGCGCGGCCACTCAATGATCGACGACCACATTCAAGATGGGGACATCATCGTCATCGAGAAGCGTGAGACCGCCGAGAACGGTGAGTCCGTGGTCGCCATGATCAACGGTGAGCGCGTCACCCTCAAGCGTTTCTACGTGGAGGCGGACGGCATCCGCCTCCAGCCGGCCAATCCGGCCATGAAGCCCATCTATCTGCGGCACGAGGAGCTGCAGATCCTCGGCATCGTCTCCGGCGTCATCCGCTGCGGGGGCTGAAACCGCGTGCCGCGACGCTGATCCAGTGCTACAGATTCACCAAGGCCCCGAGTTCGACCACGCGATTGGGCGGCAGGCCGAAATAGCCCGCCGGGTTGCTCGCATTGCGGAACATGCCGATGAACATCTTCTGCCGCCACCTGGCCATGGGGACGCCCCGGGACGGCACCAGGGTCTCGCGGCCAAGGAAGAAGGTCATGGTCTGCGGGTCGCAGGGGATCTGCGCGGTTTGCCAGGCGGCGATGACATCCGTGACATTGGGCCTGTCCATGAACCCGATCTCCATCCGTGACTGGTAAAAGCGCGCGTTGACCTGGCGCACCCGTACCCGCTTCTCCGGCGCGATATAGGGCTGGCTCGACACCGCCACGTTGAGGATGATCACGCGTTGGTGCAGACACTTGTAGTGCTTCAGGCTGTGCAGCAGTGAGTGGGGCGTCTGATTGAGGCGGGCGGTAAGGAAAACCGCCGTGCCGGACACGGTCGGGATACCCTCGCCCTCGATCAGCGGCACGAAGACCTCCAGCGGCATGTTGTCACGCGCCTGACGCTCCATCACCAGGGCCCGGCCGCGGCGCCAGGTGCTCATCGGGATGAACACCAGCGCACCGATGACCAGCGGGAGCCAGCCCCCGTCGCTGATCTTCGGCAGGTTCGCCCCGAAGAAGGCCAGATCGATCACCAGGAACACGCCGAGCACCAGGTAGGTCCGCGCCGGGCTCCAGCGCCACCGCCGCCGGGCGACGACAAAGGCCAGCACCGTGGTGATGCTCATGGTGCCGGTCACCGCGATCCCGTAGGCGGCGGCCAGGGACTCCGAACTGCCGAAGCCGAGCACCAGTACGACCACCGCGACGAAGAGCGCCCAATTGATCACGGGGATATAGATCTGGCCGCGCGTCTCGCTGGAGGTGTGCTGGATCACCATCCGCGGCAGATAGCCGAGTTGGATCGCCTGGCGGGTGAGCGAAAAGGTTCCGGAGATCACCGCCTGGGAGGCGATGACGGTCGCGATCGTCGCCAGCACCACCAGTGGGATCAGCGCCCAGCCCGGGGCCAGTCGGAAGAACGGATTGTCGATCACCCCCGAATGGGTCAGGAGGAAGGCCCCTTGGCCGAAATAGTTGAGCACCAGGGCCGGAAACACCACCAGACTCCAGGCCAGCCGCACCGGGGTCCGGCCGAAATGACCCATATCGGCATAGAGCGCCTCGATCCCGGTGATGGCCAGCACCGCGGACCCAAGTGAGAAGAAGGCGAGCAGGGGGTGGGCCACGAAAAAGCCGATGGCATAGGTGGGTGAGATGGCCGCGAGTACGCCCGGGGCCTCGACGATGGCACCGATGCCCAAGGCGCCGATGGTCAGGAACCAGACCGCCATGATGGGTCCGAACCAGTCCCCCATCCGTCCCGTCCCGTGCCGCTGGACGGCGAACAGTCCCAGCAGGATCGCAAGCGTCAAGGGGATCACCCAGGCATCCAGCGCGGAGGTGACCATCTCCAGCCCCTCGACGGCCGACAGGACCGAGATCGCGGGGGTGATGATCCCCTCGCCACAGAACAGCGCGGCGCCGAGCAGGCCCAGCAGGATCAGCCGCTGACCGACCGGCTGATGCGCCAGGCGCCGCTGCACCAGCGCGATCAGGGCCATGATGCCGCCCTCGCCGCGGTTGTCCGCGCGCAGGATCAGCGTCACATACTTCAGTGAGACGACGATCACCAGCGACCAGAATACCAGCGACAGTACTCCCAGGACGTTCGCGGCATCCACCGGCACCGGATGGCGGCTGTTCGCGAATACGGCGTGCATTGCATAGAGCGGACTGGTGCCGATGTCGCCATAGACGACGCCCAGAGCCGCCAAAGACAGGGGGCCCAGACGCCCGCGCGTGGGGATTGGGCCGGTCATAGGGTGCGATTCATAGAGGCGAAAAGTCCGTCGGGTACACGAGGCGGACAGCGGCCGGCCCTCCTCGGGCGCCTACTTTACAGCCTGCACGCCTCGCCTGTCCCGCTCAAGGCGGCGTCACGGATACACCTGGGATGGGCAAAGCCCGCACGCGCGAACCCAGCCCCCCATGCGCCGACGCCGGCCTGAGCGCGCCCCTGACCCGGCCGCCTGCCCCCGACCGCCCCGACCGCTCCGACCTGACGGCCTGGTGGCAGGATGACCGCACCCTGCACCGCTTCGCCAGCCAGTTGCTGGCGGCCGCGTTGACCGGCCTGCGGCCCGGCCTGCCGCCAGGGCTTGCCGGGGGGCGCCCAGGTGCAGGACGCCGCCGTGCGGCTGATGCGCACTGAGTAATCAACACGACCCGCACCTGGATTTCTTTCTGTACAATCCAGGCAAAACGCTTGTGGTTACACACTCATGAACGACCAGCGACAGCCCACCCGCTTCCCGCTGCGTGCCGCCCCCCGTGCCGACGCCAGCCCGTCGGCGCCCCACGACCTGAGCGACGACCTGAGCGGCGACCTGAATGACGCGCTGGCGCTGGCGCAGGCCCAGGCGCAGCGCATCCAGGAGCTGGAGCGGCGCCTGGCCGAGCGCTCCCGCGTCCTCACCGACGCGGCGCAGGCGCTCGCCACCGAGATCCGCCGCCGCGAGCAGGCCCAGGCCGTCCTGTTCGAGGCACAGAAGCTCGAGACCCTGGGCCACTTGGCCGGCGGTCTCGCCCACGATCTGCGCAACATGATGGGCGTGATCGCGCTGGGCTATCAGATTTTGCAGCAGACCACGACCGACCCGGGCGTGCTGAAGGTGACCGACAGCGGGGAGCGCGCCCTCAAGCAGGCCCAGCGCCTGATCGACCGCCTGCTCAACCTCATCCGCCGCCGCGAGGACCGGCCGCAGGTCATCGCCCCGGCCCAGTGGCTGACGCAGCAGGAGGGCCTGCTGGGCTATGCCGTCGGCTATCACGCGACCTGCCGCCTGCAGGTCGCGCCGGAAGCCTGGCCCATCAGCGTCCAGGAGCCCCGCCTGGGTGCCGCCCTCATCAACCTGGCCGTCAATGCCCGCGACGCCTTGGTCGAAGGGGGCGAGCCGGGCGAGATCCTCGTGACGGTGGACAACCTGCCGCGGGGCGCACCGCGCCCGGCGAGCGTCCCGGACGGGGAGTTCGTGGTCTTCTCTGTGATCGACAACGGCTGCGGCATGACCGCCGCGGTGCTGGCCCGCGCCACGGAGCCGCTCTTCTCCACCAAGCCGCCGGACCGCGGCACTGGTCTCGGGCTCTCCATGGTCCAGGGGTTCGCCCTCGACTGCACCGGCCACCTGGCCATCGCCAGCACGCCGGGGGCCGGAACCCGGGTCGACCTCTTTGTGCCCCGCAGCACCACGGACGGGACCGGGGACGCTGCCGCGGACGCAGTCGGGAACGTACTCGGGGCCGCACCGGCGCACCGCCCCACTGTCGGCACCCTCCTGCTGGTGGAGGACGACGACCTGCTGCGCCCGACGCTGGCCGGCAACCTGCGGGAGGCGGGTTATGAGGTGGTCGAATCCAGCAGCGCCGAGGTGGCCCTGGCCCTGCTGCACACGCTACCGCGGCTGGCCCTGGTGCTAGCGGACCTGGTCCTGCCCGGACTGGACGGCCCCACGCTGGTGCAGCGCCTGCGGCTGGAGCGCCCGGGCCTGCCCGCAGTCCTGATCGCCGGCGATGACCTGCCCGGCCCGCCGCTGCCTGGCGTCGCCCTCCTGACCAAGCCCATCGACCCGCAACAGTTGCAGGGGGCGGTGCGCGCGGCCCTGCAACAACCGCGCTCGCCGCGCAGGTCAGCCAATTGATCGGATTTGTGCTCTTCGCCAACCTCCCCGCCACCGCAACCGGTACCCCAGCGCCATGACTGCAGCCGTCCCCCCGTCCTTCGACAAGGCACACCTGGCGCTCGCGGTCGAGCAACTGGACGCCGCCGCCATCCATGCCCTGCCCTTCGGCGCCGTGCGCCTGCACTGCCGCGTCCAGTCGGCCGGCGACGGCGGCCTCTGGATCTTCACGCAACGCTTGTGATCGCGCTGCTGACGCGGCCGGCCGGGGTTGCGGTCCCGGCCCTGCTGCTGCTGATTGCCCTGTTGTGGGTGCTCGACCCGGGCACGGCCTACGAATCGCCCGCACTGCTGGTGCTGCTCACCCTGTTCGGCACCCTGGCGTCGTTTACGGTCGCCTGGCTGCTCGGCCGGGGCTTTCTCGCCCGCGGCCGGCCGGGGCTGCTGCTGTTCGGCTGCGGGATGCTCGCCTACGGGTCCGCCGGGACCATCGGGACCCTCGTCGGGCTGTGGCTGGCGCACCCCGACGGCTTCAACAGCGACGCCGCGGTCACCATCCATAACCTTGGCGTCTGGGTCGCGGCCCTGTGTCACCTGGTCGGGGTCCTCGTCGGGCGACACCTGGGCCCGGTCCCGCACGCCCGCGCCTGGTGGCTCGCCGGCGGCTATGGCCTGGCCCTCACCGGCGTGGCAGCGATCACCGCGGCCGCGGCCGCCGGCTGGTTTCCGCCCTTCCTGCTCCCGGGTCAGGGCGGGACGGCGGTGCGGACCTTCGTCCTCGCCTCGGCCATCGCCATCTATGTCCTCACCGCACTGCTGCTGGGAACCGACCCACGGCGCCGCTCGGACTTCGCCGACTGGTACACCCTGGCGCTGCTGCTGCTCGCGACCGGGCTCTGCGCGGTGCTGCTCCAGCCAGTCCCCGGCAGCCTGCTGGGTTGGACCGGGCGCCTGACCCAGTTTCTCGCCGGACTCTATCTGCTGCTCGCCGCCCTGGCGGCCGTGCGCGCGTCCGCAGCCGACAGTGCGGCGCTCGCCCTGGCCGACCCCCAGGCGGCGGCGACGCGCTATCCCTATCTGGTGGCCTGCGTGCTGGTCGTCTCGGTCACCGCGCTGCGCCTGGCCTTCATGCAGGACCTGGGGACGCACGTGTCCTTCCTGGTCTTCTACCCCGCGGTAATGCTCGCGGCCCTCTACGGGGGGCTACGCCCGGGGCTCCTGGCCGCCGGCCTCTCCGTCCTCCTGGCCGTCTGGTTCTGGACCGCACCCGTGGGATCCTTTGCGATCACCGCGTGGGTCGACGCCCTGTCGATCGCCTTCTTCTTCCTGAGCAGCCTCCTGATCGCCTGGACCGCCGAGGCTTTGCACCGCACCCAGGCGCGGGCGGTGGCCGCCGAGACCAGGGCCGAATTCGCCGCGGAGCGCGCCCGCGGCACCCGGGCCCTGCAGGAGAGCCTGGCGCGGCAGGCCCTGGGCATTGAGGTCGCGGGGATCGCTCTCGCGGACATCGACTACCGCAGCGGGACCATCTATTTGAGCGGCGAGGCCGCCCGACTCTTCGGTCTGGGCCTGGGCGCCACGCGCGTCACGCGTGCGCTGGTCCACGCCCGCTTCCACCCCCTGGATCGCGCGGAGTTGGAGCGGCGCATCGCCGCCGCGCTGGACCCCGCCGGCCCCGGCACTGTCGCCATGGACCACCGCATCGTCCGCCCGGATGGCCAGGTGCGCTGGCTCAGCATCCGCAAGCGGATCGTCTTCGAGCGCACCGGCACCGCAGCGCACCCCCTGCGGGGCATGCTCGCCGCCCAGGACATCACCGAGCGTAAGCTGGCCGAGGACGCCCTGCGCGCGAGCGAGGAGCGGCTCCAGCTCGTCCTCCAGGCCAGCGCCATGGGCACCTTCGAGATCGACCTGGACACGGGTGTGACCTGCTGGAACGCCGTGGAGTACGAACTGCTGGGGCTCAAACCCGGCGCCGTGGCGGCCGACCCGCAGACCTTTTTCAGCCAGGTCCTGCCGGAAGACCGCGAGCGGGCCGAGACGGGTTGGGCGAGGGCGCTTCAGACCGGCCAGTTGGATCTGGAGGTGCGCGTCCGCCGCGCCGATGGGGAGGTCCGCTGGCTGGCCGGCAAGGGGCGGTTCGCTGCCGCAGTCGTGGGCGACGCCGGGGCTGACGGGACACGCCGACGCTTCCTGGGCGTCAACTTCGACATCACGGAGAGCAAGCGCACCGAGGAGGCCCTGGCGCACCAGGCCGAGCGCCTGCGCGAGACGGCGGCGCAGTTGCGTGAGACCGACCGGCGCAAGGACGAGTTTCTCGCCATGCTCGGGCACGAACTGCGCAACCCACTGGCCCCCATCGTGATGGCGGCCGAGGCCCTGCGGCTGCGCGGGGGCGAAGACCCAGCGCTGGTGCAATGGGCCAGCGCGACCATCAGGCACCAGGGCCAGCACCTCACCCGCCTGGTCAACGACCTGCTGGACGCCGCGCGGGTGACCCAGGGCAAGATCACGCTCGAGCGCGCCCCCGTCGCACTCGGCAACCTGCTCGCGCGCGCCCTGGAGGCGTTCGCCCACCTGCTCGAGGAACGCGAGCACACCTTGGTTTTCAAACCCCAGACCACCGAACTCGCGGGCGAACCCCTGACGGTGGAAGGCGACGCCGTGCGCCTCGAGCAGGTCATCGGCAACCTGCTGAGCAACGCCGCTAAATACACCCCCAAGGGGGGCCGCATCGAGGTCAGCCTGACGCGCGAGGGCGAGGAAGCCGTCATCCGGGTGCGCGACAACGGGATCGGCATCCCGGCCGCGATGCTGCCCCAGGTCTTCGACCTCTTCACCCAGGCCGAGCGCGCCATGGACCTCACCCAGGGCGGCCTGGGGATCGGGCTCGCCCTGGTGAAGCGGCTGGTGGAGATGCACGGCGGCAGCGTCACCGCCACAAGCCCCGGGGCCGACCAGGGCACCGAGGTTCGGGTGCAGTTGCCGCTGCTCGCAGCGCTGCCCGCACCGGCCCCCGCCCGGGACCGAGCGGGAACCGCGTCACCGTGACCGTCGCGCAGCGACGCCGTGGGAGCGGCGTCAGCCGCGACGGGACTTCGCCAACTGCTTAGGTCGGGTCAGGCACGCCCGGCACGCGGTTCTTCGCGCCCAGCGGCCTAGGTCGGGTTAGGCGCGCCCGCCACAACCTCCCTTACGCTCAGTCGGCTGCGGCGTGCCGTAACCCGACGCGGCGGCTGGTCCATGCGTCGATCCAGTGACACTTTATCGAGAGTACAACCGTGACGCAGACAGCAACCGTGCCCCCCGCGGCGCCGGCCGAGCCCCTTGCCCCGGCCGACGAAGCCATGCTGGACGGCCTGCAGCGCGCCGCCTTCGACTATTTCGTCCGACACACCAACCGCGCCAACGGCCTGGTGGCCGATACCTCGCGCCCGGGCGCGCACGCGAGCATCGCGGTCGTCGGCTTTGCCCTCTCGGCCTACCCGGTCGGCGTCGAGCGCGGCTGGGTGACGCGCGGCGCGGCCCTGCAACGCAGCCTGGCCGCGCTGCGCTTCTTGCGGGACAGCGACCAGCGCGGCACGCCGGACGCGACCGGGTACCGCGGCTTCTACTTCCACTTCCTGCACCTGGACCGCGGCACCCGGGCCTGGCGTTGCGAGGTGTCGCTGATCGACACCGCGCTGCTCTTGGCCGGTATGCTTACGGCCGCGGCCTATTTCACCGCCGCCACCGCGGGCGAGGCCGAACTGCGCGCGCTGGCCGACACGCTTTACCGCCGCGTGGACTGGTGCTGGGCGCAACGCAAAGGCGCCGCCCTCGCGCACGGCTGGAAGCCCGAGCGCGGCTTTCTCAAGTACGACTGGGAGGGCTACAGCGAGGCCCTCCTGCTCTACGTTCTGGGCCTGGGCTCGCCGACCCATCCGCTGACCGCGGCCAGCTTCCCGGCCTGGACCGGCACCTACCGGTGGGAGCACCTCTACGGCATCGACTACCTCTATGCCGGACCGCTCTTCATCCACCAGTTCCCGCACGCCTGGATCGACTTTCGCGGCATCCGCGACGACTTCATGCGCGCGAAGCACTGCGACTACTTCGAGAACAGCCGCCGCGCCACCTACGTGCAGCGCGCGTATGCCATCCGCAACCCGCGCGGCTTCGTCGGCTACGGGGAGGACGCCTGGGGCCTGTCCGCCGGCGACGGGCCCCGCGCCCCACGGCAACGCATCGCCGGGCGCCGCCAGTCGTTCTCCGGCTATGCCGCGCGCGGCGTACCCTAGGCCCCGATGACGGCACGCTCGCCGGCCCGGCGGTGGTGGCATCGCTGCCCTTCGCACCCGAGATTGCACTGCCCGCCATCCGGCGGCTACTCGCGCGCGGGTCCGCCACCGGCGACCGTGCCGCGCGCGCCGGCGGCTTCAACGACACCGTGCACGGGGGCTGGGTCTCCGCCGGCACCTTCGGACTCGACCAGGGCCTGATCGTGCTGATGATCGAAAACTTCCGCACCGGCCTGCTGTGGCGCCTGCTGCGCGGCTCGGCCCCGATCCGCACCGGCCTGCACCGCGCCGGCTTCCGCGGCGGATGGCTGGCCGGGGACGGCCCGCGATGAGGGCCGGGGATAACGGGCCAGGGTCATTTGAATCCGGAGCGCAAAGGCTGGTTCAATTGAGCTTGGCCGCTTTACCCGTTCCCACATCAGTCCCTAAAGAAAAGCTTTTCTTCCAGGCTCTTGCCGTGGCTCAACTGCCGATATTGCCAGTGATGACTATTGATACATTGCATCACAGGGTCGAGCCCCGCGGTCGGTTTCAAAATGGCCCAGACGGTTGCTTGCCGAGCCGATTTAACCGTGGCGGATAACGCGGCCATCATGGCGGTAAAGGGCAGAACGGCCAGAATCAAATTAACGGTTACGACGAGCCAGCCAGGTAATGCTGTAGACAACAGCGCGGCATCGCGATACAGCACCAACCCCAGGGTGCTTAATGCGGTTGCACCGATCAATAGCGCCTGAATCACCATAACGCCGACAAATCGGCCAAAGAACACCTTTTGAGTTCAAACTGCCCGATGAGCAAGAGGTGACGAAAAAATCCAGGATGCATTGGCGTTACCTTCCTGACCAACGCGACCTGCACCAACCGTGCGACTGCGTCAGGTCAGCACGTCGCGCGGCACACCCCTGGCCCGCCGCCGGCAACGGACACGAGGAACTGGTGACCACTCGCCGGCACGCCCGGACGCGCTCGCCCGGGCGACCGCCCGCGGACAAGCCCCTAGATCCGGCCGAGCAAGAGCAGGACCAGCAGGATAATCACCACCAGACCTAGCCCACCACTGGGAAAATAGCCCCAGCTTTGACTGTGCGGCCAAGTCGGAAGGGTACCGATCAGCATCAGGACCAGAACGACCAACAGGATGGTTCCAAGGCTCATTGTCTTCTCCTAAGAGGTTGTTAGGGGACTCGGCTCGCCACCCTTGAAGGCGGGAGTGTCGTAACGATCACGACGCCCGGCATGAGACCGTTCGCAACGTGCCGTCGGGGATAATCTGAACAGAAATGCCGGGCTGGAGTCGGTACGCCAACGAACACAACACTATTGCCGGTGCCCATCCGCCGCCGCCCTGATAGCAGCGGGGATTGAATAGCAAGTCGACGCTCCGGGAAGGGCTGGTGATCGTGCGCGTCAGGCCGTCGTCTCACCGTCTTGCACCGAACCCCTGATGGTCCATTATCCAGCGGCTGGTTTCAGTTGCCATTCCAGGGCTGACTCGACCGGCCATGGCCGCGGCGGTCATGGGCAACGCAGCGATAGCCGTTGGCGGCCAGGAACAGCATCTGCGCACGCAACAGGGTCTTTTCCGACCATTGGCGACGCGTCCGGACGACGCCCTAGATCCAAGTGAGATGGCCAACGCACTGGCCTACGTTCTGCGCTTTCGAGGCCGCGGTGGCGCGTTGCAGTTGCTCGATCAACTCCGCCACCAGTTCCCCGCTCAATCTTACGGATGGTCAGTCGCGCCTTGCGGGCGACCGTATCCTCGTCGATTTCTTCGACGGCTTGGACGGCGTCGATGATCGACAGCAGCGCACGCACTTCGTCGATCATGGCGGTCCGCCCGCTTGCCTCGTTCAGATTCATAGTGTGGTTCATGGCGTTCCTGGAAGGCTCTTGGGATCACCCTACAGCGGCATATTCGCGCGATCGGGTCGCGGCGCTTCTGCCGGCTCTGCGGGGCCCTGCGTTACATGGAAGTTTCACCCTTCGCGCAGCAACGCTCGGTGCGGAGGCATACACTGCACTCGTTCTCCGACGAATGGTGCGCGGTCAGACTCGTGGCAATGGGGCCAAGGACGCAGCCGTCGGCCGCGTCTGCTCGATCAAAGGATGCCTTCGCGTTTAAGTTGTTGGGTCAGCACCTCGATTTTCACGTCGAGTTGCTCCACATCGCTTTCCATCAGCGTCTGTTGCTGCTCCCGGAAGACGTCCTCGACCGTGATCAGTGCGTTCCGGAAGCGTTCATCAAGGTCCGGGGCGATGATTCGATTGTGGGTTTTCGCGTAGTCCTCGACGACGTTCCGGACACCGTCAACGTAGACGCTGAGAAATTTGCGCGCCCGGCGCAGATCACGCGGATCGTCCTCCAAGCGGTTGAGAATCTCTCTCGCGAGTCCGATGATGCGGCGCAACCGCGTACTGAGCTCGGGCTGACGGATGTCGCGGCTCGCTTGCTCGATGGCTGTGATTGAACGATCGGCCGCTACCAACGTGGCCCGTGTGTGTTCGCCGACGCCAGCGCGCATGGGTCCGCTGGGGTGCAGGTCGAAGCCGTAGGCAAGATAGCAGCCAAGCAGTGCCACCAGCGCAAAGGCGACGGCAATGGCTGGGTGGTGACCGACGCCCAGCCAGGCGGTCATGCCGGTGGCGAGGCCGATGAGCACGCTGCCCATGGTCTTGACCGGCCAGCGCCCGCCGACGAGCCCCACCGTGCGCAAGAGTCCGCGCCGCACCAGCAGTGCGCCAGCCAAGAACAGCGCGTAAGCGATGGCGTTGCCGACTAACGGCACCAGTTGGCCCCGTGCCAATGACACCGCGGCGGCGACCGGGATCGGTAGCGGCACCAGGAACAGCAGCAGTGCCGCAAAGGGTAACGGATGGGTGACGCCAAGGCGGCGTCCCCATCCGTTGTTCCGTGCCCGTTGCCACAGCCGCCTCAACAAGGCAGCGGTGATCAGAACGACAGCAGCGAGCAGCATCAGGCGCGGCATGGCGTGACTCCGTCAGCCGGAAGTGACGACAGGGTCACGAATACTGACTGCCGCGCCTGAGGATGCGCAGGAGACCAGCAACGATTGCCAGGACGCGACACCGATGGCGACGAGAATCAACAGGACGCCGACCACCGTGCGCAGGCGCTCAGGCATGGACAACCTGGTTCCTGGCGTCGCGTCGGCGGCCACCGAACATGGCACTATTACTTGCTGCCACCGCCCCGAACAGCAGCGACACGAACAGCCAGATCGCGGCGGTAGCGGATGCGGAGCGGGCCTTCTCAGCCAACGCCCGATCCGTCACCGAGGCGTCCGTGCGCGCGGTTTGCCACTGCGCAAAGGTGTCAGCCACGCGCGTCTGGGCCTCCGACTGGCTGAGACCCGTGTGGGTGGCCACCAACTGGCCGGCATAGCGAACATCATCCACCGGCAATGCACCCAGGCGCAGTCCATTGGTTCTGTGTGCGGTCGACGATCAGCGCTTCGTTACTGAAGGAGTCGCCAGGTACAACTTGGGCAGCGGGCATGTCTTTTGGTCGGTTAGTGGAGTAGCGATCCATACTGTGCGGACCGCCACCGGGAATCTGTACGGTATCCCACAGAGAGCCAAGATGCCGGTTGCCGGTGACCGCCTGCGCCATCCGGGTCTACAGAGCGGCGATGTAGTTTGTATCTTCCTGCGAGAACAGCGCTTTCCAGGGTGATATCGCGAGGCGGGGTCGCGGCGCCCCGGCGGCCTTGCGTGCGTCAGCGAACAGACCGGCGCGCAGCGTCGAACCTAGCATAGCGCGTCCCTGAATTGTTGAATAGGAACATTTTGAAAGGGATTTTTGCCCATCTACGTGAGGATCAGTGATGACGATGCAATCAACGACCAAACGCCTGACGACAATGGCCGCCACCCTGTCGCTCGGGTTATTGCTCTCCGGCTCGCTCGCGATGGCCGCAGAGGCCCCGGCGGCAACCCCGGCGACCACTCCGCCGCTCGAGAACTACCCCAGCTGGACGCCGGAGCAACGCCAGCAACACTGGGAGAACATCCAACAGACGGCGCGTGATCTGTGGAAGACAGTGACCCCGGGCCCGGAGCAACGCCAGATCTACTGGGAGAAAATGCAACGGGGATGGCACAACTTGGTGACGATATTCAACGCGCCGACTGAACTGCCGCCGACGGCGCCCGCGATTGCAGCGGTTGCGGCAGCAGCAGCGGTTGCTCCGGCGGCACGGGCTGCCCCGGCACCAGCGGTTGCTCCCGCGGTAGTGGCTGCCCCGGCACCAGCAGCGGTTGCTCCGCCGGTAGTGGCTGCCCCGGCACCCGCGCTTGCTTCGAAGGTAGCGGATGCCTTGGCACCAGCGGTTGCGAAGGTAGAGGATTTCCTGGCACCAGCGGTTGCGAAGGTAGAGGATGCCCTGGCACCAGCGGTTGCGAAGGTAGAGGATGCCCTGGCACCAGCGGTTGCGAAGGTAGAGGATGCCCTGGCACCAGCGGTTGCGAAGGTAACGGATGCCCCGGTGCCGGAGGTAGCGACGGCCCCGGCGCAAACAGCGGTTGATCCGGCAGCAGTGGTCGCTCCCGCAGCGGTTGCCCCGGCGGTGATCCCGGCGACCCCGCTCCCCGCTGCCGCCACCTCCCCGCCGCAAAATTCGCTCACCATATGGACCCTCTGGGGCATGACCCCGTAGCAACGCAAGGAATACTGGGAGTACATGCAACGGGGGGGGACCGAGCACGGGGAGCCCGCCTGCTGAGACGTCGCCGACTCCCGGAACCTGAAAGTGCCAGTGGCCCGTCAGACCGACGCGCGACTCCGAACCAACCACTCGGGGTCACGCAATCACCAATTCTCTCTCTGCGTACGGTGCCGCACGGAATGCCTTTACCGGAACGCTTAGTCTTCCACCGTGGCGATGGGTTTCCCATTCCACCCCCGGGTCATGACCCTAGTCGCCATGACTCATTACCCCACCAGGAGATTCAGATGAACAAAGACCAGGTCAAGGGCCGTTACGAAGAAGCCAAGGGAAAGGTCAAGGAAGTCGTCGGCCACGCGGTCGGCAACACGCAGGTGGAGATCGAGGGCCAGGTGCAAAAGAACACCGGCAAGGCCCAGGCCGCCTACGGTGATCTCAAGGAAGACATCAAAAAGGATGACTGAAGCGGGGTCTTGATCGGCGTTCCGACCATCGGGTAGACAAGCAATAGCGCAGTCCACCTGACGGCCATGGAAGGCCACTCTGCCATCCCGGAAGATGAAAGTGCCGCCGTAGGGGCGGGTTTGAAACCCGCCCCTACCTGGTCGCATCGCGGCGGGTTCTGGCCACCACGGACAAGCCCGACCTGACTTTCACAGTAACGCCGCGCCCATCCCTGAGGAAGGTCTTTGCGGGCAAGCCGCGCTGCGGGTAGTATCGTAGGGTGGACAAGCGCAGCGCAGTCCACCAGCGACGGCGCGGGATTCGGTGGACTGCGCTAGCGCTTGTCCACCCTACGGTCGGAACCGTGATCAAGGCCCGCAGACCCCATCCCGCCCGCAACCCGGAGTCCCCGCCATGGACGACGACCCCCTGCCCGCCCCGGACGACGCCGCCGACGACGGCCTCCCGCCCGCCCTGATCGACGCCTTCATCACCCGCTGGTCCGCCGCCACCGGCACCGAGCGGGCCAACTACCAGCTCTTCCTGACCGAACTCTGTACCCTGCTCGGCCTGCCCCAGCCGGACCCGGCGCGCGGCGACCGGGCGGACAACGCCTATTGCTTCGAGCACCGGGTGCTCTTTCAGCACGGCGACGGCACCCAGAGCCAGGGCTTCATCGACCTCTACCGGCGCGCCTGCTATGTCCTGGAGTGCAAGCAGACGGGGCTCACCCTCGACACCGGCGGCTGGGACAAGGCGATGCTGCGCGCCCACGGCCAGGCGGTGCAGTACGTGCGCGCCCTGCCCCCGCCGGAGGGCCGCCCGCCCTTCGTGGTGGTGGTCGACGTGGGGCGCAGCATCGAGCTCTACAGCGAGTTCAGCCGCAGCGGCGGCGCCTACATCCCCTACCCGGACCCGCGCTCGCACCGCATCCGGCTGGACGATCTGCGCCGCCCCGAGATCCGCGCCCGCCTGCGCGCCCTCTGGCTCGATCCCTTAAGCCTCGACCCCAGCCGCCGCGCCGCCCGCGTCACCCGCGACATCGCCGCCCGGCTCGCGCGGCTCGCCGTCTCCCTGGAGTCCGCCGGCCACCCACCGGAGGTCACCGCTGCCTTCCTGATCCGCTGTCTCTTCACCCTCTTCGCCGAGGACGTCGGCCTCTTGAAGCGCAACGGCTTCACCGACCTGCTCAAATCCGTGCGCGCGGACCCCGCCCAATTCGTGCCCCTCACCGAACACCTGTGGCGCGACATGAATCACGGCGCCGCCTTCTCCGTCATCCTGCGCGAGCGGGTGCTGCGCTTCAACGGCGGGCTCTTCGCCCAGGGCCCGGCCCTGCCGCTGGACCGCGACCAGCTCGATTTGCTGATCGACGCCGGCGCCGCCGACTGGCGCCACGTCGAGCCCGCCATCTTCGGCACCCTGCTGGAGCGCGCCCTGGACCCGCTGGAGCGCCACCGCCTCGGCGCCCACTACACCCCGCGCGCCTATGTGGAGCGCCTGGTCCTGCCCACCGTCATCGCCCCCCTGCGCGACGAATGGACCGCGGTCCACAGCGCCGCCTTCAACCTGCACGAACAGGGCAAGGATCAGGAGGCCGTCAAACTGGTCAGCGCCTTCCAGGTGCGCCTGGCCAGCATCCGGGTGCTCGACCCCGCCTGCGGCACCGGCAACTTCCTCTATGTCACGCTCGAACACTTGAAGCGCCTGGAGGGCGAGGTCCTGGACACCCTGGACGCACTCGGCGAGCGCCAGTTGCTCATGGCCATGGAGGGCATCACCGTCGACCCCCACCAACTGCTCGGCCTGGAACTCAACCCGCGCGCCGCCGCCATCGCCGAGACGGTGCTGTGGATCGGCTACCTGCAATGGCATTTCCGCACCCACGGCGCCGTGAACCCGCCCGAGCCCGTGATCCGCGACTTCCGCAACATCCAGTGCCGCGACGCGGTGCTCGACTATGACCGCATGGAGTGGGTCACCGACGCCGCCGGCCGGCCCGTCACCCACTGGGACGGGCGCACCATGCAGCCGCACCCGGTCACCGGCGAGCCGGTGCCCGACGAGCGGGCACAGGTGCCGGTGGAGCGCTATGTCAATCCGCGGCGGGCGGCCTGGCCGGCGGCCGACTTCGTGGTCGGCAATCCCCCCTTCATCGGCGCCGGCCCCATGCGCCGCGCCCTGGGTAACGGCTATGTCGAGGCCTTGCGCGGCGTCTGGACCCAGGTCCCCGAGTCCGCCGACTATGTCATGTACTGGTGGGAGCAGGCCGCTGAGTTGACCCGGACCGGGCAATTGCGCCGCTTCGGCTTCATCACCACCAACAGCCTGCGCCAGACCTTCAACCGCCGCGTCCTGGAGCGGCACCTGGGCGCCGCCGCACCCCTGTCACTGTGCTATGCCGTACCGGACCACCCCTGGGTGGACGCGGCCGACGGGGCCCAGGTCCGCATCGGGATGACCGTGGGTGAGGCGGGCGAGCAGCCCGGCGTGATCGACCAGGTGGTCGCCGAACGCAGCGGCCAGGGCGAGGGGCTGGACGTGGACCTGGCGCGCACGGCCGGCCGCATCCACGCCGACCTGCGCATCGGGGCGGACGTCGCCGGGGCGGTGCCCTTACGGGCCAACCAGGGCCTGAGTTCCCCCGGCGTCAAGCTCCACGGGGCCGGATTCATCGTCACCCCGGACGAGGCGGCGGCCCTGGGGCTCGGCCGGCTGCCCGGGCTGGAGCGCCATATCCGGCGGTATCTCAACGGCCGCGACCTGACCCAGAGCACGCGCGGCGTCATGGTCATCGACCTGTTCGGACTCACCGCCGACGAGGTCAGTGCGTGTTATCCGGAGGTCTATCAGCGGGTCCTGGAGCGGGTGAAGCCGGAGCGGGACCAGAACAATCGCGCAACCTACCGGGACAACTGGTGGGTCTTCGGCGAACCCCGCCGGGACTTTCGTCCGGCCTTGGTGGGGTTACCGCGCTACATCGCCACCGTGGAGACGGCCAAGCACCGCACCTTCGTCTTCCTCGACCAATCGGTCCTGCCCGACAACATGCTGATCGCCATCGCCTTGGATGACCCATGGTTCCTGGGCGTGCTCTCCAGTCGCGTGCACGTCTTCTGGGCGCTCGCGACCGGCGCCCGGCTGGGCGTCGGCAATGATCCGCGCTACACCAAGACCCGCTGCTTCGAGACCTTTCCTTTTCCGGCGCCGGGGGAGCCGGACAAGGAGCGGGTCCGCCACCTGGCTGAGGCCCTGGACGCCCACCGCAAGTCCCGCCAGGCGCTGCACCCAGGTCTGACCATGACCGGCATGTACAACGTGCTCGAGCAACTGCGCCGCGGCGAGCCCCTGGGTCCCAAGGAGCGCCAGATCCACGAACAGGGCCTGATCTCGGTCCTGCGCCAGCTCCACGACGAACTCGACGCGGCCGTCCTCGCCGCCTACGGCTGGGAAGACCTGACCGCCGCGCTCGGCGGGGGCCCCGGGTCCGCTGCGCGGACCGATGCTCGCGTGACCTCGCCCCGCGCATCAGCATCGATGCCCGTCGGGTCCGCGGTGCGGACCGCCCCACCGACCGCCCCGCGGCTGGGGCCAGACAGTGACGCAAGGTCGGCGGGCTCAGCGGTCCGCACAGCGGACCCGACGGGGGCCGAGCCAGCGTCAACCACCGACGCCGACGCCGACGCCGACCCCGAAGCGGGCCCCGGGGCAGGCGCGGTCCGCCCCGCGGACCCGCCGGACGCCGACCGGGGCGAGGCGACGATCCTGGAGCGCCTGGTGGCCCTGAACGCCAAGCGGGCGGCCGAAGAACGCCGCGGCCTGATCCGCTGGCTGCGCCCGGCCTTGCAGCATCCGGGCGGGCTCGTCGAGAGCGCCGCCGCCCAGACCGAGGCGGACCTCGGGCTCACCACCCCCGCCGCAAGCGGCCCCAAACCCGCCTGGCCCAAGACCCTGCCCGAGCAGTTCCAAGCCCTGCGCACCGCCCTCGCCGCCTGCCCGGGCCCCACCAGCGCCGCCGACCTGGCCCAATGCTTCACCCGCGCCCCCCGCGCCCGGGTCGCCGAACTCCTCGACACCCTGACCAGCCTGGGCCACGCCCGCCTTCTCAACGATGGCCGTTATCTACCCGGTTAGAACCATCACCCGCGCATCCCGCACTCGCACATTGAGGTCACAGCCGTGCAGACCTTGCAACCATCGACGATGACGGCAGATCTGTCCTTATGAACAGCATCGGCATCCCCTGGTGGGGCTGGTTGTCCGCGGTCTGCCTCGCGATCACGCTGATCGCCGCTTGGCAACCCGGTCCGACGGCGGTGCAATGGCTTACCGCCATTTGGATCCTCGTCAAGGTCCTCGTCGCATGGTTAATGATCCTGGCCTTGCCCCTGCTCTTCGGCGTGGTCACCTATGCCGCCGACTGGAAGGTTGGGTTCTTGGTCACGGCCCTGGCGGCCGGCCTGCTCGCCGCAGCCATACTCATTTTCTCCCTGGTGAACATCGTCTTTCGCCTGCTGGACTGCCTGTTGCGGTGCATTGATACGCGTCCATGAACCTACTCATCAATCCGGGAGCCAACTTGGATATGCATCCATATGAGTATCGAAGAACAACGGATCGATGACTCGGCTCAGCAGGGGCTGGCCGTGACCATCTACAACGATGATCTGGCCCTGGTGAAGGACCTGCGCCGCCTGACCCTGACCTTGGGCGAGAACCGTCTCGCTTGGCGCAATGTCTCAGGCCGCATCCGCCCTGAGACCGCCCTGTTATCCGAAACCTCCGGGTCGCTCCAGGTCAGTCTGTTGGAACAGAACTTCGACTTCGACCTGCTCACCCCCACGAGCCTGCTCAAGAAATATCTCGGCCGCCGGGTCCAGGTCATTCGCACCAACGGCGCCGGGGACCGCACGCTGGAGGAGGCCACAGTCCTCGCCGCCAACGGGGGCGTGATCCTGCGCTATGCCGATCGCATCGAGACCGGCTTGGTCGGACACCTCGCCTTCCCCGATCTGCCGGCGGACCTGCGCGATCAGCCCACCCTGGTCCTCCATCTGGAGGCGGTCCAAGCTGGGGTCGGGACCTTCGAGCTGTCGTATCTCACCGGCGGTCTGAGCTGGCGCGCAGACTATGTGGCCGACCTGTCAGCCGACGGTCTGACCCTGGACCTGAGCGGCTGGGTCACCCTGACCAATGACAGCGGGGTGGCCTACCGGCAGGCCCGGGTGCAACTGGTAGCGGGTGAGGTCCACCAGGTCGAAATGGATAATCGCAATTGGTATTGCGAAGAACCCCAGCCGCCGTGCCCGATGGAAGGACCGCCAGAGGAGGAAAGCCTGGACGAGTACCACCTCTACACCCTCCAGCGCCGTACCGATATCCTCAACAATCAGACCAAACAGGTCGCACTCCTCTCCGCCCCACGGGTGCCGGTGACGCGGGAGTTGGTGGTCCGCGGCGATGCCTACTCCTATCGGAACCAGTCTACCGACGGCTGGACGAAGCTGACTGTCGAATCCACCCTGGGCTTCACGAATTCGGACGGGAGCCTGGGCATCCCGCTGCCCAAGGGCGTGGTGCGCGTCTACTCCAAGGACCGCCGCGGCAACGCCCAATTCATCGGGGAAGACCGGGTCGATCATACCCCCAAGCACGAAATCGTCACCCTGAAGCTCGGGGAGAGCTTCGATGTCAGGGTGCGCCGCAAGCAGAGCGAGTTCAACAAGCTGTCCGGTACCGGCCGCTACAACTATGCCTATGAGGCCGCCTTTGCCCTGGAGTTGAAGAACGCCAAGGCCGAACCGGTGACCGTCAAGATAGTGGAACCCATTCCAGGTGACTGGAAGATGGTCAAGGAAAGCCAACCACACAGCAAGGAGGCGTCAAATCTGGCCTCCTGGCTGATTCAGGTCCCGGCAGAGGGCACTGTCACCCTGACCTGGCGGGTACAGGTCCGGCATTGACGGCCCCACGGGAACCCTGTAGCGGACAGAATCGTCCGCCGACGCACCTCAGGCCGCCGTGAGGGCGTCGCGCACCCGCTCCAACTGCCCGCGCACCTCGGCGGCGAGTTCGGCGATCACCGGCTTGTCCACGAGCTGCAGCACCGCTTGCGGGTCCATGAAGGCGACGATGATACTGCCATCCGCCGCTTCCCGAACGACCACGTTGCAGGGCAACAGCAACCCGATGTCGGGCTGGTGGAAAATCCGTACATCGCGTGTCGTTCATCGTGTGGCTGCTATCAAGGCGCCAGCCTGCGGCGGGCGCCGATGGTCGAGATGGGTTCTCAATACTCAAGGGCTATCCCAGGGCGTTGCCCTGGGCTGGTATGTGACGCCCCTTTGGGGCTCAAGACAACCGCGAGCGCAGGCGCAACGCGATCCTGGGCCGGCTGTGCCGACCGGGGACGGTGCGGAGGCGCTGACCAGCTATCTGACGGATCTGGTATCCCGGATCTGGGATCACCGCCCCGGCAGCTCGACCCGGAACTCCGCCCCCGGTTCGCGGTTCACCACCTCTACCCGCCCGCCCATCGCCAGGGTCAAGCGCTCCACCAACGCGAGCCCGATGCCGGTGCCGGGGATGGCGCGCGCCCCGGCCTCGGCGCCGCGGTAGAAGAGCTGGAAGACACGCCGCCGCAGTTCTCGCGGCACCCCGGGGCCATAATCGCGCACGGCGATCCGCACCCAGCCCTCGCGCAGGCGCTCGCAGCGGATCTCCACCGTCTTCTCGGCGCCCTGGGCGGCGAACTTCAGCGCGTTATCCACCAGGTTGATCAGGATCTGCAAGAAGGCGTCCGGGTCGGCGAGCACCGTCCCACCGCCCGGGCAGGCGAGCACCAGCCGGAACCCGGCACGCTCGACCTGGGAGGCGACGCGCTCGCGCACCAGGGCCATCAGCTCGTCCAGGTCCAGCGTCCGGGGTGAGACGGTGAGTGCGTCGCGCCCGATCCGCGACAGGGCCAGGACGTTGGCGATCAGCCGCGACAGGCGCTCGCTCTCCTCCTGGATATAACGGTAATAGACCTGACGCCGCTCCTCGTCCGCGAAGCCGGCCCGCAGCAGTTCGGCATAGAGTCGGATGGAGGTCAGCGGGGTCTTGAGCTCGTGGCTGACGGCGGAGACGAAGGCCTGCTGCTGGCGCACCAGCGCGATCTGCTTTTCGCCCAGGCGGACCATCAGCCAGGTCCCGGCCACCAGCACCAGGGCCAGGAGCCCGCCCACCCAGCCGATCACCAGGGCCCCGGCCGGGACCGGCAGGCGGCCCACGCTGAAGATCAGATCCAGGCTGCCGAAGGGCTCGCGCAGCCGGGTGCGGTAGAGCAGGGCCCCGGTCAGTTCCCGCGCACTGCTGACATAGCCCCGCCCGGGGGCGGCACGAAAGGCGGTGAGGACCGCCTCCCGGTAGGCGACGATCAGGTCCGTGGTGCGCGCCAGCGCGGTCCCCGCGAAGGGGGCACCCAGGACCGCGTCGAGAAAGGGTCCCTGTTCGATCAGCAAGCCCTGAATGATCCGGCCCCCGCCGTTCCCCCCACCCTGGCGCACGGAGCGGAACAGGACGAAATGGCCGCTGCCCAGCAGCCCCAGTTGTAAGGGCTCCACGGTATTGGCGAAGAGCGCCAGGGGCGGTCGGGCGCGCTCGTCCTTGCGCCGCTCGGCGGCCACGGGCGGCGGGGCGGCGGCCCCGGCGAGGACCGGCGCGGGCGCAGACCCGGGTGCGGCAAGGCTGCGCGCCGCCCGGACGCCCTTGCCCTCATCCCGGTCGCCCTTGGCGGGCAGTGGCGCCGTCGCGGGCTTGGTTGCTGCCGGGGGCGGCGCGGCGCGCTTGGCCAGGGCCGAGTCCAGGGTCAGGTCCGCGACCCGCCCCAGGCCCTGGACCTGGAGGTTCGGGGCCTGCATCTCGTCATCGGCTGCCCGCGCGGGCGTGTCCGCGGTGACCGCCCGCCGGCTGCCGAGTTCTTCAAAGGCCCGCTGCGACAGGCGCTCCTTGGGCGGCGGCTCCTTGGCCGCGGGCGCGATCTTGGCCCGCGCGACCGGCGCCGGGGCGAGCCGATCCGGCGCTGCCCCGGTCGCGGCGGGCGCGGACTCCGCGAGCGCGGGCTGCGCGCGCGCGGCGTCTGACAGTTCAGTCGCGGGCCCGAGTGCCGACGGCCGGCCGACCGGCGGCTCCGGGGCCTGCCCGCGCTCGACCAACCGGTTGCCAATGAGCACCCCTTCGATACGCGCCGCGCGCGCCTGGCGCTCGGCCAACTCCGCCGGCGCCAGCCCCGCGGCGACGCCGCCCTCCGGCACCAATGGGGTGCTGAAGCGCCCGTCCTCGGCCACCTGGAACCAGCCCAGCAGCCCCGGAATCGCGCCCTGCCCCAGCAGGTCCGCAAGCGGCGAGCGGCGGCGCGGCGGGTCCTGACCCTCGCTGACCAGAAAGCCGTAGTCCGCCGGCGGCCGGGCGTCCTCGGCCAGCGCCAGGTCACCCAGGCGTTGATCGACCCGGGCGGCGAAGTCCTCCGCGGCGACCTGCTGCGCCCGGAAGGACTCCCACTTGAGTTGGTCATAGGCCTTGTAGACCAGGGCCGCACTCGGCAGGGCGAGCGCGATGAAGAAGGCCGCGAGCCACAGGCGCAGGCGCGTGCGGTCGGCGTCTCCGCCCTTCATCCTGGAAAGATGAGTTCTCACGCCAAGGCGCCAAGCTCGCCAAGGTATTTCAAGGCGTTGTCGACCTGAGTTGACTCACCCATCGGACGCTTCGGACGTTGTTCATATCCTCTGGTATCTTCTTGGCGTCTTGGCGTCTTGGCGTGAGTCATTGCCGGACTTGGTTTCATCGCGCCGGCACCGCCCCGACCAGGAGCCGATACCCGACGCCGCGCACCGTGAGCAGCAGGCGCGGCAGCGCCGGGTCCGCCTCGATCTTGCGGCGCAGCTTGGCGATGTGGATGTCCACGGTCCTGGTCTCGATGCCGCAGCCCCGGGAATAGCCCCAGACCTTGGTCAGGAGTTCCTCGCGCGGGACCGGACGGTCCGCGTTGGCCGCCAGGTACTCCAGGATCTCGACCTCCCGGCGGGTGAAGGGGACCTCCAGGGTCCCGCGCCGCCCGAGCAGGTTGGCCGCATCGAGTTCCAGATCTCCCAGTTGCAGGGGTGCGGCCCGGGCCGCCCCACCCTGGCCGCGGCGCAGCACCGCCTGCACGCGCAGCACCAGCTCCGCGACCGAGAAGGGCTTGGAGACATAGTCGTCGGCGCCGAGCTTGAGCCCGCGGATGATGTCCTCGTCCGCCCCCAGGGCGGTCAACATGATGATCGGCTGGGCGCGGTCCACCGCCCGGATCCGGTCACAGATGGTGAAGCCGTCCAGGTCCGGCAGCATCACGTCCAGCAGGATGATATCGAAGGTGCCGGAGAGGGCGAGTTTGAGCCCGGTCGGGCCGTCCGCCGCGCCCTGGACCTCGAACCCGTGGTAGACGAAGAGGTCCGTGAGCCCGACCCGGATCGGCTCCTCGTCCTCGATCAGCAGCAGGCGGGGGCGTTTTGGCATGGTGATCGTTTCATAGGGGTCATGAAAGTCTCCGAGTCCGGGCTTGTCGCGTCCTTGTCGTAATCGTTGTCGTAATCGTTGTCGTTGTCGTAATCGTTGTCGTTGTCGTTGTCGTTGTCGTAATCGAGGTTATCGTAGCGACCGGATTCTCGCGCGCCGAATTGCAGCGTTGCTCCGATTACGACAACGACAACGACAACGACCGCGCTACCGTACCAGTGTAACGGTAAGGCCCCAGAGAGGACGTAAATTGCACGTAAAACCGCGCCCTGTGGTTTTACCAAGCGCTGCCTAGGCCCCGCCTCGCCGCCTGCCTAGACTGCAGGCATCGACCCACTGCGGTCAACTTGGAGGTGACGACCATGGCACTGATGACCCGTCTGGCGCGGCTGGTGCGCGCCGATCTCAACGCCGTCCTGGACCGCCTGGAGGCGCCCGAACTGGTGCTCGCCCAAGCGGTGCGGGAGATGGAGCAGGCCCTGGACCAGGAGCGGCGCACCCTCGCCGGCCTGGACCGGGAGTTGGCCCGCCTGGGGCTGCGCGAGACCGCCCTCACCGAGGAGGAGGCACGCACCGCGGGCGCGCTGACGGAGGGGCTGGCCGAGGGCCGCGAGGCCCTGGCCCGGCCGCTGATCCGCCGCCGCCTGGAGGGCGAGCGTCGCCGCGCTGCACTGAAGTCCCGCCGCGGCGAGTTGGAGGCCGAGCGGGGGCGCCTGGCCGCGCACCTGGAGGCGCGCACCGCCCGGCTCGAGGAGTTGCGCGCCCGGGCGGCCCTCTACGTCGATGACGGCGAGCGCGCGCCCGCCGCCGCGGCGGATGACGCCTGGGAGCCCGCCTGGTCCGGCCCGGACCCGCGGGTCTCGGACGCCGAGGTGGAACTCGAACTGCTGCGGCTGCGCCGCCGGGGGAGCGAATCATGAACCGCCCCGGATTCCTTGAAGGCGCGCTGGTCGCCCTGACGGCCGCCGTCGCCGCCTCTGTGGCCTACACGGTGCTGCGTCTTGGGCTGCGGCCGGCCCCGGCCCTGGCCCTGACGATCGCCACCCTGGGTCTGGGGTACCTGCTCTATCTGCTGCAACGCGGCGGGGAGCGGGTCGGCCGGATGCTGCTGGTGCTCGCCTGGCTGCCGACAACCGCCGCGGCCCTGGCCCTGCTGCCCGGGGTCTGGGGGCAGGTGTTGGTGCAACTGGGGTTCATCTGGCTGGCGCGGGTCTGGAACTTCCACGGGACCCCGGGGGGCGCGTTGCTGGACCTGGGCCTGGTCCTGGGCGGCAGCGCCGCTGCCCTGTGGGCCCTGGTACACAGCGGCAGCCTGTTCCTCGCGGTCTGGTGCCTATTCCTGGTCCAGGCCCTGTTCGGGTCCATCCCGGCGCGGCCCGGGCACCGCGGCGGGCCTGACCGGGCCGCGGCGGCACCGGCGGACCCCTTCGACCTGGCGCGCCGGGCTGCCGAAGGCGCCTTGCGGCGGATCGAGAACCAGCCGTAACGCCCGCGCGACCCATCGTCGGCAACGAAACGCAATGAATTTGAGAGAAAATCCATGAATACCAAGCTCATCGGCCTCGGACTCTTCACCCTCACCGCCGCCGCGGTGGCCTATTACCCGCTGCTCACCGCCTCTGAGCCCGCGCCCCTGCCGGTGCCCCTATCTGCACAGGGCGCCGGGCAGCCGCTCGCGATCACCATCCCGCAGCCCCAGCCCGGGGCGCGCCCGGTGGTCGAGGCGGTCTTCGTACTGGACACCACCGGCAGCATGGGCGGGCTGATCCAGACGGCCAAGGACAAGATCTGGTCGATCGCCTCGACGCTGGCCGCCGCCCAGCCGGCGCCCATCATCCGCATGGGCCTGGTCGCCTACCGTGACCGCGGGGACGACTATGTGACCCGAGTGGTGGACCTCTCCCCGGACCTCGACAAGCTCCAGGCCGAGCTCTTCCAGCTCCAGGCGCAGGGCGGCGGGGACGGACCCGAGAGCGTCAACCAGGCGCTCCATGAGGCGATCACGCGCATCGGCTGGAGCCGGGACCCGGGCGCCTACCGGGTGGTCTTCCTGGTGGGTGACGCCCCACCCCACATGGACTACCAGAACGACGTCCCTTACGGCCAGTCGCTGACGGAGGCCGGCCGGCGCGGCATCCGGGTGAATACCATCCAATGCGGCCAGCAGGGAGACACCCGCGACGAGTGGCAGCGCATCGCCCAACTCGGCAACGGCGCCTATCTCCGGGTGGACCAGGCGGGCGGCGCCGTGGCCATCGCCACCCCTTACGATGACAAGCTGGCCAAGCTCTCCGCGGAACTGGACGACACCAGGCTCTTCTATGGCAGCCGGGAGGAGCGTGACCGGCGCGCGGGCGAGGTGGCCAAGGCCAAGGTGGCGAAGTCCGCGGCGGCCCCGGCGGCGCTGGCGCGGCGCGCGGAGTTCGTCGCCTCCCCGAGCGGCACGGCGAGCCTCGCCGCGGACCAGGAGTTGGTGGACGCGGTGCAGAACGGCCGGGTGGACCTCGACAAGCTCCCGGCCGCCGCCCTGCCCGCGCCCCTGGCCAAGCTCGATGCACCGGCACGGGCCAAGGTGGTGGCCGAGACCGCCGCGCGGCGCGAGTCCATCAAGAAGGAGGTCAAGGACCTGGCCGAGCAGCGGGCGGGCTATCTCAAGGGCCAGGTCAAGGCCGCCGGCGGGGCCAAGGAGTCGCTCGATCACCAACTCTGGAGCACGGTGCGCAAGCAGGGGACGGAGGCCGGGTTGAGCTATGAGGCGTCCGGGCCGAGTTACTGAGCCCTGGCGCCGCCGCATCCACGCTGCCACTATATCCCGGCACGGCAATCCGGTGCCCGCGGGGACGCGGGCACCCCGGGTCTTGGCAGCGAGGCGCACCCATGAGCATGATCCCCAGCAGCTACCGTACCCTCAGGTGGACAAGCGATAGCGCAGTCCACCGAGCCGCGCGCGGCCGCCGGGAGCGCCGCACTGGGGTGCGGTGCTCCCAGCGTCAGGGGAAGCCGATCATGATGTAGCCGGTACCCTCGCCGTCCCCGGTAAGCCCCAGGGCCAGGTAGGCGGGTCCGATCAGGGTATCGAGGCCGACGAACAGGCTGCCGGCGAAGCGCGACCCGGGTTGGGTGTAGAGGGGGTCGGTCTCTTCCAGCGAGCCGGCCTCGAGCGACCCGCCGACATAGAGTCCGCGCGCCCAGGACGGGGTGAGGTCGGGCAGGCGCCGGTAATAGGCGAGCGAGCCGAAGGCGACCTGATTCCCGCGCAGTTCGTCCTCGGCATAGCCGGACAGGTGCATGAAGCCCCCCAGCGCGAACTGGTCATAGTAGGGCATCGGCGCGCCGAAGCCGCGGCCGAGTTCGGCGCGGCCGACCAGGGTGTGGTCCCCGCGGCTGACGGCGCCGGTCCAGCGCGCCGCGGCCCGCCGGTAGCCCAGGTCCGCGCCCAGGGCCGGCTCCGGGGCGCGCAGCTCCAGGGTCAGGCGCTGGCCCTCCCGCGGCAGCACCGGGCTGTCGAGGGTGTCGTAGCGCAGGCTCGCCCGCGGCCCGCTCTCGTTCACCGAGTGCTCGGTGAGGACCGGCTCCCCGGTGTCGCGCTCCGGCGTTACCGTACCCAGGGACAGGCCCACCCGCAGCTCGGCGTTGCCGCCCGCGAGGGTGGCCCCCAGGTCCAGGCCGAGGGCACTGCGCAGCAGGTTGTATTCGGAGATGCGCGTGCCGTTGCGAAAGACGCTGAGCGGGGTCGAACCGATACCGATGCCGGGTACGACGAAGGCGGTGCGCGCGACCGTAAAGGGTTGGAAGAACTCGCTGTAGAGACCCATCGCGTCGCCGATCTGGGCGGTCGTGAACCACTCGGCACCCAGCCGATTGATCCAGGTGCGGCGATAGCTCGCGCGCAGGCCGAAGCGCTCGTCACCCTTGAAATCGCTCGCCGCGCCAAACCCGAGTTCAAAATACCCTGGGCCCCAGGGCTTTTCGTGGGCCTGGATCAGCAGCCGGTTGGTGCCGTCGAGCGGGTCCAGGTCATAGTTCAGGTTCGCGAAGTCAGCCCGGCCGTAGATGGCCTGGATGTCGGTCTTGAGCCGCTCGCGGTCCAGGGGGCGCCCCTGTTGGTGGTCCACCAGGGGGGCGAACAGGTCCGGATTGACGTGCGTGAGGCCGGTGACCTCGACCGCGGCGATCGGCGCCCGGTCCGTGGCCGACCGGTCCCGGCGGGCGCGCCAGGCGGCATAGTCCGCCGGACTCAGACTCAGGTGCCGCAGGCGCGCGGCGGCGGCGCGGCCAGCCGCCTCGCCGGCACCGATGGCCTCGGCGACGCGGCTGAAATCGCTGGACCCGATGCTGCCCAGGTCGGGCGCGATCAGGATGTCGCGGCCCGGGCGCAGTTCCTGGAGTGACTGTTTGACGTTCTGCTCGGTGAGGATGGCCAACATCTGGGCCATGACCCCGATCACCGAGTGCAGTTCCTCCCGGGGGAGATAGGAGCCGCCCAGGTTGACGGCGATCACCAGATCCACCCCCATGCGCCGGGCCACGTCCACCGGCAGGTTGCGCACCAGGCCCCCGTCCACATAGAGGGTACCCTGAAGTTCCACCGGGGCGAAGACGCCGGGGACCGACATACTTGCGCGCAACACCTGCGGCAGGGGTCCGGAGTCGAAGACCCTAGGGTCACCGTTCTCCAGATTGGTCGCCACCGCGCGGAAGGGGATCGGCAGGTCATCGAAGCTCCGCAGCGCCTCGCTGCCCCGGAGCAGATCACTGAAGAAGAGCTCGACCTTCTGCCCGGCGAGCGCCCCGCCCGGCAGCCGCACTTTGCCCTGGTCGACGCCGAAGCTCAGGTCCACGGGGGTCTGCACGTCGCGCAGTTTGCGGCGGATGGGCCACTCCTGGCGCGGCGGGTCGTCGAGCAGCAGGTCGTCCCAGTCCACCCCGGTCAACCGGCGCTCCATCTCCGGCGCGCTCATGCCGCTCGCATAGACCCCCCCGACCAGCGCGCCCATGCTGGTCCCGGCGATGGCGCTGATGGGGATACGCAACTCCTCCAGGACCTTGAGCACCCCCACATGGGCCGCCCCGCGGGCGCCGCCGCCGCTCAAGACCAGACCGATCCGCGGATGGGCAGGCTCCCGGGCCAGCCCGGGCAGGGTCACGCAGCAGAGCAGAAACAGCAGCAACAGGCGTCTCATGGGGGGCTCCGGATCGTTGTCGTTGTCGTAATCGTTGTCGTGCTCATACCCGTACTCGGAAAAGCGATACGACTTGGCGTGCAAGTGAATCCGGGGCGTTACGATAACCTCGATTACGATTACGACAACGACAACAGGATGGGCAAGGTGGCAGTCCGCCCGCCACCGCAGGTCGAGTCTTTGGCCGGTGGCGGTTACCGATAGATCCAAGAGAAATGCGTGGCGCCTGCACGCCGGACCGGCTAACGCCTTGACCTCCGGTGGCCGGAACGACGATCGAGGCCGTGCATTCCGACCCCAAAGGGGTCGCACATACCAGCCCAGGGCAGCGCCCTGGGACAAGGCCAATCGTTCGGCCTAGCCCTGAAAGGGCGCGACATCAGGAGCCTCGCCGTTATGTCACGCCCTTTCAGGGCTAGGCAAAATGACACCACCGACCCAGGGCGTTGCCCTGGGCTGGTATGTCCCGCCCCTGCGGGGCTCAAGACGGCCGCAAGGCTGGGCACAACGGGGTACTACCCGCCCGCGGCGTTGCGCCGCAGCAGGGGCTCCAGCAGGTCGAGCGGCAGCGGGAAAACAATCGTCGAGGTCCGGTCCCCGGCGATGGCGGTCAGGGTCTCCAGATAGCGCAGTTGCAGCGCCTGGGGTTGGCGCCCCAGGATCGCGGCCGCCTCGGCGAGCTTCTCGGCCGCCTGCATCTCGCCCTCGGCATGGATCACCTTGGCGCGGCGCGAGCGCTCCGCCTCGGCCTGGCGGGCGATGGCGCGGACCATGGACTCGTCCAGATCCACGCGCTTGATCTCCACATTGGCCACCTTGATCCCCCAGGCGTCGGTCTGGGCGTCCAGGATGGTGCGGATGGCGTCATTGAGCCGGTCACGCTCGGCGAGCATCTGATCCAGTTCGTGCTGGCCGAGCACCGAGCGCAGCGTCGTCTGGGCGAGTTGGCTGGTGGCCATCTCGAAGTCTTCCACCTGGATGATCGCCTTTTCGGGGTCCATCACCCGAAAGTACATCACCGCATTGACCTTGACCGACACATTGTCACGCGAGATCACGTCCTGGCTCGGCACGTCCAGGACCTGCACGCGCAGATCGACCTTGACCATCTTCTGCGCCAGCGGGACGAGCACGAAGATCCCCGGTCCCTTGACCCCCGTGAAGCGCCCCAGGGTGAAGACGACCGCGCGCTCGTATTCGCGCAGGATGCGCAGCGCGCTGATGAGCAGCACGGCAAGGATGATCAGCGGGACCAGATAACCGGCGAGAGGCATGGTTCAGTCTCCTTCATCGTCAGGGCTTTCGTCAGGGCTTGAGTCGGGATCGCCGCCACAGGGCTCGACCACCAGGGTCAGACCGTCGCGGGCCAGGACCCGGATGGGCATCCCGGGCGGCAAGGGCTGGGGACAGCGGGCAGTCCAGACCTCCCCGCGCAGGTGCACCGAGCCCGCCCCCGGGAAGCCGGCCACGGCGGTGCCGCGGGCACCGAGCAACTGCTCGGCACCGGTCACCACCGGGCGCCGGTGGGCCCGGATCGCCAGGCCCGCCACCAGCACCAGGAGTACCAGACTCACCACCGCGAACCCGGCGATCAGCGGCAGCGAGATCGTATCAGCGGGGGCGTCGCGGTCGATCAGGATCACCGAGCCAAGCACGAAGGCCACCACCCCGCCGAGCCCCAGGGCGCCGAAGCTCGGCGCGAAGGCCTCCGCGATCATCAGCCCCAGCCCGAGCCCGATCAGCGCCAGCCCCGCCCAGTTCACCGGCAGCAGTTGAAAGGCATAGAGTGCCAGCACTAGACAGACGGTCCCGACGATCCCGGGCAGCACGACACCCGGGTTCGCCAGCTCATAGACCAGCCCGTAGAACCCGAGCAGCAAGAGGATATAGGCGATATTGGGGTCGCTCAGGAACGCCAGCAGCCGGTCCGGCCAGGTCGGCCGCCGCTCCACCAGCGTCAGCCCGGCGGTGTCGAGCACCTGCGGCCCGGCAGCGGTCTGCACCGTTCGCCCGTGCGCCTGGACCAGCAGGTCGCCCAAGTCGGGCGCGATCAGGTCGATGACCTTGAGCTTGAGCGCCGCCTCCGCGGACAGGCTGGCGCCCTCACGCACCGCCCGCTCCCCCCAGTCCGCGTTGCGCCCGCGAAGTTCGGCCAGGCTGCGCAGATAGGCCGTGGCGTCGTTGACCAGCTTGTGGGTCATGGCGTCGGCGCTCCCCGCCCCAAAGCCCTGGCCCGCCCCCGACTTGCCATCGCCCGGGCTCGCCGGGGTCGGCGCGACCGCGCCCAGACCGCCGATCTGCACCGGGGTCGCCGCCCCCAGGTTGGTCCCCGGGGCCATGGCCGCCAGGTGGCAGGCATAGAGGATATAGGTCCCCGCGCTCGCCGCCCGCGCCCCGCCGGGCGCCACATAGCCGATCACCGGCACCGGGGAGGCGGTAATCGCCTTCACGATCGCCCGCATGGAACTGTCGAGCCCGCCTGGCGTGTCGATGCGCAACACCAGCACCGGCGCCCCCTGCTGCTGCGCCGCCGCCAGTGCATCCTCCACATAGGCCACGCTCGCCGGACCGATGGCGCCCTCCAGGTCCACGATCGGGGCCTCACGGGCGCATACCGCGAATGCCTGGACGGCGAGCAGCACGGCAACCAGTAGCGCCGGGAGCCAGAGTCGGAACCGCGAAGGGGCCATGGGGGGTCTCGATCGATTGCGATACTGCAAGCGTAGTCCGCCCCGGGCCGGTTGGGGGCCGCCGGCATCAATCATCATGCCGATCACGGGCAGTGTAGGTCGCCCTTCAGGGCGACCAGGAGCCCGCCCCCGTCGGCCGGGACGAAATACCAGCCCGCTCAGAAAACCACCGCTCGTAAGGGAATCTAGCGCCAAGCCCACCCGTCGGCCACTGGCAGCACCCATGGACACCCCCAACCAGATCAGCCGCCGCGGGGTGTCGGGTTACGCTGCGCTAACCCGACCTACGAGCTTCGTCAGGTATGGGTGTCGGACCGGTGGCCTTGATCATCGTTCCGGCCATCGCTGCTCACCCCTGGTCCAGGAATTTCTCTCACGGAGACACAAAGACACAGAGAAAGAGACGTCCGGATCTCCGTGTCTTTGTGTCTCCGTGAGAGATTTCTTCTAACCTGCGTCTCTGCGGGGGCTTGAGCTTGCTGCCAACCCCCACTGCGAGACCCTGGGTGCGCATCAGCCACGGGCCGGAACGATGATCGAGGTCAGATCGCTGGTCCGCACAGCGGACCCTACGGGCGCGGGCCTTGATCATCGTTCCGGCCGCCGCCCGGACGGAGTCCAAGGCTTCAGCCTTGGATGGGCAAGACCAAGGCTGAAGCCTTGGACTCCAGAAGAACAGCGCTGGCCGGGACCATGATCAAGGCCGGACCGATAGCTACGGCCCCCGCGGCGGTGGTTTCCAGTCTCAATACCTTCTTCGTCAGGTATGGGTGTCGGACCCTGGCACTTCCGGAAATCGCTTGCAGCACAGCACCTTGCAAGAGTTCCGGGGGGTATCAAAACGCCTTTTCCGAGTTAGGGTCAGAACGGGCGATTTGCGGGCCTCCGGCCAGGGTCGCGGACGGGTCCGACGGGGCGAGTGTAGCGCAGGTCGCGGTGATTGGCACGCAGCGCGGCGGACGGCAATCTTGGACCGGCGCCGGGCTCGGGGACGGGGGCTCGCGGGGGTTGTTGGTCTGATCGTCTGGACCTGGGGCGGTCGCGTTGGTCGACGGCACGGTGGCACCGCGGGCAGCGGGCGGGCGGGCTGCGGGGTCGGCACGCCGACGGGGTTGGGGAGGGCCTCGCCCAGGAAGGAGACATCAGGACTGCGACGCACCACGCGGGTCTTGTCGGGGTGGATAAGCCCGTAGGATGGGCAAAGGCGCCCCCGCCAAGGCCGCGTAACCCCTCCAAGGCCGGCGCGCCGTGCCCATCGCCGCCCACCGCAACGCCTCAGTTCCCGCACCCGCTTGCAGCGCTTGCCGGTGAACCTAAATCCGCCAATTGCTCACACAAAGACACAAAGAACACAAAGAAAAACAGATCATTGAAGGCGTTCGGCCGATCACCGCCCGGGTGACCTCCTCGACCTACATATCGCGTTGAAAATCTTTGTGATCTTTGTGTCTCTGTGTGAGAACTGCTCTTTCTAGGGTGAAAGGATGGGCGCGCCGCGCTTTGCCCATCAACTCATTACCCCAGATCATGGATCCGGCACGGAATCCTGAGCACACTGGACGCGGAGCGTCCAAGGCTGCATTCCCACGCGGAGCGTGGGAACGAGAGTGCCCAGGTCCATCACGATAAGCAAGGGCCTGGCTCAATCCGGTCGATGGTGTGCAGCGCGGTTTGCATAGACGCTCTTCGCAGCTCAGCGCCGCACCTGGGTCCGCCAGGTGAGATTGACGGCGCCGTCGGCCGGGACCTGGACCTGCCAGGAGGCGAGGTTGGAGGCCTCTTTGGTGTGGGGCTGACTCTCCTGGACCATCTTCCAGTCGCCGGGGATCTCCTCTACCACCCGGACGGTGACCGGCTCGGACTTGGCGTTCTTCAACTCCATGGCGAAGGCGGCCTCATAGGCGTAGTTGTAGGCGCTGGTGCCGGAGAGCTTGGTGAATTCGGTCTGCTTGCGCCGCGCGGTGACGTCGAAGCTCTCGCCGAGTTTGAGGGTGACGGTCTCGTTCTTGGGGGTGTGGTCGATCGCGTCCTCGCCGATGAATTGGGCATTGCCGCGGCTGTCCTTGGAATAGACGCGGATCACGCCCTTGGGCAGCGGGATGCCCAGACTGCCGCCCTTGTTGATGAAGTTCAGCGTGGAGGCGACCGTGAGCTTGCTCCAGCCGTCGGCGGACTGGGCCTGGTAGTAATAGGGCTGGCCGCGGACCACCAGTTCACGCGTCACCGGCACCTGGGGGGCGGAGAGCAGCGCGACCTGCTTGGTCTGGTTGTTGCCGATATCGGTGGGGCGCGGCAGGGTATAGAGGTGGTATTCGTCCAGGGACTCCTCCTGGGGCATGGGCGCCGCGGCGGGCGCGGCCATGGCCCGCATCGCCATCGGCGGCGGCGGGGCCTGCCGCACCTGGTTGACCTCCCCCGCCACCAGTTGCACCCGCGCCTGGCGGTAGGCGACGCCGCTGGCGTTGGTCAGGGTCACCCAGCCGTTCAGGTCCATGGCCGTGCCGCCGGCCGCCACGTCGGCCACATAGTCGGCCTCCCAGCCCAGGCCGCCGGTGAGGTAGGACAGCTCGAAGGTGCCGTTGCCGGCCTTCTGCGACGTAAGGTGCAGGACCAGCGTCGGCTGGTCGCGCAGATCCGCGGGCAGGTCCGGGAAGGCCAAGTGGCCGGCCACCCCGGTCTCGATCCGGTCGGCATAGCGCAGCACCACGCCGTCGTTGGTGGCGAGCACCGTGGCGTCTTCCGTGGTGCGCTCCCCGGCGTCGTTGGTGCGGATGACCTGGACCTTGCGGCCGACATATTTCTTGAGCAGGCTCGCGGGCGTGAGCAGGTCGAAGTCGAAGTTTTGCTCCAGGAGGGCGATCGGCAACGTGCCGGAGGTCTCCGACAGCAGCGCGGTCTCGGGGCGGATCCGGCCCGAGACGTTGCGCCAGGCGAGCCGGTTCTCGCCCTGGGTCAGGGTGAGGGCGCGCAGGTCCTTCACCAGCGCCAGGTCGTCGTTGTAGATGGTGACGGCCAGGGCCCGTTGGGCCTGGTCCTCGACCCGCTGTTCCTGAACCTTCGCATTGGTGTCGGCGGCCATGGCGGCTCCCGGGGTAATGAGGAGAAGACAGACCAGGGCGGCGAGCGGGCGGCGGGCCGCGGACCGCATGTGGATCGAGGCGATCGAGGCGAGACGGGGGGCTTGGGCGTGCTGCATAGGGCTCCTGGCGTGGGTGGCCTGGTCTTGGGGTCCGAGCGTTGATAGACGACGCTGAGACAAATCTACACCAGCGCGCGGGGGTTCGACAGTCGTAGGGCGGATAAGGCGCGCCGCGCGGCGCCCCAGACTAGGCACTGCCGCTGAGCGCGCCGCATCCACCGACTCCAGCGCCGTGGTGGATGCGGCTCGCGCTTATCCACCCTACGCCTACGCCGGCTTGGAGATCACACCTCCAGTGATCGCATCGCCGCCGCCCGTCCCACCCTGGCCCTGGACCCGCAGCCACTCGGCCTGTTTGCGTCGCATGTCCGCCAGCACGTCCAGGTCGATCCGGTCGTCCTCGCGGATGCGCTCGTCGTAATTCTCCCAACCCATGAAATCGCGCAGCGCCTGCAGAGTCTCGGCGTCACAGCGCCCGGAGACGGCGCCCTGATAGAAGCCGCGGCGCTTGAGGAGCTGCTGTAATTCACCCGCCAGCGCAGTGTCGATGGGGACCAGCCGGTCGGGGTCGCTGCGGAAATAGGTCAAGCCGTGGATGGCATAGAGCCGCTCCAACTCCGCGATGGGGCTTGGGTGGTCATAGACCGAGATCTCCACATAGCGGTCGTCGAAGCCGCCGTAGCCGCCACCGGCACGCACCACCTTGAGCGCCGCCGACTGCTGCCCGCGCCGGTCCCCGCCCTGGCCCTGCCCCGCCTGCAAGGCGGCCATCAGGCGCACCGCGAGCGGCCCCGCGGTGGACTCGAAACAGCGCACCATGGTCGCCACCACCTCGGCCCCGGCCAACGTATTGCCTTGGGCCGCACAGCAGGTGCCGAGGAGCCCGCCGGACCAGTCGAAACAGCGCGCCCCGGTGAAGTTGGCGGCGCGGCCCCGGGCGTCGATGATCCCCACCTGGCGATAGTCGCGCTGCGGGTCGCCGGCGGTCAGGATCTCGACCGCCTGCGCCGGCGCGGCGCCGTTCTCCAGCAGCGCCAGCCCGCGCGGGCCGAAGCTGGTGTTGCAATAGCACTGGGTCGCCACCGCCCCCACCCCGGCCCGGGCGAAGGGGATGGAGACGCCGACATTGGGGAATTTGGATTGCGCGGCCACGCCCAGATCGCCGTTGTCCGGGTCGAAGGCGACGATGGAGAAGGTCATGGCGGGGGCCTCCGGACGGGTGCGCTGGGTTTGACTGGACGGGTCAGAGTGTAGTCCGGTCGGGACCTGCACAATGGGCAAGACCCAGCGCGGGCCATGGGACCCAAACACCCCAGTCGTTTGGCCCTGAGACGGCGGGACATTGAGCGCCGCCGCGGCATCCTTGACCGACAGGCCGACGGCTCGAGCTTGGCGCGGGGTCCTGGTGTGATGCAACCGTTCACCAGTTCGACCAGCGATTCCGGTAGTCGCCGGTGCCATTTGGCGACCGGGTATCGAGCCGCTTGCGCAGGTGGGCGATCCAATCCCGGGTGAGTTGGAGGTCTGGGTGCCCGATATCGAGGACGCGCTCTTTATCTGCAAGCAGTAGCTCAAAGTCCGCCAGGGCCGCGGCGATCTCGCCTGACTCCGCCCGCCAATACGCGATGTTGTTGCGGACGTTAAGCGTGCCGGGATGGTCCGGACCCAAGATGCGCTCCCTATCCGCGAGCAGGCCCGTGGAGTCCTCCAGGGCCGCGGCGACCTCCCCGGACTGAGCACGAAAATAGGCGATGCTGTTACGGACCTTAAGCGTATCTGGATGGTCCTGGCCGAGGATGCGCCGAAGATCCGCGAGCAGGGCCGCACAGGCCGCTCCCGCGGCCTCGACCTGTCCAAACTCGCCGAGCGCCTGGGCATGGTCGGCTCGCGCATCAAGTAGGTCCGGAGAATCAGGATCCACCCGCAGCCCCGCCAGTGTGCGGCCCAAGGCGACCCGCACCGGGAGTTCCCGCGGCTGATCGGCAAAGGCCCGTTGCAGCAACCGAACCGCCCGTAGCGCATGGGTATCAGCGATCCGGCCCTTCCCTGCACCCTCGCCCCGGCGGTGCAGCGTCAGCAGCAGCCGGGCGCAATGCTGGGTCTCGGGGTCGGGGTCCGCGAGCGGGTGCGCGCCGAGTTCGGCGGCGAGGCGATCGAGCACGCGCTCGATGTCCTCTTTAGGGAAGTGCTTGCCGCGAGCGGCGGTAGCGAATGCGAGTTGATCGGGCTCGTTGCCAGTCCGTAACGGCGCGTACCCAGCCGTGGGGGATACGATCCTGCTCCATGACCTCGGCTACACCTTCGTGGGCATGCAGATTCACACACTCGGCGATTGCCCGCTGTGTGATGGCGCGGTGCCAGGCGGCATCCTCCTCCGGGATAGCAAGGGTCGCCAGGGCCAGTGCGTGCTGGACCCGTTTGGGCAGCGCCTTCCACATGACGCTGTAGATCTCCCTGACCTCATCCGGCAGTCCATCGATGTCCGCGGGCTCCAGACGCAACGCGCTGTCGGGGCCGGGGCGGTACTTGTCGAGCGTGCAGATCAGCTCCAGCGGCAACGGGTTGTTGAAGCGGGCGGCGAGCCGCGCCAGGGTCTCGGGGTCGGTGCGCGGGTGATAGGCGCGCACCAGTTCCGCAAGGTCCGCGGGCGCCAGTGCGTCGAGCCCGGCGCCCGCCGGGAAGGGCGGCGGCGCGGGCCGGTCGTGGCGCACCCGCAGGCAGCGCGGGGCGATGATGGGCTCGGCGGCCAGGGCCATCAGGCGCTCGCGGCGCTCCAGCTCGCCGGGCCAGGTGCTCGTAATGACCAAAAGCGCGGCGTTGGAGCGGACCAGGCGCTCGATCAGTTCCTCGACCAGCGGTGTGGCCCGATGCAGATCCTCGACGAACACGACGACCGGCAGCCCCGGGCGGGCGAGCCGGGTAAGCATGGCGAAGGTCTCGTCGACCGGGTCTGGGCGCGGATCGCCGCTCAAGGGGCCGGCGACGGCGAGGACCTCGCGGTGGCGCCGGGTCTCGGCGGCCTTGCCGACCCCGAGCCGGGCGAGCTTGACCACCAGTCCGCCGCCTGGGATGGCGTAGCTCGCAATCTGCTCGATCCCCATGCCAACGACATGGCCGATCAGCTCGTCGCCCACCTCCCCGCCGGCCTGACCGAGCCGGGCGCGGCCCGGGGTCAGGCGCTCCGCGAGCGAGGCGAGCCTGGCCCAGGCGGCGTCGAGATAGACCGCGTGGGCCTCGACCTGCTGCAAGTCTTCGAGCAGGCTCAGGGAGGCGGTGCCGCAACTGCGCTGTTCGCAAGCGATGCCCCACCAGAAGAAACCGGGCAAGGCGCCCGCGGCGCGGTCGAAGCGGGCCGGGTCCGGGAAGACGCGCTTGCGGCGGGAGGCGACATCCCCCGGGGTGGCGTCGGTCGCCTCCAGGATGGTGGCGGGCCAATAGCGCCCGGGACCTGCCCCATCCGCGTCGGCGGTCCCGCCCGGGCGTGCGGCGAGCCGCGCATAGAGCGCTTGGGCGACGCGGGTCTTGCCCCAGCCGGACGGGGCCTCCAGCGAGAACCACCGCGCCTCGCCCAGCGCCTCGGCCTCGGCCAGGATGGCAAGCAGTCCGTCGACCAGACGAATGCGGGACTCGCCGAGAAAGGGGGGCTCCGCGGGCAGCGCGTCTGTCGTGCTCATGCGAGGGGCACCTCCGGTGCCGGTGGGATCGGGCCGCAGGTCGGGAATCGCATTGTCACCGCCGGGAGCTGGCCGGACAAGTCGCGCGTGCGCGCCGCAGCGATTCGACCGATCGCGCCGCAGCAGCGCCACTCGCCCGGTTGGCGCAGGGGGCCTGGCAACCCCGTTCGCCACGCTGGCCGCGCCCGAGGTCCTGTCCCTTGTCGCCCCGGCTGCGCCTGTCTAGACTGTCGACATGCGCCATCCCATCGATCCCAAGGTCGACTGCGTCTTCAAGGCCCTGCTGGGGGCAGAGTCCAATCACGACCTGTTGATCCATTTCCTCAACGCCGTCCTGGGCGCGGACCTGCCCCGCCCGATCGTCGCGGTGGAGATCCAGAACCCGTACAACGAGAAGGAATTCCTCGATGACAAGCTCACCGTCGTCGATGTCAAGGCGCGCGACGCAACCGGGCAACAGTTCCAGGTCGAGGTCCAATTGCTCAATCACCGCGACCTGCCGGCGCGCATCCTCTACGGCTGGGCGGACCTCTATCGCGGGCAGATCAAGGAGGGCGAGAGCTTCCGCAAGCTACGCCCCACCTATTCCATCTGGCTCCTGGGTCAAAGCTTGCTGCCGGATGACCCCGACTATGCGCACGAGTTCCGGCTGCGTGACCAGCGCGGTCGCATCTTTTTGGACCACGGCGGAATCTGGCTGCTGGAACTGAGCAAATTCGCCGCCGACGCGGTCGAAACCGAGGAGCAGCGCTGGCTCAAGTTCTTCAACGAGGCGGAGCGTCTGGACGAGGACGCACTGCCGGCCTGGATGCAGACCCCAGAGATGAGGCGAGCCATGAACACCCTGAAGACCTTTTCCGAGAAAGAGCACGCTTACTATGCGTACCAGGCGCGGCAGGACTATCTGCGCGAACAGCAAAGCATTCAGCTCGAGTTCGAGGACCTGCGCGCGGAGGTCGAGCAGGCGCGGGCGGCCGAAGATCAGGCGCGTGCGGCCGAAGGGCGGGCGCGGGCGGCCGAAGGAGAGGCTCGCGCGGCGCAGGAGCAGGAGCGGGCCGCTAAAGAACAGGCAATGGCCGAGAACGAGCGGCTGAAGCGATTGCTCGCGGACAAGTCCGAGCCATCATAGGCCCGGTACGCGGTAGCTCGCAGGATGGGCAGAGCGCAGCGATGCCCATCAGTCATCAGCCAGCAGCCAGCAGCCATCAGCCATCAGTTGACACCGCGGTATCCCGATGGGCATCGCTGCGCTCTGCCCATCCTGCGGCTATCAGTTCGATAGGGCCATGTTAACCCACCCAGCGCCTCGCGCGGGCGCACCCCGCCGATAAGCCCAGAAAGAGCAGTTCTCACACAGAGACACAAAGATCACAAAGATTTTCAACGCGATATGTAGGTGGAGGAGGTCACCCGGGCGGTGATCGGCCCAACGCCTTCAATGATCTGTTTTTCTTTGTGTTCTTTGTGTCTTTGTGTGAGCAATTCCCGGATTTAGCATAAGCCACCCCACGCGCACCCTGACCTGTCACCATCAGCGGGACCCGAACGCCCGCGAGCTTGCTCCCCATGCCGAACGACCCGCACCACCAGCCCCCCGACTGCATCCGCCTGCGCGGCGTGCGGCAGAACAACCTCAAGAACCTGGACCTGGACCTGCCGCTCGGTGAGTTGATCGTGGTGACCGGGGTCTCGGGCTCCGGCAAGTCGTCGCTCGCCTTCGATACGGTCTACGCGGAGGGGCAGCGGCGCTATGTGGAGACCTTTTCGCCCTACGCCCGGCAGTTCCTGGACCGCATGGACAGACCCGCGGCGGACCGGATCGAGGGCATCCCGCCGGCCATCGCCATCGATCAGACCAACCAGGTCCGCACCTCCCGCTCCACCGTGGGGACCATGACGGAGCTTGCCGACTATCTGAAGCTGCTGTTCGCCCAGGCCGCGCGGCTCTTCTGCCGCGGCTGCGGGCGGGAGGTCCGGCGCGACACACCTGAGTCCATCTGGGTACACCTGACGGAGGCAGGCGACGCCGAACGCCCGCGGGTGCACGTCTGCTTCCAGGTCGCGGTGCCGGAGTCCCTGGGGGCCACGGAGGTCCGGCAGATGCTCGCCCAGCAAGGCTATGTGCGGCTGCTGGTCGAGGTCGGCCCGGTGCTGACGGTAGTCCAAGACCGGCTGCGGCTCAGTGACGAGAACCGCGGGCGCGCACTGGAGGCGATCGAGACCGCGCTGGCGCGCGGCCATGGCCGGGTGCTGGTCTACCCCGCTGGTGCGGAACAGGAAGCCGGCGAGCCCTGGCGCTTCTCCGCCGACCTGCACTGCCCGGACTGCGACCTCAGCTATCGGGAGCCCGTACCCAACCTCTTCTCTTTCAACTCACCCATCGGTGCCTGCGAGACCTGCCGCGGCTTCGGCCGGACCATCGGGATCGACTGGGGCCTGGTGATCCCGGACCCGGGCAAGTCACTGCTGGACGGGGCCATCAAGCCCATCCAGACCGACAGCTACGCGGAGGTCCAAGAGGACCTGATGGGCTTTGCCAACCGCCGCGGCTTCCCGACCGACGTGCCCTGGCGCGACCTGCCCCAGGCCGACCGGGACTGGGTGCTCGAGGGTGAGGGCGAGTGGCAGACCGGGGTCTGGTACGGCATCCGCCGCTTCTTTGCCTGGCTGGAGGGGCGCGCCTACAAGATGCACGTGCGGGTGCTGCTGTCGCGCTATCGCTCCTATGAGATCTGTCCCACCTGCAATGGGGCTAGGCTGAAGGACGAGGCGCTGGGCTGGCATCTGGGAGCGCGGGCCTCCGGCCCGCCCGGGGGCAGGACGCCCCCGCTCATCAACATCCAAGACCTGATGGCCCTGCCCATCGACCGCTGCCGGGACTTCTTCGCCGACCTGGCACTCCCGCCCGCCCTGCACGAGGCCCTGGATCTCGTGCTGACCGAGGTCCGCTCCCGCCTCGGGTATCTGTGCGCCGTCGGCCTGCCCTACCTGACGCTCGACCGCCAGTCGCGCACCCTCTCGGGCGGGGAGGTGCAGCGGATCAACCTGACCACCGCGCTCGGCACCTCACTCGTAAACACCCTCTTCGTCCTGGACGAGCCGAGCATCGGGCTGCACCCCCGCGACCTCGACCGGGTGCTGGGCGTCCTGCACCGGCTGCGCGACCAGGGCAATTCGCTCCTGGTGGTCGAACACGACCCCCAGGTGATGCGGGCGGCGGACCGCATCATCGACATCGGCCCCGGGCCCGGGGAGCACGGCGGGCACCTCTGCTTCGCGGGCACGCCTGCGCAGTTGCTCGCGGCCGAGGGCTCGGTGACCGGAGACTACCTGGCCGGCCGCCGCCGGGTGGCCGAGCCGCGCCGCGCGCAGCCGCCCCCGCCCGACGCGCCCTGCATCCGCATCCGCGGGGCGCGCGCGCATAACCTCAAGGGGATCACGGTTGAGATCCCGCTGCACCGGCTGGTGGTGGTGACCGGGGTCTCGGGCTCCGGCAAGTCCACCCTGATCGGGGACGTACTCTACCAGGCGCTATGTCAACGCAAGGGGCACCCGCAGGAAACCCCGGGCGAGTACGACGCGATCGAGGGGGACGACCTGATCGAGGACGTGACCCTGCTGGACCAGTCGCCCATCGGCCGGACCTCCCGCTCCAACCCGGCCAGCTTCGTCGGCGCCCTGGACGTGCTGCGCAAGCGCTTCGCGGTGCTCCCGCTCGCCAAGGAGCGGGGCTACGCCGCCGGCACCTTCAGTTTCAATGCCGGCACCGGGCGCTGCCCGACTTGCGGGGGCAACGGCTTCGAGCACCTGGAGATGCAGTTCCTCTCCGATGTCTATCTGCGCTGCCCGGACTGCGACGGGCGCCGCTACCGGGCGGAGGTGCTGGAGGTCCGGCTGCCGGACCCGGACGGGGCCGCGGGCCTGTCCATCGCCGATGTCCTGGACCTGACCGCGACCGAGGCCCTGACCCGATTCGCGGGCGACGCTGAGCTTAAGCGCGCGCTGGAGCCGCTCACCGCGGTCGGGCTCGGCTACCTGCGCCTGGGCCAGCCGGTGCCGACCCTGTCCGGCGGCGAGGCCCAGCGCTTGAAGCTGGCCGGACACCTCAGCAAGACCGGGCGGACCAAGGGCCGCGCCGGCTTGGGGTCCAAGGGCCTGGGCCTCTTGTTCCTGATGGACGAGCCGACCACCGGGCTGCACCTGGCGGACGTGGCCGTGCTGCTGACGGCGCTGCGACGGCTGTTGGAGCAGGGACACTCGCTGGTGGTGATCGAGCACAACCTGGACCTGATCGCGGCGGCCGACTGGCTGATCGACCTGGGACCCGAGGGCGGGGACGGCGGCGGCGAGCTGGTCGCCGTCGGCACCCCGGCGGAGTTGGCCCGCGAGGAGGAGCCGGGGCGTCCCGCCCCGGTGCTGCAAAGCCACACCGGGCGGGCGCTGCGGGCAGTGGGCAGTGGGCAGTGGTCAGTGGCCGGCAGGAGCAAGACCGCAGCGCCCGAGCCTTTGCTCGGGGTCAATGAAGCCACGCCGCCCACCTATGCACTGACCCTACCGACCACTCCTACTGGCCACTATCCACCGACCACTGACCACTGCATCACCATCCTCCACGCCCGCGAGCACAACCTCAAAGACCTCAGCGTCGCCATCCCCCGCGGCCGCTTCACCGTCATCACCGGGGTCTCCGGCAGCGGCAAGAGCACGCTCGCCTTCGACATCCTGTTCGCCGAGGGCCAGCGGCGCTACCTGGAGTCGCTCAACGCCTATGCCCGCCAGTTCGTCCAGCCGGCCGCGCGGGCGGACGTGGAGGCGGTGCGCGGCATCCCGCCGACGGTTGCCATCGAGCAGCGGGTGAGCCGCGGCGGGGCCAAGAGCACGCTCGGCACCCAGACGGAGATCCACCACTTCCTGCGCCTGCTCTATGTGAAGCTCGGCACCCAGTTCTGCCCGGGCTGCGACCTGCCCATCGAGCCGCTGGGCCGGGAGGCGATCCTCGCCTGCATCCTGCGCGACCAGGCAGGCCGTCGGGTCGCCGTCATGGCCCCACTGGTCGTCGCCCGCAAGGGGTTCTATAACGAGCTGGCCGCCTGGGCCGTCCGCAAGGGGTGGTTCGTCCTGCGGGTGGACGGGGAGCCGGTGGAGACCCGCACCTGGCCGCGGCTGGACCGGTTCCGCGAGCACTCCATCGACCTGCCGGTGGGTGAGGTCCGGGTCAGCCCCGCGACCGAGGGCGAACTGCGCACCCTGCTCGACCTGGCCCTGGAGTTGGGCAAGGGCCTGGTGCGGGTGGTCGCGGTCACCCGCGGCACCTGGGGCTTGGATACGCCCTACTCCACGCAGCGCTCCTGCCCCGGCTGCGGGCGCGCCTTCCCGGAGCCGGACCCGCGGCTCTTCAGCTACAACTCCAGGCACGGCTGGTGCCCGACCTGCTTCGGCTCCGGGCTCCAACTGGCCGGGTTCGACGGCGAGCAGACCGGGGAGGAGGAGCAGTGGCTGGAATCCGGGACCGGGCACCGCACCTGCACCGGTTGTGCGGGCGCCCGCCTGAACCCGCAGGCCTTGGCGGTGCGCTTCCGTGGACGCTCCATCGCCGAACTCGCGGCCCTCACGGTCACCGACACGGCGCTGGCCTTGGCAGAGTGGGACCTGAGCGAGCGGGAGGCCGCCATCGCCCGCGACCTGCTCGCGGAGGTGCGCGAGCGGCTCGCCTTCCTCGCTCAGGTCGGCCTGGGCTACCTGACCCTGGACCGCGGCGCCCCGACCCTCTCCGGCGGCGAGGCCCAGCGCATTCGGCTGGCCGCCCAGCTCGGGTCTAACCTGCAAGGGGTCTGCTATGTGCTGGATGAGCCGAGCATCGGCCTGCACCCCAGGGACAACCGGCTGCTCCTCAATACCTTGACGCGCCTGCGTGACCGGGGCAACACCGTCGTGGTGGTCGAGCACGACGAGGAGACCATCCGCCGCGCCGAGCACGTCATCGACCTGGGCCCCGGGGCCGGGGTCCAGGGCGGCCGGCTGGTCGCCCAGGGGACTGCGGCGGACCTGATGGCCGCGCCCGAGTCCATTACCGGGCGCTTCCTGGCGCGCACCCGCGGACACGGGCTGGGCGAGGCCGGGGCGCGTCGGCCGGCCCCGGGCAAGGGTGAATGGCTCGTCGTCCGCGGGGCCCGGCTGCACAACCTGAAGGGCATGGACGTGCGCCTGCCCCTGCGCCGGCTCACCTGCGTCACCGGGGTCTCGGGGTCCGGCAAGTCGACCCTGGTGCGGGATGTGCTGGCGCGCAGCCTTCAGGGGTTGCTGGGGGCGGCGGACGAGGGGGTGCGCGCGGCGGGGCGCCGTGCCGGTTCTCCGATGGCAGGGGAATCGCGGCGGGACGCCGCTCCCACAGGGGTGCAGGGGTGCGACGGGCTCTCCGGCTGGCACGCCCTGAGCCGGGTGCTGGAGGTCGACCAGACCCCCATCGGCAAGACGCCGCGCTCCTGCCCGGCCACCTATGTCGGCTTCTGGGACGGCATCCGCAAGCTCTTCGCCGCCACCCCGGAGGCGCGCATCCAGGGCTGGGGCGCGGCGCGCTTCTCCTTCAACACCACGGGCGGGCGCTGCCCCGCCTGCGAGGGCCAGGGCGTCCAACGCCTGGAGATGAGCTTCCTGCCGGACGTGCGCGTCCCCTGCGACGTGTGCGGCGGCAGCCGCTTCGATCGCGAGACCCGCCAGATCCGTTATCTCGGGCTCGACATCGGCGAGGTCCTGGCGCTACCGGTCGACCGCGCGGTCGAGGTCTTCGCCGCCCACCCCGCCATCCGCCACCCGCTGGCCCTGCTGCAGGAGGTCGGGCTCGGCTATCTGAGCCTCGGCCAGCAGAGTCCCACCTTGAGCGGCGGCGAGGCCCAGCGCATCAAGCTGGTTACCGAACTCACCAAGGCCCGCCCGAGCGCCGACGGCCTCCACCCGCGGCCGACCCTCTATGTTCTGGATGAACCCACCGTCGGCCTGCACATGGCAGATGTGGAGCGCCTGATCGCCGTCCTGCACCGGCTGGTCGAGGCCGGGCATACGGTGATTGCCATCGAACACGATCTCGACCTGATCGCCGCCGCGGACTGGGTCATCGATCTGGGGCCTGAGGGCGGTGACGCGGGCGGGCAAGTGGTGGCCGAGGGGACGCCGGAGCAGATCGCCGCGGACGGCAAGGACCTGCCGACGGCCGTGGCGTTGAGGGAGTGGCGTGCGTAGGGCGGAACGCCGCAGGCGGTTCCGCCATCCCGCGTGCCGCCATGCCGCCCCTCCGCCATCCCGCCGGCTGAGAGGCTGGCAGGATGGCGGATCGCCCTAGCGGGCATCCGCCCTACGGAAATCGCACCAAGGCAACTCGAACCGTCGAGATTGACCACGGATGCTACACGGGTATAGTCTCATCCAGATCGGACTTCCAGACCGTCGGTACCTGACATCCTGGCTATGAATTTCACTTGGGACTCCGCCAAGGCCGCACTAAACTTCAGGAACCATCACGTTGGCTTCGATGAGGCGGCCACGGTATTTGGCGACCCTCTGGCTGGGACCTTTCCCGACGCCGACCACTCGCTGGGAGAGGCACGCCTGATTACAGTGGGGGTTTCGTGCGCAGGACGCTTGTTGGTCGTCTCGCACACGGAAAACAGCGGGCAGCTCCGCATCATCAGCGCACGGGCCGCCACGGCCCATGAGAGGAAACGTTATGAATCCTGAAGAAACAGCAGACGACCTGCGTCCCGAGTACGATTTCGACTTCTCCAAGGGGGAGCGCGGAAAGTACTACCGCCAGTATCAAGAAGGATCAAACGTGGTGGTACTGGATCCGGATGTGGCAGCTGCTTTCCATACCGCGGAAGCCGTTAACCAGGCATTACGGTCGATGCTCCGGTTCGCCGAACAAACGACAAACCTAACGGCACGCCCCAGCGGCGCCGCAAACACCGGTGGCTGAATGAAAACGCATTCAGGAACAAGCGTGTCGGTTGGGTTGAACCTGGCGCACCGCAACACCGGTATCGCACCGACCGAAGATGTTGGGGTTCGTTCCTCACCCCAACCTACGGCCTTGGTCGGACCCTCTCCGGAAACGCAAACGGGCATTCCCTTTTACGAATAATGTTATACGACGATCGCGATACAAGACTATGGATTACATTACACCAGAGTTACGATTAGAATTTCGGGAGTTTTGCGTCGACCTCTACCTCCGGCAGATTGATGATATATTCCGAATGGCCCATATTGCGATAGGCAGCATACCGCCCGACCGAAATGTAAACGGAGACAGACGTACTCGAGTAGAAGAATATTATTCGACAATTGATTGGAGCAACAGAGACGACACCGAAAAATTTCTTGTCGCTATTGGGCTCACGCTTTCTCAGTCATATCTACCAGATGAAAGAAAAACCTATATCAAACAACTATGCGAGAAATCCGGCTTGCGCATCGAAGGGCACAAGGTACTATTGTGCGATGAAGCAGCAACCACTGAGAAGAATCTATTTCGGAAACAATTTCCAGCAGGACTTCCATTTGGAAAAATCAAGCCGGCCTTTTCAATAAAAGCAACGAACGGCGCTCAGTCATTAAGCTTTGAGAAACAATCGGGCATAGATATCTTGGAAGGGGACATCTATCCCAACTTAACATTTACTTTATTCCAGCATACCCGCGGAATAGACAGATCGACAAATTTGGAGCTAAAACATTCACTTCTAGCAATGAATCAAACGGATTGCGAAGTACGTTTTTTTCGACGTTACGCGAATCTCTTCAATATGGCAACCAGTGAGGTTCCGATGCTTGTCCCGCAGGCGTGGATTCAATGGCACTCCTCTACCAAGAGAAATCTGAGGGAGGCGAAGTCATCTCATGCTGATGAATTGTATCGGGTGGATTTTGTCGCTTTCTGGGGCAATCAGCGATATGCAATACTGGTTGATGACATAAGTCACTTTGCGAAAAAGGTACATGAGAAATGGGAGGCAAACGAGGAAGCATATGCAAAGCGTCTGAAGGAGGATAGAAAGCTGCAAGCAAATGGATGGAACGTTTTCCGCGCAAGTAACTGGGAAATAAGGGACGAATCAAGGCTAGATGAAATACTGCTCGACCTACGTGTATTCGTCGGCTTCGGGGCAGAGGATGACTGATAGCGGCAAAAGGCGTCAGAACCCTAATTTTTGATAGCAACGACTAATCCTCGGGACATTGAGCTGACCCGTGATTTAGGCTTTCGTCACTTGCATTCGCCAAGAGGTAACAACAGTATGTCCACCGTCCTCAATAAAGCAGACGCCCATCGGCTCATCGATCAACTGCCGACGGATGCCACCTGGAACGACTTGATGCAAGAGATCTTTGTGCGCGAAGCCATTGAGAGAGGATTGGCTGACAGCCGCGCAGGCAACACCATGGACGTGGCGGAAGTCAGGAGCCGATACGGCCTTCCAGAATGAGGGTTCACTGGACGAAAGCAGCGGTTGAGCAGCTCGATGCGATTTCCGCTTACCTCTCATCGGCCTCGCCGAGCTATGCCCTCAGAACCGTTGATCGCATCACCAGAAAGTCTCAACAAATCGCACTCTTTCCGTTGTCCGGGCGCCGCGTGCCGGAATATGCTTTGGACCAGATCAGGGAAGTCTTTGTCGATTCATACAGGATTATCTACCACATCAAGCCGGATCGCATCGATGTGGTTACGATTATCCACGGGGCCATGCTGCTGCAACCCTGATAACCGTCTCCGCTTGATCGGCACCCAGGCCCAGCAAGGACCTCAAACCCCATCGCCAGGCTTCAACAGATGGGCTGCATCCTGATACGGCACGGAGGCAGACATGACTGATTTCACCATGCCAAGAAGCCAGGAGCCGTCACCGTTGCGGGCAGGCCTAGCGTCGACCTCTCGCCCGGCACCCTGAATAGCGTACTTAATCAAGCCGGACTCAAGACCTGAGGCACTGAAATGAAGGCATTGAGCATAACCCAGGCCACCGCGCGAGCCGCGAGGCCGCTGGTCCGCACAGCGGACCCTACGGAACGCAGCCTTACCCTAGGGTCCGCTGTGCAGACCGCTCGGCGCTGGCCGGAGTTATGATCGAGACCGAAATGAAATACACCGTCATTCTTGAACAAGGAGAAACGAGTTTCGGCGCCTATGCCCCTGATCTACCTGGCTGTATTGCAGCAGGAGAAACCAGAGAGGAGGCGCTCGAACTGATCGCGGAGGCCGTCGCACTTCACATCGCGGACCTCAGAAAACGAGGCGAGCGGATCCCTGCACCGCACAGTTTTCTCGAAACAGTTGACGTAGCGGCTTAAGAAGAAATGTGGCAACCACCAGGTACCACCTTGGGCATTCACCAGATCAAGACCGAAAACGATTACGACCGGACCCTGGCGCGTATCGACGCTCTGATGGATGCTGAGCCGGGCAGCCCGGCGGCAGACGAACTGGAGGTGCTGGTGGCACTGGTCGAAGCCTATGAGGCCAAGCACCACCCCGTCCCACCGCAGCGATAACCAATATGAGTAGCCGCAAGATGAACCGTAGCAAGCGACTTCCAATACCGGAAAACGTCCGTGAGCAAGCGCACAAGATTGTGGCGGATTTCAATGAGAAAATCATCAGGAATCCGGACTGTTTCTATGTTCTACGCTTCACTGGGGAGTATTTGTATTTGGATCGCCCCAGCCCTGGCTCGGCAGGCCCGATTGCACGCCTGAAGTATCAGGGCGGAATGAATGATTGGACGTTTGCCATCTACAAATACAGCAGCCAGCGATACGACTCCGATGAATGGTTCTTTCCCGGCTCAGAGCATGTCGATGGAACCGTTGCAGGGGCAATGAAAGCCGGCCTGGAAGCCTATCCGCTGCCCGAGCATACAACCAGCATATTCCGGCGTATATTCTCTCTCTTGCCGGGCGGAAAACGCTAACTTTCAATTCCCGTTACAGCCACCCACCACCCGGATACCCGTTGCCATGTCCCTGCGCGCCCTGCTGCCCGCCCTGCTCCTGATCCCGATCCTCTCGTGTCACCCGGCGGCGGCGCAGGAGGCCGGCTACCTGGGGGTGGCGGTCTGCGGCGAGTGCCACGCCAAGGAACGCGACCTGTGGCGCGACTCCTTCCACGACCGGGCCATGAAGGAGCCGACGGCGCAGACGGTACTGGGCGACTTCAAGGACGTGGAGTTCAGCGCCCACGGGGTGACCTCGCGCTTCTTCAAGCGCGACGGGCGTTTCTTCGTGCGCACCGACGGCCCGGACGGGAAGCTCAAGGACTATCCGATCCGCTACACCTTCGGCTGGTACCCGCTCCAGCAATACCTGATCGAGTTCCCCGGCGGGCGGCTCCAGAGTCTCGGCATCGCCTGGGACAGCCGCCCCAAGGACCAAGGGGGCCAGCGCTGGTTCCACCTCTACCCCAACGAGAAGATGGATCAGCAGAACCCGCTGCACTGGACCGGGCTCGACCAGACCTGGAATTATCAGTGCGCGGACTGTCACTCCACGGACCTCAAGAAGGGGTACGACGCCGAGCGCAACGCCTATGACACGCGCTTTGCGGAGATCAACGTCGCCTGCGAGGCCTGCCACGGACCCGGTTCCCGCCACGTCGCCTGGGCCCAGGCGGCAATCGCCGCCAAGGCGTCCGGGACCGCGCCGACGCAACCGGCGGCGCCCGCCGACCCGACCCTGGGCCTGTTGGTCGATCTGAAGGACCGCGACGGCGGCCAGTGGCAGACTGATCCTGCGACCGGCAAGCCGGTCCGCACGGTGCCGCGCAAGAGCCAGACCCAGAACGAGACCTGCGCCCGCTGCCACTCCCGGCGCGGCCGGATCTGGGACGACCTGACCCCCGGCGAGCCGCTGCACCAGGGGTTCCGACTCGCCCTGCTGGAGCCCGCCCTGTACTTCCCGGACGGCCAGATCAAGGATGAGGTCTATGAGTTCGGCTCCTTCATCCAGAGCCGCATGTACCACCAAGGCGTCGTGTGCTCGGACTGCCACGAGCCCCACAGCCTCAGACTCAAGGCCGAGGGCAATGCCGTCTGCACCCGCTGCCATCTCGCCGGTACCTACGACGCCCAGGCGCACCATCACCATACGCCGGGCGGCACCGGCGCCGCCTGCACCGGCTGCCACATGCCCAAGCGCACCTACATGCAGGTGGACCCGCGCTTCGATCACAGCCTGCGGGTGCCGCGCCCCGACCTCTCGGACCGGCTCGGCACCCCCAACGCCTGCACCACCTGCCACCAGGACAAGGACGCCGCCTGGGCCACCGCCGCGGTGGCCGGCTGGTTCCCGGATTCCACCCGGCGCGGACCCCACTTCGGGGAGGCCCTGCACGCGGCCGACACTGGTGCGGCGGACGCCCCCGCCCGCCTGCTCGCGCTGGCCGGCGACCCGGGTCAGCCCGCCATCGCCCGCGCCAGCGCCCTGGAGCGGCTCCACGAGCACCCGACACCGGAGGCCATGCTCACCGTCACCCGCCTGCTCAAGGACCCGGACCCGCTGGTGCGTGCCGCCGCGGTGCGCATGTTGGATCTGGCGGACCTGCGCACCCGCACCGAACAGGCCTGGCCGCTGCTCTCCGACCCGGCCCGCACCGTGCGCCTGGAGGCGACCCGGGTCCTGGCGCCGCTCGCCACCCAGACCATGGGCCCGGCACTGGCGGGCCAGTTGGACAGCGCCCTGCAGGAATATGTCGCGGCCGAGACCGTCAACGCCGACCGTCCCGAGTCCAACCTGAACCTGGGACTGATCGCGCTCGCCGCCGGGGAGCCGGAGGTCGCCGAGCGCGCCTATCGCGGGGCCCTGGCGCTCGACCCGCGCTTCATCCCGGGCCACGCCAATTTGGCGGACCTCTACCGCGGCCAGGGGCGCGAGGCCGAGGCCCAGGCGCAGTTGCGCGCCGGCCTCGCGGCGAACCCCGAGAGTGCCGACCTGCACCACGCCCTGGGCCTGTCACTGGTGCGCGCCAAGCGCCTCGAAGCGGCCCTGACGGATTTGAAGCGCGCGACCGAACTGGCCCCCACCCACACCCGCTACGCCTATGTCTACGCCGTCGCCCTGGACGGGGCCGGTCAGACCGCCGAAGCCCTGCCGGTGCTTAAGGCCGCCGCCGACCGGGACGCGACCAATACCGAGGTGCTGGTGGCCCTGGTCCAGTACCACGCCAAACTCGGGCAGCGCGAGGCCGCGAGCGCCTGGCTGGACCGGCTCGCCGCCGCGGCGCCGGGGGACCCGGCGGTGGAGCAACTGCGGGCGTCTTTGCCGCGGCAGTAACGATGCAGGTGCAAGGCGTTGATCATCGTCCCAGGCAGCTCCCGGACGGAGTCCAAGGCTTCAGCCTTGGATGGGCAGACCAAGGCTGAAGCCTTGGACTCCAGAAGAGGGCCGCTGGCCGGAACGATAAACCTAGAAAGAGCATTTATTTCACGCAAAGACGCAAAGACGCAAAGTTTTTCAATGCGATATCTCTGGCGCACGGCTCACCTGCCGGGTGACGGGATCATCGCTTGCAACGTTTTGTTCTTCTTTGCGTTCTTGGCGTCTTTGCGTGAGCAATTGCCGATTCTAGGATAAACAGCGCCCACGTGGCACCGCCGCAGCGGCGTCAGCGGAACCGCGTAGGGTCTGCTGTGCGGACCAGCGACCTACGGCAGGGTAGCCGGGGGTATGATCCAGATCCTCGTTTTCGGGATTTTAGGCACTCGGTATGACACGCGTTAGCAAGGCCGGGCCGACGCCCGGTGAAGACCTACTGTCCAAGGTCGACGAGCGATACTCCACCATCCTCGCCGACCCCCCATGGCAGTTCCAGAACCGCACCGGCAAGATGGCCCCCGAGCACAAGCGCCTGCTCCGCTACCCAACTATGGCCGTCAAAGAGATCATGGACCTGCCGATCCAGGAGGTCGCCGCCGAGCGTAGTCACCTGTATCTCTGGGTCCCCAACGCCCTGCTGAGCGAAGGCCTGCGGGTCATGGCCGCCTGGGGCTTCACCTATAAGTCGAACCTGATCTGGTTCAAGGTCCGCAAGGACGGCGGACCGGACGGGCGTGGGGTCGGCTTCTATTTCAGAAACGTCACCGAAATGATCCTGTTCGGCGTGCGCGGCGGGATGCGCACGCTGCAGCCGGGTCGGCGGCAGGTCAATCTGCTCTCGACCCGGAAGCGTGAGCACTCGCGCAAACCCGATGAGATCTTCGACCTCATCGAGCGCTGTTCACCCGGCCCCTATCTCGAACTCTTCGCCCGCTTCGAGCGTGTGGGGTGGGACCAGTGGGGGAATGAAGACGTTGAGCGCAACTCCTTTCATGGCGTGGCCCTGCGCAAGGGCCACGAAGACCCGCAACTGCGCCCGCTCGAAATGCCGACGGCCTCCCGCGGGAAGGTCTGAGTAACGGTTTACTGATAAGCTGAAAAAGCCCATTAGGGAATGCCGTTGGCGTCGTTGTCGTTCCAGTTGTCGTCGTCGTTGTTGCAATCGAAGTCATCGTAGCGACCAGGCTTCCCTAACCGGCCTCGATCCTCGTTCGGGCCGGTGGCTGATGCGCACCCAGCGTCTCGCAACGGGGGTTGGCAGCAAGCTCAAGCCGCGGCAGCGACGCAGGTTAGAAGAACTCTCTCACGGAGACACAAAGACACAGAGATCCGGACGTGTCTTTCTCCGTGTCTCTGTGTCTCCGTGAGAGAAATTCCTGGACCAGGGGTGAGCAGCGATGGCCGGAACGACAATCAAGGCCCTCTACCCACCTCGTGGCTTCGCTGTCCGAGCTTGGTCAGCATCGCTTCTCCGATTACGATTACGATTACGATTACGACAACAATTGTCTTCGTGTTCGACTATTCTTTAGTGTCTTAGGGTGGGCAAGCGCAGCACAGTCCACCGGCGGCGCGGGATTCGGTCGACTGCGCTATCGCTTGTCCACCCTACGGTCGTTGGCTCCTTGGCGTGAGCAATTGGCGGACTTGGGACAAGAACTGCTGAGCACCTCCCACGCGGCCTCAATCCGCGCTGTCGTCACCCTCCTCCAACCACCCCTGCAGCGCCTTGATCAGCCCCTCCGCCTGTGCGCGGCTGGAGATGTTGAATTTGGACTGTTGGCGGTATTCGCCGGCACGCTTTTGGTAACGGCGGATGGTGAACTTGTCCGGGCCATAGACCTCTTTGGCCTTGTCCCAGTCCTGGTAGCGGAAGATGATGGTGGTCCAACTGCCCTTGGACAGGATCACCTTGTCCAATTCCTTGCTGGTCTCGATGCCGTCTTCCGTATAGGAGACGGTCAGGTCCTCCACTTTCTCTGCCATCGGTGCTCTCCGCGGGTGGGGGCGCCGCGCCGCTCAGGGGCGGGCGCCGGATTGTTGCAGTGCCGTTGCGATGTCGGCGCTGTTCGGTTGTCTGGGGTCGCGGGCGCGGGCCAGCGCGAGTGGCGTCTGGCCGGCCCCGTCGGGGCGGTTGACATCGGCCCCGCGGGCGATCAGCCGTTTGACCGTCTCCAGGTGGCCAAGTGCGACCGCCAGATGCAGGGGGGTGCGGCCCTCGCCGTCGGGGCGGTTCAGGTCGGCACCGCGGCGCAGCACAAAGTCGATGCTGTCGCGGTCCCGAACGCCCGCGCCCACCAGGGTGAGGAGCATCGCCTGGGCGTCCAGGGGGGCGCCGAGTTCCACCAGCAGGGCGGCGGCCTGGGTCTTGCCGTGGGTCAGGGCCAGTTCCAGGGGGGTGCGGCCGGCCCGGTCCCGGGCCGTCAGTGAGGCCCCATGGTCCGCCAGTTCCCGCGCAATCGCGACCTGGCCGGCCCTGGCGGCGACGTGCAGGGGCAGGTCGCCGTTACCGTCCGGCTGGTTCAGGTCGGTCCCGACGGCGATGTGCCGGCGGATCTGGTCCAGGTCACCCACCTGGACCGCGCGGTAGAGGTTGACGGTGGGCGGCGCCGAATTGTCGCAACCCGCCGCCAGGGTCACCAGGAGCGGCAGGGCCAGCAACAGGGCCGACGGGGACGGTGATTGAGACATGGGTTCCGGGTGGGTCGACTGAACGCGTCGTCGCGACGCTGGGCCAACCACCGGGATGGTAAACGGCGGGGGTACGCACCCGCAACCCGGGAAGACACGGCCGGGCCTTGATCATCATTGCGGCCACGGGTTTGTAGGTCGGCCTTCAGGCCGACCGCGGCGCCCCCGTCGGCCTGAAGGCCGACCTACAGCGGGGCGCCAACCGCTGCTCGGGCGGCCGGAGTTATGATCCAGGCCACACGGCCGTGTTCGTGTTAGGCTCCGGGCCCTAGCACAGCATCCATTGCGCAGTGCGACTCATCGCGCGTCGATTTTCGGTTTTTCGCGACCAAGAAACCAAAATCGATCAAACAATTGTGCCTCGCTGACCACCGAACACTGACCACCGGCCACGATCACCCACACCTGCCGGACCCACACGCAGCCCATGATCTGGAAATTCCTGCTGACCGCCGCGGTGCTGGTCGCCGCCTATTACTACCTTCGGGCGCGGCTGCGGCGGCCGGATGGCCCGGGCGCGGCGCCGCGGCCACCACTGCTGCCCGCCGGCACCCCGCGCCTGCTGGCCGCTGCCGTCCTCGGCGTCATGCTGCTGGGGAGCGGTTGGTACCTGTATCGGGGCTGGGCCTTCGACCATGAGGTGGTCGCAGTCCAGGTGGTCAACGCCAACACCGGGGCCATTACGGTCTACCAGGCGCAGCGCGGGGCCGTCGCGGGCCGGGTGTTCCGGACCCTGGACGGACGCGAGATCCGGCTTGCGGACGTCGAGCGGATGATCCTGACCCGGGCGGGCCAGGGGTTCTGAGCGGGCGCTGCCCAGGCACCCAGATCCGGCCTGGCTCCCGCCAAGCTCGTCAAGACTCGCTCAGTGCGCGCTCGGTGGTACCCAGCGCATAGGGCTCGCAGTTGCAAAAGATGAATTTTTTACAGACAATACTAGCTCCTTGCGGGATATTGCTTCGATGACTCCCAAAGCCCAGGCGCTGGACTCTGAGCGAGGATTGCGGGTGCGGCGTCGGCAAATGCGGCTCGACCGCAAGGACAGACGAACGGCACGTGTCCCTGGGTAGACTCAGACGGGCACTGGCGGCGGCGGGTAGCCATGACCGGGGGAGCAGTATCCGGCCTTGATCACCGTTCCGGCCAGTCGATCGCGGAGCGTGCGTAGTCAGGGCTTCCAGCCCTGATTCGGCCAGGCCAGGATGGCCTGACTACGCAGTCGGCGCGCCCGCGTGGCCGGAGTTATGATCGAGGCCCAGTATCCTGGGGCGCTAGACTGGATTCAGGCTAGCACCCTAGTATCCTCGTCCGATCTAGCACGTAAGCGGCCTGGGCTGGGCGCAGCCTAGTCCAATCTATAACCCGCTGGGCGCTTTGAAAAAACTACGCCTAGCCAAGTGTAATCAACGCGCACGGCGCGGAGAAGCTCATTGAAAAAGTCAGAATTTTTATTTGGCGTTATAGTCCTATCAAACTCAGCAATAGCGGGTAGTGTAGATGCGCTACCAGATGACACCATGGCAAAAGCGGAGCTTGAAAGCATCGTTGCAAAGTCCGATCCTGGATGCGTCGTACTTTCTTCATTCAAAATAAAGGAAAAAGGCGCAAAGAACATAATGGGAACGGACCTATACGAGTTTACCTACGATGCAGTGATTGAGAGCAAATCAAATTGCCTCTTGGTAGGATACGCGGGCGGCACCGGACCAGTATTTATTGGTTTTCAGGGTGCTAAGAAGAATCCCGGAAAGGGTTTCATACCATATCGCGAGTTAAAACCGGACGAAACTGTACAAGTCCAAGGAAAGATCGTCTTTGGAAAAACGGTCGAGGGGTGGAAGACAACACGAGGTTGGTAGGATAAACGGCGCGTCATCGGGGTTCGTGGTCATTGGCAGGCTCCGTGCTGGACTGCGTCGCTTTCGCCTTAACCTTAGGCGCGATAACGCAGTATTTGGTTTTGGGGTTGTCCTCACAGTTAAAATCTATTGGAGGCTTATTTGAATAAGCGCTTTCTCTTATTATTTTGCTTGTCAGCTATATCTTTTGGCGCCCATACGGAGGCGGAGGATCGACCTCGATCAGTTGATGCTGAAGCATTAGATATTTCGGGCGTAAAGTTGGGAATGGACGCCGCCGAGGCCGTTAAAGCTCTTTGTACCGCGCGAAACATTGACAGCAGCGCTATACAATTTGACCAATTCCCCTCAGTTAATCCGATAACACCCGCAAAGGAACCGCGATACTTCAAAGCAAAACTCGGTTTAGGGGAAATTGTTGTTCATTTGACCCCTAAGGTTCCGTATGACAAATCGACCCCAATGCGTGTTAGCATGGTAATATACGAAATGCCATGGACTCCTGATAACGTAAAAGCCATGAAGGTTTCGGCTATAGAAAAGTACGGACAGCCTTCTAATGGTACTGTCGGCGTGACATATCAATGGTGTAAGAACCCTGATAAGAACCCAGGCTTGGGTTGTCCGAAAACTCAAGGAGCAATCCTAGAATTTTCTGGAACAAAAATTCAGTTGCATGACCCGGTCTATCAAAACGCGGTTACTCAATTTATGCAGAAATCGCAGAGTGGAAGACCAGCTTTCTAAGAAGCCGGATTGAGGAACTTAGATTGAGCCTAGTTCCTTATCCCGGAGAAGCGAACGGATCATATTGTCGGAGGGGACATGGCTCGGATTGACCTCAAAGTACCGTTTGCTGAGAAAGATGATGCGAAGCGGCTAGGGGCGCGGTGGGATACCGACCGAAAGGTCTGGTATGTTCCGGATGGCGTAAATTCTGTCGTTTTTGGGCGTTGGATTCAGCAGGAGCCAGACATTACTGTCCGCTCAAGCACCTATTTTATAGCTCAAACCGCAAAGCTGTGTTGGAAATGTGGGGAGCGCACGGTCGTGTATGGGTTCGTGCTGCCTGCTGGGCACCAAACGCTAGAACCCGATGAGGACGATGAGAGGGATGCGTGGTATCGCTACGACGAGCCGACCATTGTCCACTACGTCACCGATCTGCTGCCTGCGGTGGAGGCTCGCATCAGAGCATTCTCACGATATTACCGTGTGGATTTCAGCAAGACCACGCAAAGCTCGTATTGGATGAACCATTGCGAACAATGCGGCATGAAGCAGGGGGATTTCGAGATGTACTGTGAGCCACAGGGCGCGTTCTTCCCAATAGATATGTATGCAGCCTCTCAAATCGTCCTATACGAATTCGCCGAACCGTTTGGTTGCAATGGCAGCACTGCTTACGGCGACCACTTTTTTGAATATATGCGGCGGACGTGACGAAGCCGGAGAAAAGGGTGTAGTTTGGGGTGAGAAACGGACCCCAACATTCCCAAGATCAGCCCGAAGTAGAACATTCCTCTATTTCGATTGCTGAGATGAAGAACCGAAGTTTCACACAGCATTACTAATATTCATCAGGAGACAACGCCTTGAACTACGCTAAACCCTCTACGGCAGCGATCTTTTCAGCAATGTTGGCTGTATCCATCAACGCCCAAGGCGCCCAAAATCTTGCTCAAATATCTTCTGAGCAAAGCGCGAAGATCAGCACCGCGCTGCGAATTAAATCCCCCGACCAAGAACTAAATAATGCTGTAGCAGAAGCAGCCCCAACGATTGCTGCGTTCCTCAAAGTCAATTCATGTCTTCGTGGATACAACGGCAGTTCGTTAAACGTTTTTGCTGCTCCTGGGAAAACTTATGATAACAGCAACTACATAGGTAGTCCGCTGCCCCTCATGCCTCACCATAGCAAATCTTCGTGTGCATCTGTCGCTCGCGTGCATGGCTGGTCAATGCCGACAAAAAATTCGATCCGTTTTGAAGTGTTATATGTAGCGGAAGACAGTGGAGAGACAACGAAAGGCAGGTATGACATTCAGAAGCAGCCGACCGGCGAATGGCTATTTACGCGTTAGTTGTCAGTAGGGTAACGGTTGTCAGTAGGGTAACGGGGTCAGGTCTTGCCTTTTTCCCAATGCTGAAGCTGGGAACAGACCATGCTGAAGCTGGGGACTGCTGAAGCTGGGGACAGACCACGGTTTCTCTTATTGGCACGGGAAACCGTGGTCTGTCCCTGACTACGCTCGTCCCTGACTACGCTCCTGATTACGTCCGGAGAATATAGGAGCCTTCGCCGTAAGGAACGCTGGTTACCCGGCGCCCCTACGGCAGAGGCTCTGACGGCAGTGCTGCAATCTATAAGAATGGCTTGCGGCAGATTGCACTACTAAGACACTGATATGCTGCAGGTGATTTCCTCGCTCTGGGGTGCCTCATCGTGCAGATTGCAGGTCTACCGCAAATGTATCGCGTTTCTAATGGGGTATAAGAATGACTGTGCTTACTATTATCGCCGCTTTGTTGGTTGCCGCCGCAGCTTTCACTGGCTTGAGCTATTTTAACGCTCATTGTGAGAAAAAGTTTGGATTTAAGTTCCTAACGAAGCCACTGTTTGTTTTGACTGTTGCGGGAGTCCTACTCCTCATCTTTGGTAATGAATGGAGGCTCGACTCCATCAAAACGGGCGGCGATATGCTAAACGGAATTGTTTTGATGATTTTAGGAGGTGGTCTTCTTGCTTTCCTGTTCTACCTTAACATCACTAAAACAAATGTGCTTTATGGCGTCAGTGGCTCTGCGCTACAGATCCTTGTGTTCGGTGTTTTAGGTTACATGGGACTTTTTTTGCTGATCATAGTGGCTTTTCTATATTTCCTTTTGCTGTCGTATGCTAAACCAGTGTGGGTCATAAATAGATAGCAACGGGGAAACTGGGGACATTGCGGCTTGGCAATGAAACCGGGGTCAAAAAAGGAATGGGGTCAGGTCTTGCAATCCAGCATCAGGGACAAGATGCGGGAATGCGTGATTGCAAGACTTGGCCCCATCCCCATGCCGGGGCCATTACGGTCTACCAGGCGCAGCGCGGGGCCGTCGCGGGCCGGGTGTTCCGGACCCTGGACGGACGCGAGATCCGGCTTGCCGACGTCGAGCGGATGATCCTGACCCGGGCGGGCCAGGGGTTCTGAGCGGGCGCTGCCCAGGCGCCTAAGTCCGGCCTGGCTCACGCCCCGTCGCCCAGACCCCAAGCTCGTCAAGACTCGCTCAGTGCGCGCTCGGTGGTACCCAGCGCATAGGGCTCCCCGACGGGGTCGAGCAGCGGGGTGGCCACCAGCGACACCCCAAGCTCCCGGCCATCGCGGTGGCGACGCCGGGTCTGGTAGGGCTCCAGGGGTCGCCCCCCCGCCCCCCCGGCGCGCAACTGGGTCAGCATCCGCTCATGGTCCGCCAGGGCCCCGTCGGGGATGAGTTGACGGATGTTGAGCACCAGGGCCTGCGCCTCGGAGTAACCATAGGCGCGCACCGCGGCCGGGTTCCAGGCCAGGATGCGGCCGTCGAAGCCCTGCACCGTCATGGCGTCCATGCTGTCGCGCATCAGGATCGCCAGCCGACGCTCCTCGCTCAGAGAGGCGCGCAGGCGCTCGGCCTCCTTGATCTCGTCGATCTCCAGGAAGGTGATCACGGCCCCGTCGATCCGGTGGTCCAGGGTCTTGTAGGGGCGCACGCGCACCGCGTACCAGTGCCCGGCGTGGTCCTGAAGCTCCAGGCTCTCCACGCTCAGGTCCGCGATCACCCGCCGCACCAGGCCCTCCAGGTTCGGGACCTCCAGGTTGGGCTTGATGTGGCTGATCGGGCGGCCTAGGTCCGCACCGATCAGGTTCAGCAGGCGCTCCGCCTGGGGGGTGAACTGGCGGATACGCAGGTCCTTGTCCAGCATCAGGATCGGCAGGTTGATGCTGGCCAGCATATTGGTGATGTCGTTGTTGGCGGTGGCGAGCGTCGCGTTGCGGTGTTCCAACTCGTCGTTGACCGTGGCCAGTTCCTCGTTGGTGGACTGGAGTTCCTCCTTGGCGGTCTCCAGTTCCTCGTTGCTGCTCTGCAACTCCTCGTTGGCGGACTGGATCTCCTCGTTCAGTGACCGCAATTCCTCGTTGCTTCCATCCTGCTCGGCGAGGGCCGCCTGCATCGACTCGCGGGTGCTCGCCAACTCCTGTTCCAGGGTCGCGATCCGGTCATCCGCCGGCGCCTGGGCCTCGGCCTCCCCCCCGCTCCCCGCCGGCCCGGCCGGGTCCTCAGGCCCCGCGGCGGCGCCGGGCGGCGCTGCGAACTCATCGAACAACACCAGCAGACAGGGGCCTTCCCCGCCGACGGCCTGCAGCGGCAGTACATGCAGATCGACCACGCACTGCTCGCCATCGAGTTGACAGGAGACGCCCCGTTGGTGCACCGGGGCCGCCGCTTGCCGCGCCTGCGTCAGCGCGCCGCGCAGCGGCGCGAAGAGCCCGCGGCGGACCAACTTGAGCAGGTCGAGGCTCGCCGCCCCCGGGGTCGGCTCCAGGTAGCGCCCGATCTGGCCACGGAAGTGCAGGCACGCAAGGTCCGCATCGACGATCACCCCCGGCGGGCTGTAGCGAGCCAGGACCAGGGCATCCGCCTCCTGTTGCGCGCTGCGGAGCGGGCCGCCCGGCCTGAATAACAAGCGCTCCGGCGGGAGCGCGACCAGCCCGTCCTGCACCGGGGTGCGCGGGGTAAACGCATAGCCCAGGTACCCGGCGACGGACTTCTTGGCAAAGAGCTTGGTCGGCTGGTCCACCAGGGCGAAGAGGTCCGCCTGGTGGCCGATCGTCTCGGCCGGGCCGAGCATCAGAAAACCCTCCGGATTCAGGGCGTAGTGGAACACCTGCAGAACCCGCTTCTGTAAGACCGGCCCCAGATAGATCAGCAGATTGCGGCAGCACACCAGGTCCAGCCGGGAGAACGGGGGGTCCTTGACGACGTTCTGGACCGCAAAGACACACAGATCCCGCAGGGCCTTGCTCACCTGATAGCCGCCGCTGACCTTGATAAAGAAGCGCCGCAGTCGCTCCGCGGAGACCTCAGCGCCGATCCGCTCCGGGTAGAACCCGCGGCGCGCGACCGCGATCGCCCGCTCGTCGATGTCGGTGGCGAAGATCTGGATGGCGGCAACCGCCGCCGGGGCCCCCTCCTCACCCAGGGATTCGAGCAACGTCATGGCCAGCGAATAGGGCTCCTCCCCGGTGGAGCAGGCCGGAACCCAGATGCGGACCTGGGCCTGGGTCGAGACCTGGAAGGGCGCCGCGACCCGCGCCTGGTGGGCGGCGAAGACCTGCGGCAAGGCCAGGGTGCGCAGCGCGGCGAAGGTCTCCGGGTCACGGAAGAAGCCGGTCACCTGGATCAGCAGGTCCCGGAACAGGCGGTCCAGCTCCTCCGGGGTGGCCTGGAGGAAGCGCACATAGTCGACCAGGCGGTCCAACTGGTGGACCACCATGCGGCGGCGGATGCGCCGACGGACGGTGGTCTGCTTGTAGAGGGCAAAGTCATTGCCGGTGTGCGCGCGCAACAACATATAGATCTTGGCAAGCGGCTGGGCGGCGTCCTCCCCCAGGTCGGCGTCCGGCACCAGGCCGCGGCGCAGCAAGGGGTGCCGGGCGATGCGCGCCAACTCTTGGGCGATCTCCTCGGGCGGCAGCACCAGGTCCGCACAGCCCGCCGCCACCGCGCTCCCCGGCATCCCCCAGAAGGCGGCGCTCGCCTGGTCCTGGACCAGGGTGAGCCCGCCGGCGGCCTTGATGGCGGCCAGCCCGGCGGTGCCGTCGGAGGCGGTACCGGAGAGCACCACCCCGATCGCCTGGCTGCCCTGGTCCTGCGCCAGGCTGCAAAAGAAGGCGTCCACCGGCAGGTGGCGCCCGCGCTCGCCGATCCGCTCCAGGATTTGCAGGCGCCCGTGCAGGATCCCCAGGGTCACGTTGGGCGGGATGGTGTAGAGGTGATCGGGCGCCACCGCCAGGTCGTCGGTGGCCTCGGTCACCGGCATCCGGGTGGCGTTGCCGATCAGCTCCGCGAGCAGGCTGCGATGCTGGGGGTCCAAGTGCTGGACCAGGACGAAGGCCATCCCGGTGTCCGTCGGCAGGCGCTCCACCAACCGCCGAAAGGCCTCCAGACCGCCGGCGGAGGCGCCGATACCGACCACGGGGAAGGGCGGGGGCGGATCCTGGGGCTCATCCCGGGGTTCATCCGGAGGCTCATCCGGGGACCCCGCGGGGAACACCTCAGGGGATTGATCGGGCTCCCCCAGCGCGGGCGGCAAGCCGCCATCCAGGGTCTCGGTCGCTGCGGGCGCCTGTGCTCGCGTAGGCATACATCGCTCTCGGGTTGGTTGTTCTTTGGGACCGTTCATGACCGTCAGTCAATCCAGTCCGGGCCGGCCGCGGGCGTAGGCCTCGAACTGCGCCGCCGGGACCGGCCGGCTGAACAGGAAACCCTGGCCGATCGCGCACCCCCCGGCCTTGAGAAAGTCCGCCTGGGCCTGGGTCTCGACCCCCTCGGCGACCACCCGCAACCCCAGCGTCCGACCCAGGGCGATCATCGCGCGGGCGATGGCACCGTCGTCCGTATTATCCGGGAGTCCGGCGACGAAGGAGCGGTCGATCTTGATCTCGTTGACCCCCAGGCGCTTGAGCGCGGCGAGCGAGGAGTAACCAGTGCCGAAGTCGTCGATGCCGACGGCGATCCCCAAGGCTTGCAGGCGCTGGATGTTCATGGCCGCCAGGTCCGGGTTGGCCATGATCCAGGTTTCGGTGATCTCGACCGCCAGACCACCGGGGTTGCACCCCGCCTCGCCGCAGAGGCCCGCCACCATCGCGGCCAGGTTCGGGTCTTGGGTGTCACGCCCGGACAGGTTGACCCAGACCGCGGCCTGCGTCAGCAGTCCCTGGTCCTGCCACGCCTTGCTCTGCACGGCGGCGGTGCGCACCACCCAGGCGCTGATCGGGACGATGAGCCCGTTGGACTCCGCCAAGGGGATGAAGCGCCCCGGCTCGATCAGGCCAGCCTCCGGGTGCTGCCAACGGATCAGTGCCTCGCAGCCGACCAGGCGGCCGGTCGCCAGCTCGATCTGGGGCTGGTAATAGAGTACGAACTGCCCGCGGGCCAGCGCCTGGCGCAGGTCACTCTCCAGCGAGACCAGGGCCAGGGCCCGCGCCGTCATATCCTCGGTGTAGAAGCAGAAGGTGTCGCGGCCCTGCTCCTTGGCGCGATACATGGCCGCATCGGCGTCGCGCAGCAGGGCTTCCGGTTCAGTGCTGTCATCGGGGTAGAGGCTGATGCCGATACTGACGGTCACATAGAGGAGCCGGTCGGCGACCTCGAAGGGCTTGGCGAAGGCCGCGAGCAGCTTGTGGGCAATCAGTCCGGCGTCGCTGGCCTGCGTCAGGGCCCCCAGGACCACGGTGAACTCATCGCCCCCCACGCGCGCAACGGTATCGCCTTCCCGCACCAGGGCGCGCATCCGCCGCGCGGCCTCCTGCAGGATCAGGTCGCCGGTCGGGTGTCCCAGGCTGTCGTTGATCGACTTGAAGCGGTCCAGGTCGACGAAGAGCAGGGCGACCTTACCCTGTTCGCGGTGCGCATGGCGGAGCGCCTGGCGCAGGCGGTCAGCGAACAGGAGGCGGTTGGGCAGCCCGGTCAGTGGGTCATGCTCGGCCAGGTGCTGCAGTGCGTGCTCGCGCTCCTGGAGCCGGGCGGTCAGGTCCAGGTGCCCGGTGATGTCGCGTGAGGACTCGATCACACCCAGGACCTCGCCGCTGGGGCCGAGCAGCGGCGAGCCGATCACCTCGACCCAATGGGTCCGTCCATCCGCCCCCAGGTGACGATGGACCACCTTCACCGGCTTCCCACTGGCCAGGACCTCAGGCGCCGGACCGCGATGCTCCGGACCGTCGCCGGGTGCGGTGCGACCGTAGACGGCGCCGGCGCAGCTCAACCCACCCGAATCCTCGGCGGACATGCCCGCCTCCTGGCGTGCCGCCTGGTTCATCAGCAGGACCCGGTCGTTGGCGCCGATGACCACGATGGGGTCGCTGATCCCGTCGATGACGGCCTGGAGGAAGCGCTGCTGCGTGACGAGTTCGGCCCGCGCCTGCGTGATCTCGGTGATGTCCGCGAGGATCACGCGGCAGGTGGACGGGGCCTCCCCGGGCCCGCGCGCACGCTCGGGGCGCAGCGTCAGGCGCAGTGCGCGCCGGGTCGTCGGCAAGCGTCCCAGACCGACCTCGATGGAGTCCTCTTGACCCGTCGACAGGACCTGCCCGAGGCTGCGCAGCAGCGCGCGGCCGTCCTCGAGCGGCAGCCAGGCCCCCAGGAACAGGCCTGCCGCCTGCGCCCGCTCCATCCCCAACAAATGGGCGGCGGTCAGGTTCAGTTGGGTGATCTGGCCTTGACGCGTGAGGCTGGCATAGGCCACCGGGGCGAAGTCGTACAGGTCCACATAGCGATCACGGGACTCCTCCAACGCCTGCTGGGCCGCGCGCAGTTCCCGGTTCTGGAGTTCCAGTTCAATCTGATGAACCTGCAGATCGTGAACGATGCGCGCGGGATCGGCGACCGCGGCGGCGTTGACCGCCTCGCGACGCAGCGCGTCGAGTAGATCCGCCAGGGTGCGGTCGCGCTGGTCGCCGAGGGAGGGCATGGCGGGTCCGGGGTGGGGTGGGGCGGGGTGCACAGTATTTCTACTCAGTCTAGACCCACTCCAGACGGGCCGGGAGGAAAAGATGGGTGCGCCACACCAGGCCGAACTCACGCAACGCCCGGTAGAGCCCCCGGTAGAGCCGGTTCCCGCGGTTGAGACTGCGGGGCTTGCACAGTATAGCATCGACGGGACCGCCGTACGGTCGAGGAATGGTCCCGGACATGCGCAAACCTACTAAAGAGCAGTCAGCGATCAGCCTTCAGCATTATAGTTTTGCGTTTCGGAAGTTTCTGACCACCCGGCGCATCACCTGTCGGGTGGGCGCCTGCGGTTCCAAGACGGCTCGTAAGATGCTGATACACTTATGGCTGACGGCTGATCGCTGACAGCTGACTGCGCTTTCTAGGGCAAATGGGCTCGTCACGGGGCGACAGGGCCGCGCGCCCTCACCGCGGCCCAGGTTCCCGCCCTTACCTGAGGGGACAGACCCTTTTTCAACCGGAGGCAGGATGTCGACAACTTACCCCCTGCTCGGCCTGCTCTTGATGGCGGCCCTGGTCCAGCCCACCGGGCCGGTCCTGGCCTGTTCCCCGGCCGAGTTCGTCGTCGCCATCGATATCGGGCACTCGCCCGCCCGGCCCGGTGCGGTCAGCGCGCGCGGGGTGCCGGAGTTCCGGTTCAATCGCGACCTGGCGGCGGTGGTGAGCGCGGCGCTCGCGGACGCCGGCTTCCAGCGACCCCTGCTGATCAACGCCGCGGGCGATATCCGCTCCCTGCCGGAACGCACCAGGGCGGCCGCACGGGGCCGGGCCGGGCTCTTTCTCTCGATCCATCACGACTCGGTGCAGCCGCGCTATCTGTCGACCTGGACGCCGGATGGGGTCGCCCGCGCCTACAGCGACCGGTTTCGCGGCTTTTCGCTCTTCGTGTCGGCCAAGAACGCCCGCTTCGGGCCCAGCCGGCACTTCGCCGAACTGATCGGGCGCGCCCTCGTGGCGCGCGGGCTCACCCCGACCCTGCATCACGCCGAACCGATCCCGGGCGAGCACCGGCCGCTCCTCGATGCCGCGCTCGGTCTCTATCGCTTCGACGACCTGGTGGTGCTCAAGGGGGCCGCGATGCCCGCGGTGCTGTTGGAGGCCGGGGTGATCCTGCACCGCGACGAGGAGTCGCTGCTCACCCAGGACGCCTACCAACGCCGGATCGCCGACGCGATCGTCGCCGCGGTACGCGACTACTGCGCCGCCGCGCCCCGGCGCTAGAATCCTACCGACCGATCGTTACAAATCGGGCATCCTTAGTTTACAATCGACCCCTTTCAAGTGACTTAAGGGGCATCCGGTGGAACTCGGCAAGACCAGAGAATCCCAAGCCATTCGCCGCCACCTGATCGACGTCGTCCGGTCCGGGCGCGCGGACCTCGTCGCCGATGCCGGCGAGCGTTTCGGCATCAGCCGCCAGGCGGTTCACCGACACCTGGCCCACCTGGTTCGGGAGCGTTTTCTGGAGGCGACCGGAACGACCCGCGGGCGCACATATCGACTCGGCCCAAACCGCCAACAGACCGGAACCTACGTTCTTGGGGCCATCGCTGAGGATCGCGTCTACGCCAGCGACTTTGCCTACATCGTCGATGGACTGCGGAAGAATGTTCAGGACATCTGGCATTACGGGTTCACCGAGATGCTCAATAACGCCATTGACCACTCGGGTGGCAGTGAGGTCGAGATCCGGGCGGAGCGCACCGCGGTTCGCCTGATACTGGGGCTTCGCGATGACGGCGTGGGTATCTTTGTTCGTATCGCGCGCTTGATGAATCTGGGCGATCCGCGGGAGGCGATCCTGGAGCTTAGCAAGGGCAAGCTGACTACCGATCCCGACAACCATACTGGTGAGGGGATCTTCTTCACTTCGCGGGTCTTCGACCTTTTTGCTATCCTTTCCGGCGACCTGATATTCCAGCATACCCGTGAAGAACCGGATGACGCGATGTTTCACGCGAAGCGTGACTTCGGCGGAACCTCGGTATTAATGCGTCTGTCGCCAACGTCTGAAAGAACCCTCGCCTCGGTATTCAACGAGTACACGGACGCGGAAACGCTCGACTTCTCAAAGACCATCGTGCCCGTCCGTTTGGCGCTCTACGAGGGAGTCCAACTCGTCTCCCGCTCCCAGGCGAAGCGCATCATGAACCGCGTCGAGCGATTTCGCAACGTCGTGCTGAATTTCGAGGGCGTCGATACGGTAGGACGCTCGTTTGTGGATGAGATATTCCGCGTATTCACACGAAACCATCCGGAGGTCGCCATCACACCGATCAACATGAGTCCAGAAGTGCAAAAAGAGGTGGGCCGGGTCCTTGGTGCGGATGCAAGCGAGGCTGGTTGAAGAAGATGGGGTCAGAAGAAGATGGGGTCAGGTGAGAAGAAGATGGGGTCAGGTGTTGACTTCGAGGATGGGGTCAGGTCTTGACTTATGCCTTTCTGAGGAGTGAACGGATAGGGTCAGGTCTTGAGTTCTCCCTGTGGCACAAGTCAAAACCTGACCCTGCCGTTTCTGCACCGCCGTCACGGCGAGGCATAAGTCAAGACCTGACCCCATCCTCCCATTTCCCGCTCTTCATTGGAGAGGTCGCTCGGGTACCTCGCTGGCGGTTCAACGTATTCTTCTGTCATAATGGAATCGGCGAATAAGATTGCGCTTTCGTATATAATTCTGTAATTTTACGATTTTTCCGATTTAAAATCGATATCTTAGTTTCCAGACAGGCTCTTAATCCTGCCAGAGACGCGCCGCGGTGTTTACCTCCTTGTGCGAACATTAACTTTACCGCCGTGGGCGGATGACGCGCTGACTCACGGTATTGACTGGCGCTGGCGGCGGGCATCCTTGCCCGACGCCAGGCGCCGGCCTGCTGTCCCGACGCTAGCGGACGCTGGGCCGGCGCACGACCGCCAAGCCGAGCACCGCGCTCAGCATCAGCAGCAGCGTGCCGGGGACCGGGGCTTCGCCCGTAGCACGGACGATGTCGTCGACGTAGAAGCTGAACGCGCCGATGTTGCCGGAGGCATCGGTCGATGCGAGCCGGGCGGAGGTAAAGGTGGCGCCAGCGTTGTCGTAGATGCCCATGAAGAAGGCGTACGCGGGGGAGACGAGGGTTTCGCGGTCGGCGTTGCTCAGACTGGCCGTGCTACCGGCGATGGAGAGCGACACTTGCCCATCCTGGGGAGTGCCCGAGGAGATGATGTAGAGCCCGAGAGCCGAGACCTGGCCGAAGACCAGATCGACGACGTCGCCGGAGTAAAAGGAGCCGGCTGTTTGGAACGTATCATAGACACCGCCGAGGTGGTTGCCGGCGGACGTGGTCGTGCTGCCGTCTCTGATCTGAAAGCCGGTCAGGGTATCCAACGCGTGCGACGTGTTGACGTTGAACTGGATTCCGTCATAGCTCCCGCCATTGGCGATGGCGAACGGGGGCGTTGCCGCGTCGAAGCCCGTCACCTGCGCCGTGTAGCCGAGCGACCCGATCTGCGTGTCGAAAACGGACTTGCTGGTGGTCGTCACCAGAGCGGCCGAGGCCGGCAGCGCGACGGACAGGCCGAGCACGGCCATGGCGATGGAGGACGGTTTGATCTTCATGGGGGTGTCTCGTGAAAGGTGATCAATGGCGGCCGATCACTCGGCCGCGTCGTGGTTGGCATCAATCCGTGGTCGGGATCAGAACGCGAAGTTGCCGGGGTTTCTCATCGTGGCCACCGGCACCCCCGGCAGGATGGCGACGACGAAGGGCGGCGTCGGGCCGCTGCCGTCCACATCGAAGCGCACCACCGAGACGGATGCGCTGCCGATGATCTGCACATAGCCGTCGCCGATCGGGTCCCCGCCGCTGTAGCCGGCGGCGTCGAGCAGTTGGCCGAGCACCAGCAGGTCCTGGCCGGGGGTGAAGTCCAGGATCTGGTCGCCGGCATCCTCGCGGCTGGTGTAGACGATGCGGTCGGCGCCGGCGCCGGTGGTGATGCGGTCCTGTCCGCGGCCGGGGATGAGCACATCGGCGCCGGCCGTACCGGTGACGACGTTGTTGCCATCGTCGCCGGTCACCAGGCCGGTCGGGGTGGCGGGGTCGGTGCCGAGCACCTGCGACTCGTAGGCATCGGCCAGGCCGTCCTGGTCCTGGTCCCAGCCGAGCTGGCGCAGCGCCGCGGTGTCGGCGTCGTTGAGGCTCACGTCCTGGGCGAGCAGGTCCTCGCCATCGGCGCCAAGTCGGAGCACGTTGACGGTTTCGGGGGCATGATCGGTCTCGGCATCCTTGGAGGTCTCCTCCTGGACGCGCAGGTCGGTCTTGCCGATGACAACAGGCTGCTCGTCCAGCGACAGCGGTGGGGAGACCAGCGCGTAGGGCAGGCCGGCGCCGATGGGCAGGGTGCCGGCGGCGTCGGCCGGATACACGGCCAGGTAGCCGACCTGCTCCTGCCCATGGACCGCGACGCTGGCCTCCTCCTCCTGCAGGGTCGCGGTGAAGCCGCTGTTGCCGAGGACGCTCGCCCGAACGACGGCGGGGGTGGTGTCGGCTTGGGTCTGCAGGCCGAGGAACAGGGTCGGCGTGCCGGGGAAGGCGCTGCTGAAGGCCACCGAGGCCGGGGTATCGCCACCGAGATTGAAGGTCCCCAGTTCCCAGGTGGAGCCGTCGCCGAGCACGTAACGGCCGGCCTCGCCGACCAGGAAGGCGAGCTGCTCGACGCCATGCAGGCCATCCTCGCTCGGCCATTCCTGGAGCCTCGCGTCGAAGCCGGTGACGCCGGCGTTGCAGACGCGGGCGATGACCGGGGCCAGGTCGAAATCGCTGGGGGGGCCGAGGATCACGACCGGGGTGGTGTAGCTGGCGTTGAGGTCGACGTTGGCGCAGGCGCTGTCGAACAGCCCGTGGCCGACCTCCATCGGCAGCAGGTCGTTGTCGGTGATGGTGCCGATGGCGTCGGTATCGCCGCCGGCGGCGCCTGCGATGTCGGCGAGGCTGACACTGAAGGTCTCGTCCGACTCGTAGACGTCGTCCTCGGTGGTGGCGATCTGGATCAGGGTGCTGGACTGGCCCGTATCGATCTGGCCGGCGCCGTCGGTCACCTCGGTGAAGTCGTCGGCGCCGGCGGTGCCGGTGGTAGTGCTGTAGCTGAAGCTGATGGGCGCATCCGCGCTGCCGCCGCCATCGATGGAGACGATGAACCCCAGGGTCTGGCCCTCCTCGTCGGTGTCGTCGGCGATGGAGATGGCGAGCTGGTCGTCGTTGAGGATGGTGCCCTGGGCGCTGCTGGTGCCGAGGATCGCACCCACCGGGGCGCTCAGGCTGACGGTGAAGGTCTCATCGGGCTCCGCGTCGGTGTCGCCGGACACCGCGATGTCGACGACCTGGCTGATCTCGCTGGCGCTGAAGCTGACGTTGCCGCTGGGCAGGCTGCCGCCGAAGTCGTCGGCGTCAGCGCTGGGGCCGGTGATGCTGTAGGTCGCGGAGCTGCCGGCATCGGTGTGGCCCGCGCGGGTGACGGTGAAGCGGAAGCTGGTGGTGCCGCTGTTGCCCTCGTCCTTGGTCGCGGCGGTGGCGGCGATGCTCAGGCTCGCGTTCTCGTCGGTGACGTCCAGGCTGTCGGTGCCGTCGATGTAGTTGGTGGCGGTGGCGGTTATGGTAACGCCTTGCGTGCCGTCGACCAGGGAGTCGTCGACGCCGGTGATGGTGAATGGCAGCGAGGGCTGGCCGGTCGGGATGGTGACTTGGCTCGGCACCACGGCCTCGGAGGTGTCGCTGCTGCTCAGCACCACGGCGAGCGGCGAGGTCGTGGCACCGTTGCGGCTGACCGTGGCCGTGGTGCTGCCGCTCTCGCCGATGCTGGCGTCGGCGATGACCAGCGTCAGGCTCGGCGCGGTGACGACGGTGTCGTTGTCGGTGGCGCTGTTGTTGCCGGGGGTCGGGTCGTTGACGGAGGCGGAGGCGCTGGCGGTATTGACCAGGGTGCCGGTGAAGCTGGGGGCGACGGTGGCGGTCACGCTGTAGGTCACGGCGCTGCCGGCGGGCATGCTCAAGGTCTCGTTCAGGTTGCCGGCGCCAGCGCTGCTGTTGCCGGTTGCCCCGCCGACGGCGACGCTGGTGAAGGTGACGTTGGTCAGTCCCGCCGGGAAGCTGTCGGTCAGCGTCACCGCCGGGTCGGTCTGCGGCCCCTGATTGCTGACGACGATGGTGTAGGTCAGCGGTAGGCCTGCGATGGCGGCGGTCTGTCCGTCGGTCTTGGTGACGGCGATGTCGACGCTGGCTGCATCGTCGTTCAGGATCGTGCCGTTGGCGCTGCTGGTGCCCAGGCTGCCGCCGTCGCTGGGATTCGACAGGGTGACGGTGAAGCCCTCGTCGGGCTCGAAGCCGGTGTCGCCGGTGACCTGGATGGTCAGGGTCTCGCTGGTCGCGCCGTTGGCGAAGCCCTGGGTGCCGCTCGGCAGGCTGCCGCCGAAGTCGGCGCCATTGGCCGCAGCGGCGCCGCTGCCGCTGACGGCGTAGGCGACGCTGCCGGTGCCGGTGGTGTCGGTGCCGCGGGTGACGGTGAAGGTGAAGGCGGTCGTGCCGCTGTTGCCCTCGGCCTTGCTGGCGCTGGCGGCGGCGATGGAGAAGGTCGGCGCGAGGTCGTTGACGTTGATGGTGAAATTCTGGTTCGTGGGGTTGCCGAGGCTGTCGGCGGCCGCGACCGTGACCTGGTGGCTGGTGCTGGTTTCGGCATCGAGCGCCGCGCCGTTGGCCACCACGACGTTGTTGCCGCTGAGCGCGAAGCGACCGCCGGCGTTGTTGGTGAGGCTCGGCGTGCCCTCGCTGGTGCTGATGGTCAGACCCACCGCGGCGCCGTTTGCAGCACCCTCATTGACGGCGTTTGCGGCGGGGTTGCTATCGGAGATGCTCGGGCCGGTATTGTCGATGGTATAGACCTGGTCCGTGGTCGGCGTCTGATTCAGCGGATTACCGGCGGTGTCCTGGATGTTGGTGCCGCTCGCGATGTCGAGACCCAGGGTGCCGTCACCGCTGACGTTGCCGACGGTGACGGTGAAGTTGGGGCTGCTGCCGGTCACCGACTGCACGCTGCCGCTGGCACTGCCGCTGGTTGAAATGACGAAGTCGGCGCCATCGACGTTGGTGACCGCCTCACTGAAGTCGACGCTGAAGGCGACCGATGCCGCGTTGGTCGGGCTGGCGTTGTCGCGGGTGATGCCGACGGTGGGCGCCGTGCTGTCGCCGGGTGCGACATTGGCGACCGTCAAGCCGGACACCTGAAGGCCCATCGTGCCGCTGCTCGGCGTGATGTAGAGCCGGGTGACGCCGGTGAAGCCGGTGGGGCCGAGGTTGACGGTGGTGGGCCCCAAGCCGTTTCGATTGACCAGCGACGGCGATGTGACCGAGCCGCCCTTGTCGGAGGTGATGGTAAAGGTCTGCGCGGCCGTGCCGGGACAGTCGAGGTGATAGATCTGGATACTGCTGGCGTCGAAGGTCTCGTTGTTCTGAAACAACAGCGTCAGCTTGGTCTCCGGACCGAGGGGCGGGGAACCACCCGGGAGGGGGCAATTCGAGTGATAGGAGGTCGCGACATAGCCGTCTCCGCCAAAGCTGGCGGCGCCGGTGCCGAAAGACTGGCCGTCCGCCACCAGGATGTAGGCGCCGACCGTACAAGGACGCGTTGACCGACGCCGGCCCCATGTAGCTACCGGCACTGTTGACGTTCGAGAAATTGATGTAGCCGCTGAACGGCAGCAACCCCCGCCACTGCTGCCGCGCTGCGGAGTCGATCGGCACCTCGGCAGCGACGTCGCCGGTGCGCACCTCCAGCGCCCAATCCCCGCCCAGCGCCGCATGCCCGGTGCGATCATCCGAGGCGCCCAGATCGGCCCCGGTGGCCAGGGCCAAGGCCCCGATGAAACGCTCGCCGACCTCGCCGCGGCCGACCTCGCAACCATAGAGCAGCAGGTCGCCATCTTCGGCAAGCGCGCGGCGGATGATCGCGAGCTCCCCCGGGCGGTCGGGCAGCTTGGCCTCGGTCAGCTCGGTTGTGCCCAGTTGCAGCCGGCCCGGGGCGCCGTGGCTGATCAGGTAGATCGCCTCCAGCCCCCGCAGGTCCGACACCGCCTCGGCGATCTGCGCCAGACCGTCGCGTTCCGGATCGAGCACCAGCGCACGGGCATCGCTGCGCAGCCCAGCGAGGAGCCGGGCGTAGTCCGGTACGCGCGGGTCGATGAAGACCAGCGCGCTCGGCGGCCGGGGCAGCGGCTCCGCCGCCCGCATCGGCAGGCCGGCACTGGCATGACTGCCGACGACCAGGGCCAGCGGGACCAGGGGGGCCAGGGCGCCGAGCCCGAGTACACCCCGCACGGCGGCCACCAGCGGGCGACGGAGGAACCGGCGCTGAACGGAACGGTTGGGCGTTGTGCGCGACATGATGGTGCTCCAAACGGCGTTGAACGGGGTGATGCTAGCCTGCCGGATCGGTTTGCGATGGCCCATCGGCGGCCATCGGTTGCCTCAGCGTGATGACGTGTGCACCGCTGCCCGCCAGCTCATGCCAGAAATCCATGCCCTGGTAGCGGGCGAACAGATCGGGGGGCAGGATGGTCTTGCGCGGTTGGAACGCCACCTTCGGCCGGACCCGATGCAGCCCGGCCAAGCCGAGGGCCGCATCGAAGTGCTCTGCCGCGTAGTCCACATGCTCAAAGTCGTGGCCGTTGTACCAGGGCTCGTCGACGAACTGATAGATCAGCGCCAGAACCTTGTCCGGGGCCTTGGTCAGCAGCTCGTACTCGACCACCAACAGGCTGCCGGCGTGCTCGCTGTAGTAGGCCTCCTTCAACGCGCTCCAGGCAAAGCCGATCATCCGGTCGGGTCGCGCCAGGGCCTCCATGCGGCTGAACACGGTACCGCGCTCGGCGTCATTGGAGAACAGCTTGGTGTTCTCGTAGGGGTTTTGGCGGATCAGGCGCTCCAGGCTGTCCATGATCCAGGGCACGTCGCGTACACAGGCGATCACCCGGGCGCCGGGAAACAGGTCCATCAGCAGCGGCAGGCGGGCACACCAATGGCGATTGGTGTCGAAGATCACCGGTTTGTCGTCCATGTCGCCGTAGAAGGCATCGAACAGCCCACGCAGGACGCGCGGCTTCTGCGCATCCTCCATCAGCAGCGAGACCTCGGTGCCGGCGCTCATGATCTGCAGGTTGGCCACCACCAAGGCCCCGACGGCGCTCGACATGCTGGCGTGAAAGCGGGGATTCTGGCGCAGCAAGGCCCCGAGCAGGGTCGAGCCCGAGCGGGGGATGGTGCGCTCGATGACGCGCATAGCGCGTCATTACCGCTGTCCAGGCGCAGCAGCAACGGCAGGGCGGTCAGTCGGCGGGCTCGCGCCAGCACCCGCTGCAGGAACACGGGGGTGCCCTTCTGGCAGTGCTGGCTACCCGCCCGCAACTCCCACTCCAAGCAATACCCCTCTTGGCCCAGATAGGCGGCCATCGGGGCGAGCCCGTCGTCACCCTTGTAGGTGCGCGATACACCCTCTTTCTTGGTCTTGGCGTTGTTCAACGGGGTGACATCCGCATCCAGCGCGACCAGCCCATTGGCCAGGGGCGTAATCGGTGCCGCCATGCGCTGCAGAAACGCGATGGATGCCTCAATGATCGGCTCAATAAACGCCGCCGCGTGGGCATCAAACCGCTGGCGCAACGTGACGGCCGAGGGAACTTGGTCGACATCCAAAGCCGCAGCGAAATACGGGTCCTGCCGGAACGCCTCGATCGCTTCAAAGTCACTCTTGCCCAAACACAGCAGCCCGATATAGCTAGTCAGGATTTTGACATGCGGTATGGCATCGCTCCGGGCCGGCGCCGCTGCCGTCGCATCTTTCGCCAGGTCGGTGTGCTGCGTAATCGCCATCCCGATGAGTCCCAATCCCGCGTGAGAAGTAAAATCAGCCCCCGATTTCGCAATGATCAGCCGTCGCACCATGTCACCTGCGGAGTGAGTCTCAAGAATGCGCTATTTTGACTCCATCTCGCTGAAATTCCAACAGATCAGTGATTGCTGCGTTCATTTAGATCACTGACTAAGGTTATGCCTTTCTTTCGAAGTTACTCGCTTCGCACATGGCGACATAGGCTGATACTCAGAAGCTGTGGCAGATGCGTGGACGTTGGAGCTTGAAGACCTTGATCAGCTTGGCGAAGCCCTTCCAATTGTAGCTCCGGCGGTTTCCTCAAACCACACATCCAATGCATAGTGAAGATAGATGTTCGCCAACATCGGTGAAACGATTCCGCCTTGCGGCGATCCCGTCTGCGGGTGGATTACGCGTCCATCCGTCTCCAATATGCCTGCCTTCAGCC
>Ga0247840_10000333_pt1 | contig 99723 bp, 99 predicted proteins | sample LaCruzMarch2015__FD_192404 | JGI IMG/M metagenome (GOLD analysis project Ga0247840, IMG submission 192404) | Freshwater microbial communities from meromictic Lake La Cruz, Castile-La Mancha, Spain - LaCruzMarch2015_17m | ecosystem: Environmental > Aquatic > Freshwater > Lake | place: Spain... | reverse complement strand
AGGGCGCTGGCACTGAAAAATGGAATCATGCGGTGCGACACGGCGGCGAAGACGGTGGCGACAAAAATCCACAAGGCACCTTGGGTTGCGCCACGGATCAGACTTTCCTGGCCCACCAGCAGACCGACCACGATGGCCCACATGGCCAATGCCCCGAACCCGCTGGCCAACACCACGACCGTGGTGTGGACTTTGTCGTCGGCCCGGCTGGCGCGCCATAGCCGGATTAATTTCCATACCAAGGCGGTCCAGGCGGTGGCAATGATCGCCATGGCGGCCCCTGCCAACCAGGCGGACAGGTGAAAACCGAACAAGCACACACTCCAACCCACCAGGTGGGCCACCACAAAGGGCAGCAAGTCGCGGGTCGGAAGGTCGGGCATTCCAAGCCATTTGGGGCCAGCGGTGAACAGGAAGCCGGCCAGAAACAAGGGCATAAATCCCAGGGACATCACGAGGGCGTGCGCGGTGGCGGGGGCTACAGCCCAATGGATGCTGAGCCCGAGCGCCCCCGCATACAGCATGGCGCACCACCAGATGGCGCTGACCGACAGCATTACGGCACCGCCAAAAAACCCCAGCCGGTGCGGGGCCGCCAAGAGCCAATGGGGCCGCCACGCGTTGTCAGCGGGCGATGGTGGTCGCGGTGGCTGTAAGGGTTGGGGTGTGCGTTGCGCCGCTTTCAGGCTGCCTTGTGCAGGCTGCGGATTCAGGGGTTTAAGTGCCATGGGCGCAGATTATGCGGAGATTTTCGGTGGTGAAAGTCAGGACGCAGGCAGAGCTTGCAATGGTCTTAATGTGGGATAACTTCAAGCAGAAGAATCGCCCGGAGGACTGTTTTCCCATCATTCAAACGCATATTTTTGTATGAAAATTGCCGCCATGAACTTTTTCAATCTTGATGGGTTGTGGACCGCGACGGCCCGGCGGTCATGCCGGAGCAATACATGAGGGCGCTCTTCATTCTTCTGGTGTTGTTGGGGCTGAGCCAAGCTGCGCAGACCCAGAATCTGGAGCGCGGCAAGGAAATCAATGGCACCTGTGCCGGGTGCCACGGTGAGTTTGGCCAGGGTGGCAAGCGTGGCGAGTACCCCCGTATTGCGGGGCAGCGCCAAGCCCACATCATTGACCAGTTGCTGGCGTTTCGAAAACGCACCCGCTTGAACCTGCCCATGTTCCCCTATACGCAGGAACGTGAGCTGTCCGACGCCGATATTCAGGATGTCTCGGCCTACCTTGCGGCGGTCGAGCTGCCCACGCAGTGGCCCGAGTTCAAAGACAGCGACGATGCCTTGACCCGGCTGACCGCGGTGGAGAAAGTCATGATCATCCCGCGCGCACCCGGCAATCTGGACAACGGCCGTGCGATTTACCAAAAGGAATGCGTGACCTGCCATGCGCGCGACGGCATGGGGCGCGGCAAGTTCCCCAGGCTGGTGGGCCAGTACACCAGCTACCTCAGAAAGCAGATGGACTCGTTCGTCAAGGGCGAGCGCTCGCACGACGACGATGAAGCCCTGGGCATTTTGAGCCAGCTTAAAGAGCAGGACTTGCAGGATTTGCTGGCCTACCTGACGTCGATCCAGACGGTGCAGCAGTAGTGGTGGTGTCAATAATTTTGGTCATTTAGGGCTCTAGCCCCCGTGGAATATGCGCAAGCAGCTATTGTTTTTATAGCGTATTTGCGCACCCCCCTTCTTCAAGGAGAACCCCGTATGAAAAAAAACTTTTGGTCACGAACCACCCCCATCGGGTTGGCGCTCTGTTGGGCGCTGCAGGTGACAGGGGCCGTGGCGCAACCAGCCGTGCAAGGCATGAACGAGTTGCCCATTCATGACGCAGCGCGCATGGGCACACAGGTGGAGGTTGAGAAACTGCTGAAAGCCTCTGCGGAAAATCGGGATGCCCGCACCCCTTTGGGTGCCACGCCCTTGCATTACGCCGCCATGAACCAGGATATGGGGCCGCTCAAGGCCTTGCTCGCAGCGGGTGCCAACCCCAACGCACGCGATAGCGAAGGACGCACGCCGCTACACATGGCGGTTTTTGCCACCCGTACCGCCCATGTCATGCCACTGTTGCAGGCGGGGGCGGACCCCCAGTTGAAAACTGAAGCGGGGCGCGATGTGCTCAGCCTGGCCCGCAAGGTACGGGCGGATGAAGCGGCGGGCGAAATATCGCTTTGGATTCTCAAGGGCTGCAAGCCGGGGCGGGCCTGCTGATGCGCCGCGCGTCCGTGCTACCCGCAGCGCTGCTGGCAATCGTTGGACTGACCGGCTGGATGCGTCCGTCCATGGCGGCGGACGTGGCCCAGTTGCCCCCTGTGGTGGTGTATGCCCCCAGCCCATGCCTGTCTTGCATCGATTGGGCCGACCACCTGCGTAAACACGGTTTTGTCGTCACCATGGAGGAGCGATTGCAGTCCGACATGCCGCGCATCAAGCGCTGGCTCAGCGTGCCATCGGACTTTGAATCGGTGCACACGGCGCGTGTGGCGGGTTATTTCATCGAAGGCCATGTGCCAGCGGAAGATGTTTTGCTGCTGCTCCAGGAGAAGCCCCATGCGCGTGGGCTGGCTGTGCCGGGCTTGCCGGGTGGCGCGCCGGGGCGCGAGAGCTACAACCCCGTGTGCGATACGGCCTGCACTATTTTGGACAACGCGGGGCAGGAGCGTGACATCAAGCGCGAGGCTTTCAACACCTATCTGGTGGGCCCAGACGGGCGAACCAGCGTTTACGCACGGCACTGACCGTGTGCCGTGCTGCGCAACTCACGATGCCGGTACCCCCAGGCTTTCGGTGTACAGCGTCTGCGCCCATTGAAGGTCTTCATCACGCGGCTGCGGGTTGTCTTGCTGGCGTACGGTTTGCACAATCAGCCCGTCACCCCGTTGCCGGTACTGCGCGTCCATGATCAGGTGCTCCGCGGGTTCAGCACTGAGCCAGACATGGCAGATGCTTTGCGGCAATGCCACCGCAGCGGGGGCAATACCCCGGCTGAGTTGCGCAATTTGCTGTGCGGCCGATGCCCCCAACCGGGTGGCAATGTGCGCCGTTTTCGGGTAGTGACCAAACAGCGGTGAGACCGTGTCCAGCAGGTCACCCACCAAATACACACGGTTATCCACCAGCGAGCGCAGCTGTAGCGGGTCTACACCGGCCCAGCGGGTCGCTTGGCCCTGGGCGTTGGCACCCAGCAAGCCCGTTTGCGCCACCAGCTTGTTGGCTTGCATGGGGGGCAGCAAAATGGCATGGTCAAAGCCCATTTCGCCATCAAGCGTGCTGAGCTTGCGGGCAAATGGGTCAATCACCAATTCTTGCGAGTGCGGCTGGTGCACGATCTGGTCGCGGTAGTGCTCCGCAAACAGGCGGGTAAAGCGGGGTATCCCGGCGCCGGCGTCAATGATGGTGAGTTTGCCCGGTATGCGCCGGGTTTTGAGCCACCAGCCGATCAGCATGGCGCGTTCATAAGGTGCGGGTGGGCAGCGGTAGGGCGGTGGGGGGATCGTCATCACCAGATCGCCGCCGCGAAACGCTTCCAGTTTGCGCTTGAGCAGATCCAGTTCGCCAGCCATAAAACCGGCCGGAAATTGCGTACGCGCCTGTGCGCTGGCACGCGCGTCGTCACCAAACCAGGCCGCGTAGTCGTAGTCAATGCCCGCCGCCAACACCAGCCAGTCGTAGCCAAACCGCCCCTGTGTGGTGTGCACCTGCCGCCCTGTGCGGTCAATCGACTGCACCTCCGCGGCGACGAAGCGGTAACCCAATTGCCGGGCGAGCGTAGCCAGGTCGATACGCGCCAGTCGCTCCGGCGTGCGGCCTACCAGCCAGGGGCTGCTCAGTGGCAAGGCGCGGAGTTGGGGATCACGGTCAATCAAGACGACGTCCAGCTCGGGCGCACTTTGGCGCAGGGCACGGGCAGCGCTCAGGCCCCCCCAGCCACCACCAACGACCACGACCCGCTGACCAGTGACCGGGCCCACGGCGGGTGCGCTGCTGCCCGCCAACGCGTGACTCTGCCAGGTGAGCCCGGCGCAGCCTATTGCGCCCAGCAGCAATCGGCGCTTCATTTTTTGGGCAGTTTCTCGTTCACGTCGAGCCATTGATTGATCGTTGCGACCATGTCCTTGACCGGTGTGGCGTACATGAACTTGGTGATGCGCTGGCCGTCTGGCCCCAGCAGGAACATGCCCGCGGTGTGGTCCATGGTGTAAATGTTGGGCGCCGCGCCGGGTTCACGCACTTTTTCAAACTGCACTTTGAAGTTGTCCGCCGCCCAACGCACCAGCTGCAGGCTACCGGTCAGGCCCAAAATACGGCTGTCGAAGTTGGCGGTGTAGGCGTCCAGCACGGCGCCGGTGTCACGTTCCGGGTCCACGGTAATGAAGATGGGTTGCACCTGCTTGGCGCGATCCCCTAGCGCGGCCATGACCTGCTGCATTTCCAGCATGGTCGTTGGACATACGTCCGGGCAGCCGGTAAACCCGAACGAGATCAACTGAAATCGTTCACGAAAGTCACCCACCATCACCGCGCGCCCACGGCCGTTTTGCAGCAGGTAGCGGGGGAATTCGTGCGTGGTTGCGGCAGCGTCCGCCGCACTGACGGGCTCGGCCAGGCCGGGCTGGTTTGTTTGCGCACTGGCAGGGCTAGTGAGCGCAGCCAGCACCAAGAGCGTCAGGGCTGCCAAGCGGTGTTGTAGGGCAGGGGTCTTCATGGCTATTTGCTTTCTGTAAGGGGGACTGGCAGGGTGGTTTGCAATCGCTGTGCAATGGCATCCAGGCGTTTTGTTAGCAAAGCGCTGTCCAGACATGCCGCTGTGCCACTGATCTGTGCGCTGTAGCTTTGCTGGGTGCCCACTTCGTAGGCATCACCAAACCGTGCCGTCTTGGGGGCATGGGCAATCATCAGGCTCTTTGCGCGTGTGGCGATTTTCAGCTCTTGGCAAGCCAGTGCCTGGCCATTGACCTGGGCCAGTTCATTCACGACTTGCAGGGCCAGCTCGGAAGCCGCTTGGGCGTGGACTGGCGTTACCAGCATTACCTGGGCAAGCCCGAGCGCGATCACTGTGAGGGAAATATGTTTCATACGGAAAATTCCTGGGTTGGGTGGCGGGGGCGGGTCACATCCGTGGTCGGGGGTCTTGCAGCACGCGGTGCGGGGAAGAGAAGGGGGCCAGTCGCTCCAAAAAGTCGAGCAACTCAAAGGCGGGGGTGTTGCGGAAGAAGGTCGCTTTGGGTGTTTCCATCCAGATGCGGTCGGCGTACAGCATCACGTCATGCGGTGTGTCGCCGATCTGGTCGTGGTCGCGGTCGAAACCCTGGTATTCGTCCCATTGGTTGTCGCTCCACTGGTTGGCGCTGCCCGCGCCCGGTGCGCTGATGGCCACGGTGGTCAGGTTGTTGTCAAAGCGGTTGTTGCTGAATTGGGCCACACCGGCCTCACCCAGAAAGAACATGCCAACAATGTTGTAGGCCAAGTGGTTGCCCCGCACGGTGATTTGCCGCCCACCTGCGAGTGGGGCGTCCATCTTCAGCCCCACCGTGCAGTGCAGTACCTTGTTGTTCTCAATCAGGCTGCCGTCACTTTCCCGGATCACGATGCCACCGCCGCCGTCGGTTAGGGCGTGTTCAATGGAATTGCCAATCAGGGTGAGTTGCGGTGAGTACAGCGCCACAATGCCAGTGCCGGTATCACTTAAGTGGTTGTCTTGCGCCACCAAGCGGGGTGAAAAAATGATGTGCATGCCGTAACGCCCATCGGTAAAGCGGTTGCGCAGCAACAGGTTGTCCGGCGAGTTGGTCAGGGTTACGTCACGCCCCCGGGTGAAGTGGTTGTCTTCAATGCGATTGTGGTTGCTGTACCAAAGCCGCAATGGGTCACCGCGCAAGCCGGTGGTGAAGGGTTTTCCGGTGACCCGGTTGCCTTTGATCAGCGCGCGGTTGACGCCTTTGAGGTGAATGCCAAACAGCACATCTTCTAGATCATTGTTTTCCACCCGGTGCTCGTCACCTTGCAACAAGATACCGGCGTCGATACGGTCGTGTGAGTCACCGCTGCCGCGCACGCGCAGGCCGCGCAGGGTGACTGCTGTGGCGGCGACGCTTAAAACTGTGCTGTGGCCATCGCCCTGAATGACCGCCTGGCCATCGCCCTCCAGGGTCATCGTGCGGTCGATGGTGGCCGGGCCGGTGTAGACGCCAGGGGCCAAATGCAGAGTGCCACCCGTGGGTGTGGCGTCAATGAGCGGTTGCAGGGCTTGCGTTGGCGGTTGTTGTGCTGGTTGTGCAGTCGCCTGTACCAGCGTCATGCACAGCGCGCCGAGAGCGAGCACTCCCACGGTGAGCCGCGTTTTCATGGGTTGCCCGTGGTAGTGCTCAAACCGGATTGCCCAGACTTGAGGCGCATTAACAAGACGAAAGCCAGTGCCCCGCCGTTCATCAACAGGGCGTACACCACGCTGGGCACACTCATGGCGGGTGACTGCAGGAGTTGGACGCAAACGTAGATGCCCAAGGCGGAATTTTGCAGCCCACATTCGGTCACCACGGAAATGCGATCCCGCCGCACCAAACCCAGTTGGCGGCACAGGAACCAAGCGCCAGCGAGCACCGTCACGTTGAGTAGCAGGCTGGCGGGACCAATGGTGGAGAGGTTGTTGAGCAGCACCTGGCGCTGGTCCCAAAAGGTGACAAAGACCACCAGGATGAACAGCGAGGTGGAAATGCGCCCGGCGATGGGCTCAATGCGGGCCACCCGGGTTGGCTGCCATGCACGCAGTGCCATGCCGGTCAGTACGGGCACGGTGGTCAGAAGAAAAATGCTGCGCACCATGCCCCCGATGGGAAATTCGATGCCCATGCCGTTGGACATAAAGAAGCGCATGGAGCCATCCACCAGCAAGGGCAGGGTCAGCACCGACGCGACGCTGGTCACGGCGGTCAGTGAAATGGAGAGTGCAACATCACCTCGTGCCAGGTGGGTCAGCAGCCCGGAGCTAACGCCCCCGGGGCATGCGGCCAGCACCATCAGCCCGACCGCCATGGTGGGTTCAAGATGGAGCATCCAGGCTACGACAAATCCCAGCAGGGGAACCATCAGCAGTTGACCAGCCAGACCAGCAAGCAGCGCACGTGGGCGTTGCAGCACGTTCTGGAAATCCTGAACATGCAGGGTCAGCCCGAGGTACAGCATGATGAACGCCAAGGCCAGTGGTAGCCATTGGGTCAATACCGACATGCTCACAGAAATATCCCTAGTGCAAGTAGCACCGCCAGGATGAGGCCAACTTTGGCGGTAGCCGCCAGCAAGGCGTTGAGCGATGCGGCACTGGCATCCTGACGCAAGCGGTTTGTCAACTGAATGCTGTGTGGCAGTGCCAGCAGGGCGAGCAAGGCGCCAGGGTGGCCACGCCACGCCAGCAGCACAACCAAGGCAAACGGCAGCAGCACCATGGCGGTGTAGGCAGTGCGCGAGCGGCTGGGCCCCAAGCGGGCGGCCAAGGTGTGGCGACCACTGCGCAGGTCCGCTTCCAGGTCACGGAAGTTGTTGACCAGCAATACGGCGGCAGCCGGCAGTCCGAGGGTTGCGCCGCACAACAGTGCGTCCAGCGAAGGCGTTCCACTTTGCAACCAATGACTGCCAGATACGGCCACCAAGCCAAAAAATACCAACACAAACGCCTCGCCCAATGCCGTGTGGGATACCGGCCGCGTCCCACCCGAATAGGCCCAACCCGCCCACAGGGACGAAACGCCTGCCAGCAGGATCGGCCAGCCACCATGGCCCACCAGGTAGATGCCGATGACCAGCGCCAATCCATAACAAAAAAGGGTGGCCTGGTGCATGGTGCGGGCGCTGACCCATCCGGCGGCGGTGACCCGGAGCGGGCCAACCCGGTCGGGCCGATCATTGCCGCGCTCGAAGTCGATCACGTCATTGTGCAAATTGGTGCCAATCTGAATCAGCAAGGCGCACGCCAGCGCCGCCAGCAGAGCAGGCCAGTGTCGCACGCTGCCATCAGCCCAGGCCAATGCCGTGCCCAGCAGCACCGGCGCCACCGCGATGCTCAGTGTGCGTGGACGAATGGCGGTCCACCATACCCGCCTGCCAGGTGCCGACAGGTTCAGCGATTCGGCGTGCGATTCAAATGCCATGGGGGCGGGACCCGAAATGCAGACAGGCAATGCCAAACGACACGTTTTCCCAGCGAACCTCTGAAAACCCCGCTTGTCGCATCAGTGTGGCAAACCCCTGTTGGTCGGGGAAGCGCCGGATCGACTCGATCAGGTACTGGTAGGCCAGGGGTTCCCCGGCTACCGCAGCGCCGAGTCGGGGGATGACGAAAAACGAGTACAGATCGTAAAACGGGGCCAGCCAAGCCGCTGGTCTTGAAAATTCCAGGCAAACAAAACGGCCACCGGGTTTGAGCACACGCATCACTTCGGTCAGGGCGGTTGCCAATTGCGTGGCGTTGCGCAGCCCGAACGACACCGTGAGCAAATCTACGCTGGCATCGGGCAAGGGCAGGTTTTCGGCTTCACCGGCCAGCCACTGCACGCCCTCGTTGCCGGGGCGTGCCCGACCTACCTGCATCATGGCCAGGCTGGGGTCGCATACCACCACTTCACGGCCAACACCCAGCAGCAGACGGGCCACATCGCCAGTGCCGCCTGCCAAATCGACGACTCGCCCCAAGATGCCTGCCACCCGCCGTGCCAGCTTGCGCTTCCACAGGCGGTGGATGCCCATGCTCATCAGGTCGTTCATCAAATCGTAGCGCGGCGCCACGGCGTTGAAAACCAGTCGGATGCGTTCACGGCGTTCGTCACTGCTAACGGTTTGTTTGCCGAAACTTTGGTCGATCGAGGGTTTGTTTTGCATGGGGCTAGCGTAGCGCCCGTTCAACTGCAAGCTCAAGCTGCGCGCGTGTCATGGCGCCCATGCGGCTGGCCACCACCTCACCCTGCTTGTTGAGTACGACTGTAAATGGCAGGCCTGCCTTGCTATTCCCCAGTGAGCGCATCAACTCAATGCCCGGCGCGCGGGTGAGCAACACCGGGTAGTTGATGTCGTAGGCGCGGCCAAAGTCGCGCACCGGTGCGGGGTCTGTTTCGATGTTGATACCCATGATGTCCACGCCGGTTTTTTGTTGCTGCAGGGCGACCAGTTCAGGGATTTCCACCCGGCAAGGCGGGCACCAACGCGCCCAAAAGTTGATGATCATGGGGCGACCGCGATGGGTCGAAAACAGCACCGCCTTGTTGTCTAGGTCATACAAAGTGGCACCAAAGAGGGCGCTGGTGTTGATACGCCCGGGTTCTTCCAAGGTCAGGCCGCCCTGAATAGGGGGATTGGCTTGCGCTTGGGCCAGGATGCAGGCGAAAACCAGTGATAGCGCCAGCAGGGCGGCGCCAACGGACCTGCGCCTCAAGGCAGGTCCCCACGGCGAAACAGCACAAAGCCCGTAAATGCAGCCGTTACGCCCAGCACCAGTGGGTAAGCCAATGCAAAGACTTTGTAGCCAAAGGCGCCAAACAGATCCAGAATGACGTAGGCCGAGGGTCCGAGCACGATGAGCTGCGGGTCAAACATGGCCAGCGCCGCGGTGCGAAACACCTGCAGCGGGTTGGCCAGGGCCAGGGTCACGGCCAGCTCGGGTGAAATCTTCCCCTGGATCATCACGCCGAGCAGAATCAGGTCGAGGAACAGCAAAAACGTGAGCCAGACCAAAAAGGCCGCACCTTGCGCCATGTCGGTGGTTCGGGCCACGGACGAGATCAACATCCCGATACCTAAAAAGCAGGCGGCCATCACGGCTAGCAGGGCGGTGTAGTAACTGAAGATGGCCCAAGGCACCTCAATGTCCTTGACCATTGCAATCAGTACAGCCATCACCATGGCACCGAACACTGGCAGGAAGATGACGATGTAACGCCCCAAGATCTTGCCCCAAAACCAGGCGGCAAGCGACACCGGCAAGGACAGCAAATACTCGTAAACACCGGCCTCCCGGTCACCCGCGACGGAGCGCACCGTGGTGATTAAAACGAAGATCGGCAAAATGGCCATGGTCAACTGGATGTAAGTCACCAGTAGGCGCGACAGGCCGATGAAGCCCAGCACCCGGGATTCGGTTAGCCCGAACAAAAACAGCAGCGCTACGATGCCTCCGAAGACCAGGGTGTAGATCAGAAACCAGCGTGCACGCAGGGATTCAACAATATCGAGTTTGGCGGTGAGCCAGAGTTGTTTCATGGGATAAGTGTTGGGTTATTTGGGTGCGCCGGGGGCGCTGAAAATGGGGCGGTCAACGGTCGATCCGGGCAAACAATTGGCGGGCCACATGCTGGCCGCCTTTTTGCTCATGACGTCAAAGTTGACCGTGTCTGGTTGCGGCTCAGGGAAGGCCGCGTAGTTGTAGCCCATGGGCGAGGTTTTTCCGCTCAGGTAATGGGCACTGCGGGCGTCCAGCCACGTACCGCCTTTGCTGGCAAAGTCGGCCACCCAGAATCGGGTGGCTGCATCGGTCATCCAGGGGTGCTCTTTGTGCTTTTCTTCGTACCAGGTGGAGGCACAGCCGATGTCGTCGAATTTGAATGCGGTGTTTTTAGGGCCGCCACGAATCTGGGCTGGAAAGCGCCGGTCTGATATGGCCATGCCGCAGCGCGCACAAACGTCACGGTCCCATTTGAAGGCAACCATTCCGTCCGGCCACACGCCATCGTCACCACATGCCGCAAACAGGGCGGCTATTGGCGTCAGGCCAATCCCGTGGGCTACAAAAGCACGTCGCCTCATGGGTTGATTTCAGTTAACGAGACGTGACTAACGACCGCCACGTAGCGTGAAACCATGCCCAGAAAACGCAGACGGTCGGGTCCGGCGACTTCTCCCTCCCATTGGGTCACTTGCGCGTCCAGGACGCGGAAGTTCCACTGCTCCAGCGCCTTGGCCAATGCCGGTTCAGGTTGTCGGGCCACCACGCGGCCGCTCAGCATGCCGGTCATGGATACGTTTTCAGCAATACTTTCATCCAGCACGACCTTACCCAAATCGAGTTCCACCACGCGGTTGACCAAAGCGGACACTTCGTTGATGCGGTGGCTTGAGATCAGCATGGTCGCGCTTTGGGCACGCTCTTCCAGCAGCTCAAAGAATATTTTTCGGGCTTGGGGGTCGAGGTTGGCAGCGGGTTCGTCCATCACCAGCACTTTGGCATCGCGCCCCAGTGCAATGGCGATCAACAGCTTTTGCTTCATGCCGCCGGAGAGTTTGTTGAAGGGCCGCGCCAGGATGCTGGCAATGTCTAGTCCAAGGCGGATGGCAATTTCATGCATGCGCACCGCAGGGGTGTTGCACAGCGCGGCTGAAAAATCGATCAGCTGCCCGACTGGCATTTTTAGCGGTGGGGGTAGTTGTGGCACGAAGCCGATCAGCCCAAGGACCTCGGTGCGCTCTAGGCGCGGATTACGGCCTTGGATCAACACTTCGCCGTCGTGTGTGTATTCCCCGAGCAGGCATCGAATGAGCGTAGTTTTTCCTGCCCCGTTGGAGCCAATCAGGGCCACCCGTTCGCCCAGGCCCACTTCAAGTTGGATGCCATCAAGAATGTGGGCGCGGCGGAAAGATTTACTGACGTTATTGAAACGGATCACGGAGTTTGCCTATGTGAGAGATGCTGCAAAGCCCCAGTTGGGGCGATGTATTACAGTAATTTGGAGAGGCCCTTGATATCGAATTTGAGTGAACCAGTCGGGCAGGTATCCACGCAGGCTCCGCAGCGCGTGCAGTCGGGGCCCAGTGGGACCACGGTGTCAACGGCGCGACCTTTGACGACTGTATCCAGCACATGGGGAACCAGACAAACCTTGCGGCAGTCGCCCTCATGAAAACAGCCGTCAAGCGTATACACAACACGTACCGGCGACAAGATGCCGACGACGCCGTAGGTGAGTCCGATGGGGCACGCGTAACGGCACCAGGCGCGGCGTGAAATTGCCACTTCAAATAGTAATAGTGCCAGCACCCACAGCAACGCCAAGCCCGGCCCGTAAATCAGCGCCCGCGAGAGAATACCGGTTGGCGAGATGGCTTCAAAAACGGTATAGCCTGTTCCCAGCGCGGCAGCAGCAAAGACGATCCAAAAATAAGTGCGCAGGCTGCGGCTCATGGTCTGGTCGGACACCAATTTTTTACTGGCCATCCATAGATGCAATTTTTCTGCCCACTCAGCAAGCAGGTGGTAAGGGCAAACCCAGGAACAAAAAGTACGTCCGCCCACGAGCATCCAGAAGACCATGACCGTCATGGTGCCGATGACCAGGTTCACGATGATGTGTTTGTGGGCCAGCATGACCTGCAGTGCAGAATTGAGGTCGATCAGGTGGAACCCAATGAAACGCGAGGCAGTCAGTGCACCTTCGAGAATTTGAATATCAAAACCGAATGACACCACAAACAAAAGATTGGCTGCCACCAACACGGCCCAGCGCCGGTTGCGCCACGTATTGACGTGCGGCTTTTCATGCGCTTTCATGATGGCCGCACGCACTTCAACTTTGTTGGCCATGCGCTTGAGTTCATGGACCTGTTGCGCGCGCTCCGTGATGACCGTGGGTTTTTTGGACTCGCGTCCAAACATGACTGCGATCTGTGTAAAGAAGCGATTCCATTGGACGTTTTTCATACTTTCCAAACCTCCCGGGCTTCAATCACAATGCAGGCCGACTCGGTGGGGCACACCATCTCGCACACGCCACATCCCACACACGGTTCATGGACGACGGGTTGACGACGGGTCTTGCCGTCTGACGTCGTGAACGACTCCATGGAAATAGCGCCGCCCACGGGGCATTCGCTTACGCAAAGATTGCATTCTGGGACGTCGTAGGGGTGGTCGGCGACCAAAATTGGCTTCCAGCGGTCGACCTCCATGTACCGCATGCGCCCCTTAAAAGACGCCCCACGCGCTTGACCTTTGAATCCTTTGCCTTGAATTGCCAGGCAGGCTTCTGGGCGTGTCAATCGCGCCACGCCCATGCGTTCCTTCAGGTTGAGCGTGGGTTCGGCGTCCTTTTCCTTGGCCTTGAGTGTGGGCTTGGTCGCCAAATTGGACCCCGCCCGAACCATCAAAAATCCAGGTTTTTCGTAGGCGAGGGAGCCAGTAGGGCAGGCCAAAATGCACTGAACTGCATCGCAGGAGAAGTCGCAAGCCTGCTGACGCGGGTCGATATACGGCACACCCACACCAAACCCGTCCACCAGATCGGCCAGCTTAATGGCTTGCACTGGGCAAACTTGTACGCACTGCCCACATTTGATACACGACCCCAACAGGTCTTTTTCGTCAAGAGCGCCAGGTGGACGCAGTCGCTGCCTTTGCGCGTAAGCCAGCGGCAGGTACCCCGACAGCGCAGCACCCAGTACACCCCCTGCCAGTAGCGCGGTGCGCAGCCATCGGCGGCGATCCTGCCTGCTCAAGCGAGGTTTGGGTTTGCTGGGCGTTGTTGCTACCGGTGTGGGTTCAGTCATCCTTTCACTCCTTGTGGTTTGACGAAACGGGGACGCTCGTCTTTGAGTGTGAGTTCAGGTGAAGAAAATGGGGCGAGTCGCTCCAGAAAATCCAATAGTTCCATCACGGGGGCGGTTTTGAAAAAACGCGCCGTCGGCATTTCGATCCAGATCTGGTCGGCGTAGGCATACAACTCGTAAGCGGTGTCCCCCATGCCATCGTGGTTGCGATCGAATCCGGTGTAATCGTCCCAGTAGTTTCCACGCCATTCGTTCAGACCCGCCTTGCCACGCCCGGATTGAACGACGTTGGTGAGGTTTCCTTCAAAAACGTTGTCGGTGACCACATTGCCACCCAGTTCACTGGTGAATTGCACTGCGATACCGTTGTAGGCAAAACGGTTGTTTTTGATCCAGATTTTGCTGTCGGGTTGAAACGGCGACAGGTCTGAGCCGATGCCAACTGCACAGTAAATGATCTCATTGCCCTCAATCACGGTGTTGCTGGCTTCCTTAAAACCAATCGCCATTCCTGTGGCGCCTGTGGCGTGTGAAATGAGGTTGTTGCGCAGAACACCACCTTCGGTGTACATGAAATACACCCCTACGGCGTTGTCAATAAAGCGGTTTTCCTCAACGATGTTGTTCTTGGCAAACATGAAGTGGATTGAGTACCTGCTGCGGGTGCCCATGTTGCGACGGAATGTGTTGTCGTTCGAGTACCAGGCCACCATGTCGCGTGAATCAGTGACTTCGTTGTCCTCGATCAGATTGCGGTGGCTGTACCACAGCCGCAATCCGTCACCGCGTACGCCCAGGTCGGCCATTTTGGAGCGAACCGTATTTTTGATCACGGTGTTGTCGTTGGATTGCTTGAGGTCAATGCCAAAAAGGCAGTTATCCACCACAAGTTTTTCAATGCGGTTGTGGTGGCCACGTACGTCCAGGCAGGAGTCGTCGGTGTCATGCGAGTCGCCTGATCCCGTCAGGTGGATTCCGCGCAGGATGGCACCATTGGTTTGCATCGAAAAAACGGTGCCCCGATCCCCTGCATCGATGGTGACCTTGCCATTGCCTTCAATGGTCAATGGCTTTGTGAGAATCACGGGTCCAGCGTAGTTTCCAGCAGCTACTGTCAGCACAGATCCTTCTGGCGCTGCATCGACCAATGCCTGAAAAGGTTTGAGCCCATGAACGCGTTTGTTGCGCTCATACAGTGGAAATGTGGGCTTGGGGCGGTCAACGTCCACGCGTGGAGCGGTGGATAAATCAGCCGTGGCACCGAGTGCTGGGGGCTTGCCAGCCTCGTCATCAACGTCGATGGTGCGCGCAAGCAGCAGTGACGAAACCAGCAAAAGAGGTGGCAGTAACGAGAACCAGCGTGTGCTATTCATGCGGTTTATAACTCTGTGCCTTCACGCATTTGGCGGCGACGTAGTAGTACGGCAAGCATCAGGCAAGCAAATGTCACCACAAGCAGGCCATAGCCCCAATACGGATAGGAGTAGGTGGAAAACTGCGCTACCTTGCCTTCGCCAAACACGGTGGGCATAAAAGGCTTGACCGTGAAAGCGCCCCATGGGTGCATGTTGTGTCCAAAGAACCAAAGCCAACCTGCGTATTCAATGACAAAGTAGACGGGGAGCAGACCTGGAATCAATGCCAGGAGAAGTGAGAACTTTGGAAGTTTTGCTACTGCGACTACTACTATTCCCATGGCCGCGATCAAACCGGCAATTGCAACCTTGCTGTACAGGCTGACGTTATCGCCCCAGACCTGAATACGGGCAGGCTCGTTGAAAAACGTGGCGGCCTCGGTCATGTACGCTTTGACGTGACTGGCCAGATGGCCCAAAACAAATTGGTCGACCACGACCCAAGCCGCTACGGCACTAAAACCAGCGGAAAGCACCGTCACGCGTCGCTTGCCAGCGGGTGTCATGAAACCCAGAAGCATCACGGCAAAAAAACCAAAGAAAAATTTGGCCAATGGCTTTTCAACGGGGGCACCGGTCGCGATCGGGAACATGCCAACGTAGTGATTGATTGTGTTCATTTCATGAACACAATCCAACCCCGCTGCGTCTTTGTTAACGTCTTTTTTGGCATCCAAAATTGGGTTGTAACGCTCTGAATCAGGGCCCATGTCTGCTTGCATGGTTTCTGAGCCCATGCGGGTGTTGGCACCCACCGCGCTGCAACCGTTTTGCACCCCATCAAAGTGGAAGTGAATGCGGATGCCATCTGGAAAAGCATCCTTCGGATAGTTGGGGGCGGTGAGTGAGACCCACCATATCGGGGCGAAAAAGGCTGCAATCATGGCCACGAGGGCGACCATGGTGAGTGCCGTGATCAGTCGATTTTGTTGGGTCTGTGCGTTCATGGTTTGGACTTATTTTTTCTTGGAAGTCTTGGCCGCAGGTCCGGCCTTGCAGGTGGATCCTGGCATGCTCAGGCTGGCCTGATAAGCCGAGATTGCAACCAGTTGCGTGTTGTCATATTTCTTGATGATTTTCACCATGTCAGGATTGGCGTTGCGACGGTGGCCATCCCGAATTTCGGTCATCTGGCGTAGCAAGTACTTGTAATGTTGACCGGCCAGCACAGGGTAGAACTTGTCCTTGACTCCTTCGCCGTTGGCTTTGTGGCACTCAATACACTCCTTTTCATACATGGCTTTTCCGTCCGCGACTTGTTTCGCCGCGTCCGTGCCTTCGTACATGCCGTGCACCGCCGGAATACACAGACTCTCAATGTAGGCTGACACGTTGGCCAATTCTTGGGCATCTGTCAGCTCTTTGGCAAACGGATACATGGTGGGGTTGTCGCGCAGACCAGCACGAATGTCCGCCATCTGTTTGATCAATACAGTGGTGTGTTGCCCAGCCAGTTGCGGGAATGTGCCGTCCGGGCGACCTGCTCCCGAGGGAAGGTGGCAGGCCCCGCAGACTTCGTAGCCTTCCTTGCCGTCTTTTACCGAGCCTTTGAGTTTGAGTGCTTCAATCTTTTCGCCCTCTTGGGCATTCCACTTGTAGTCCTTGGATTCGATGCCCGCCTGTATGGCTGCAGGTGGTCCACCGGCCGTACAGATGGCGGGTATTAGTGCTATGGAAAAGGCCAATGCAAGAAATTTTTTCATGTCGATTGCTCCTGATGAAAATGAAAGTGAATTACTTCAGTTTGGAAAGGTATTGGGCTATTTCTTTGATTTCCGAAGCGGAAACCAAATGCATGACACCTTTCATAGCGGCACTGCTGCCATTGGCACGGGTGCCGCTTTGAATGTCGAGCATTTGGGCCTCCAGGTAGGCAGCGTTTTGACCTGAAAGTTTGGGGTAAGTCGCCGTCAGAGGTTTTTTTCCCTCTTTGCCGTGGCAAGCGATGCAGGTTTTTTCGGCATACAGTGCTGCGCCATCAGCCAAGACCGGGGCGGATGTAAGAGCAGTCAGTGCTGCAGCAAATAACAATTTTGTCTTCATGGTTTTTGATCTCCAAATGACTGCGGGGAGTCGAGCAATTCGACTCCCCGCAGTTGCTTAACTAAACAGGTTTACTTAACTTTCTTGGCGCCGTTTTGCTCAAGGAAAGTTTTGGCCCGCAGACCGAGGTCGGCGGTTTTAACTTGGTATTGCCAGACTTGCTCAGCCCATAGATTGGCGTTTTCCCAATCCTTCTTGGCCGCGGCAGCCTCGTGCTTGACCTTGATATCCTTGGTTTTTCCAAGTTGGTCAAATGCGTCTTCCACCATGGCTACGACTTCAGGGAAGTCTTTGTAATTCACGCTAGTGATGTAGGCGACGACCGAGTCAATGATGGCTTGGGTGTCAGCCACCTTCTTCACCGTTGCTTTGTAGTCTGCTTCGGTGTAGTTTTGGGCAGCCAAAGTTGCTTTGGTGGCTTTCCAGCCTTTGGGCTTGACCAGTAAGTAGCCTTGCATCTCAAGGTGCAACGCAGAGCAGAATTCCGTGCAGTAGTACGGATAGACGCCTTCCTTGTCGGCCTTGAACTTCACAGCCACAGTTTTACCTGGCTCAACCGATGCATGCACGTTGAAGGTGCTGACGGTAAAGCCGTGGGTCTCGTCCTGGGCGCGTTCGAGATTGGTCAGGTTGATTGTTACTTCATCACCGACTTCGACCTCGATGGTCTCAGGCGTGATGTGTGAGCGGATCAATGTGCCAAATACTTCGACTTTATTGCCTTTCTTCACCGTGCGCTCTTCACCAGCCTTGGTGGCACCAGGGTGCGCCTGGTCGGTACGGCTGTCGGTTCCAACTTTGTAACGCACCGCTGGTTTCAGCTTTTTGGCATCAATGGCAATTACATAGTGCGGCTCGCCCAAAGGAATGGGCATGTCGTACAGCAGCTGCATTTTGTCACCGCTGATGTCGATCAACTGGTGATTTTGGGGGTGCAACGGGCCGACGGGAACAAATCGATCAATAGCCAGCTTGTTCAATGCGACCAGGTACTTGCCGGCCGGTTTGGTGGAGTCACCTTCCATGGTCATCAAGTGGCCAATGTTGTAGTGCACACTCAGTTTGTCAAGAACTTTGCCTTCGCAGTAGTTCCACTTGGCCACTTGCGAGTCCACATAGAGTGACGTGTAGGCAATACAGGTCTTGCTGTCGTACTGGGTGTGCAATGGGCCAAGACCCAAGGATACCTGCGTGTGCAAGGCATCTTTCATGGCAATCACCGGAATGCCATACGGATCTTTGGACTCAAAGTTCCCCGCCTTGATGGCGGCCTGTATTTTCTCAAAGCTGTAAACAGAGACGTGGGTGTCGAGCTTGCCAGCCACAATGATCTTGCTTCCGTCCGGGGTTACGTCCACACCGTGGGGGGATTTTGGCTCGGGGATCAGGAACAAGACACCTTCTTTGATGGCAGTTTCCATCATCAGCACGTTATGCCCGTTGATCTTCTTGGCCTTGCCCGCGGCGACCAGTTCAGCAGCCTTCTTCCAGTTGATTACGTGCATGTAATCAGTGTCTTTGGCAGAACAGCCTGCCTCGTAAGGTGGACGACCCTTCTCAATACCACCGACATAACGCTCGGAACAGAAGGAGTTGGTGAACGACCAGCCTTCCGACATTCCTTTGCCAGCATCCGATAAGTCTTGTGAGTACGGTGGCAGTTCAAGTGAGAATGACTTTTCCGGCTGGATACGGCCTTCCTTACGGTCAAACTTCCAGTAGGTGATGCCGCCACGGTACTTTTCGTTGAACTCTTCCAGTGGGTAGAACTTTTTGTTCTCTAGTGGCGTGGCGTATTGCGCTGCCTCAATCACGTATTCCGAGTTGGTGGTTACAAAGGCTCCACCGTGCTCTGATTTAAAGATGGGGTTGACCACAATCTGCTTGGTTTCGAAGTCACGCAAGTCAATCACCGCCAAACGAGGGTTGGCTTTGTCGTTGATGAAGACGAATTGACCGTCATATTCACCATTGGTCTCGGACATGGCGGGGTGGTGTGTATCACCCCAAGTGATGTCTTTGCCATCAATGCGGCCACCAGCCAATACCTTTTTGGAGCTTTCGTCAAAGCCGTAACCTTGCCATGGCTCAGGTGTAAACACGCCGATGTATTTCAAAATGCGCATTGAAGGGATAGCGTAAACGATGACCTGTCCCGATTGACCGCCGGAGCTGAATGCAACGAATTCGTCGCGCTTTCCAGTGGGGACATAAGTCTTGGCTGCAGCTAGCAAGTCTTGCTGGCTCAGTCCTCGTTGCTTTAAAACGTCTTGCAACGTATCTGCTGACCACGCTGCCGTAGTGGCCAAGCCCATTCCGGCGGCTATCAGCGAAACAGCCAGTTTGCTTAATCTCTTCATTCGCATCTCTCCTAGTTGATTGCGTTAAATCCATCCCCAACGCAGTTCGAAAGCACGAACTTAGAGCTGGTTTCCAGTGGGGTGGACAACGTCGGTCATTCTAGAAAATGAGCACTTGAAGCGACTTAATCTACATTAGCTTTTAACGCCTGCAGTTGTTGCGTTTGATCAGAATCAAACAAATAGACTAAATATTGATTTAAGCAGCACTGGTCGCAAGTGCAACGGGTCGTTACACCTAACGGCTCCGATCAGAGTATGGCGAAGACTGGCAGACTAGGCGAAGTCTGACCAGGCTAGCTCCAGTTGGACCAACCGTTACGGTTTGATCTTACCCAGCGTGCCCAAACCGCCTTTGCTACGGGCATCTGCAATCTCGGCCATCACCTGGGTCGCGTCGCTGGAGGCGGGATCAAGAACCGTGAGTACTTTTTCCCAGTGGGTAACGGCCAAAGCATAGTCTGCACGTCGATAGGCTGCAGAGCCGGCCATCATCAGCGCCAAAGGGTGTTTTGGGTTAAGGGCCAGTGCCTTGGTTACCAGCGCCATAGGGCGCCCCTCTAGGTTGTTATTCGCGCGCACCGCAAGCAGGTCTGCATATTGCGTCAGCAAGTCAGGGTCAGTTTCGACCAGTTTCCCTGCTTTGACATAGGCTTGCTCCGCCTCCGCCAAACGATTCTGTACTTTGTAGGCCCGCGCTAAGCGTGCCCAACCTGCCGGGTCGTCCGGGTTGGCTTTGAGCCGTTCTGCAAGGCGCTCAACCATTTGGTTGATTTTTTCCGGGGTCATGGTTCCCGCTGCTGCAGCAGCCGAAACAGCAGGGGGCAGTTTTTCTGCAACTTTTTTTCCTGTCTTGGCGCGGGCGTCTGCTATGTCTGCTTCTACCTGTTGGGCATCCGGCGAGCCTGGTTCAAGTACCAGCAACAACTTTTCCCAATACGTAACGGCGCCAGCGTAGTCGGAGCGGCGGTAGGCCGCGACCCCGGAGATCATCAATCCCATGGGGTGCTGCGGATTGATTTCCAAGGCTTTCTTAATCAGAGTAAGTGGCCGTCCTTCGATGTTGTCATTGGCCTTCACAGCCAGGAGGTCCGCATAGTCCACCAGCAAGTCTGCATCGGTGTTGACTACATCGCCTGCCTTTTCGAAGGCCTGCTCCGCCTCATCCAGGCGTCCCATCACCTTGTAAGACCGCGCGAGCATGGCCCAGCCCTTCGGGTTGTTGGGGCTGGCTTTCAGGCGTTCGGCGAGACCATCGACCATCTTCAGTACTTTGTCGTTGGCCGCATTTTGAGCCGCTATCGGGTCAATGGCCGCGGGCGTTCCGATGGACCAATACATGCCGCCTGCTCCGAGCGGCAAGAGCAGGGCAACTACTGTGGCGGTGCGTCTTGCCGTCCAAAAGGTGGTCCCAGGTGTGGAATCAGCCAAAGGGGTTTCAGCCGCATCGTCCAGCAGGCGGAGTTGAAGTTCGTCCTTTGTGGTTTCGTAGTCGGTTGCACTAATGACCCCGCGCGCCAGATCACTTTCAAGCGTCTTCAGCTGATCGCGGTAAATGATTGAGTTGAGGCGTTGACTTGAAACGCCACCCAGCGGCGCGGGCCGCAACAGCGGGCGAACGAGCCAAGCCATCGCCAGCAGCGTCAAGAACGCTGCAATTGAATAAAAAACGATCATGAGGGAAGTTCCGTGTCCTGGAGTAGAGACTGTGCTTTTGCGCGTTGAGCTGCATCAAGGTTGGGTGTCTGGGTATTTGCGGCGCTGCGGCGCACCATGCGCACAAGACCAAACAAGGCACCAATTAACAATAAAAAAGGCCCAAACCACAACATCCAAGTCAGCGGCTTAACGACGGGGCGATAGAGAACAAAGTCGCCATACCGGCTAACCAAGTAGTCCCTGATTTCGGAGTCGGATTTGCCGTCTTTGATTAGCGTACGAATCTCGCGGCGCAAGTCCATTGCCAAATCGGCTCGAGATCCAGCCAGAGATTCGTTCTGACAAACAAGGCAACGGAGTTCTTCAGAAATCACAATCAACCGTTGCTCTACCACTGGGTCTTCTGCCAGCGCAGGTGCCTCTCCTGCGAAAGACGACACAGTCAGTTGCAGGGCCATAACAAGTGCCAGTAGGTATTTCATTTTTGAAGTTCCCGAATCAGTGGCAATATTTTTACTCTCAAGGCTTCATCTGTTATCGGACCAATCTGCTTGAAGCGAATGACGCCAGCCTTGTCGATCAAAAAGGATTCGGGCACTCCATAGACGCCAAAATCGATACCGATGCGACCGTCTTTGTCGGTAATTGTTTTGTCATAGGGGTTGCCGTACCGGGCCAACCATTTCAAGCCATCGGCATCCTTGTCTTTGTAATCCAGCCCGATGATGGGTAGCGTCTTCGTCTTGGCAAACTCCAACAATATGGGGTGCTCCTGCCGACAGGCCACGCACCAAGAGGCCCAAGTGTTGAGTAGCCAAACTTGACCAAGCATGTCTTTGGCTGAAAACTGCTGGTCTGACGACTGAAGCATGGGTGCTGAGAATTCGGGCGCCGGTTTGCCAATCAACGGCGACGGGATTTCGTGAGGATCACGCGTCAGACCGATGGCAAGAAAAATAACCAATACGATAAAGACTGCGAGCGGAATCAGCGTCTTCTTCATGCCACCAATCCCGTTGGCAAGGGTGAGGTAGAGTTAGCGGTGAGCTTCCGGCGATAGCGCCGATCCAAAGCAGCCATGGCACCACCTAGAGCCATCAGTAGACAACCACCCCAAATCCAGGTAATGAAGGGCTTGTGGTAAACGCGCATTGCCCATGCTGGGTTGTCTCCGCCTTCCAGTTGCTCACCTAAAGATACATACACGTCACGTGTCAAATTGGTGTCGATAGCGGCTTCCGTCATCGGCATAGTGGACGAAAAATACGTGCGCTTTTCCGGATGCAGAGTTCTGAGAACTTTGCCATCACGGATCAACTCAACCTCACCTACATCGGCGTTGTAGTTTGGACCTGCTTCGGCGCGAATGCCGGTCAGGCGGAAGGTGTAGCCCCCCACCGAAACCGTGTCACCCATGACCATACGTACATCTTTTTCAGTCTCATAGCCCTTGACCATAGTGATGCCAATCACACACACCGCGATTCCTATATGGGCCACATGCATGCCCCAGAAGGACACAGGGGTTGATTTCCAATTCACTGTGTCCTTGAATTGTCGATAGATTTGGTTGGCCGAACCCAAAATAATCCAAAAAGCCAGAGTCAATCCGAGTGCGGCGAGTGCAGACCAAGCCCCAGCCAACAGCGGCACCGTACAGCCTAGCAGCACTGAGATGATGGCGACCGGCCTGAGTTTTTTGGCCAGCTCGCGAGTGCTGTCGCTTTTCCAGCGGGAGTAGGAGCCAATCACCATGAAAAACAGCACTGGCACCATGAGGGGCGCAAATACGGCATTGAAATAGGGCGAACCAACCGAAAGTTTTCCCAAGTTGAGTGCATCCACTATCAATGGGTACAAAGTACCTAGCAGCACACTAGCAGCAGCGGTTGCCAGCAAAACGTTGTTGACCAGCAAAAAAGTCTCCCTTGACACCAAAGCAAATGATCCCACCGACCGTACCTTGCTGGCGCGCATGGCAAACAGTATCAGTGAGCCACCCACCACTACGCACAGGAATAACAGGATGAAAACACCACGCTTTGGGTCCGTTGCAAAGGCATGCACCGAGGTCAGCACCCCGGAGCGCACCAGGAAGGTGCCCAGCAGGCTCAATGAAAATGCAGTAATTGCCAACACAATGGTCCAGTTACGGAACAGCCCGCGCTTTTCCGTCACGGCCAGCGAGTGAATGAGCGCCGTACCTACCAACCAAGGCAGGAACGAAGCGTTCTCGACCGGGTCCCAAAACCACCAACCGCCCCAGCCCAGTTCGTAATACGCCCACCATGAGCCCAAGGCAATGCCAAGCGTTAAAAATATCCAGGCGGCAGTGGCCCATGGTCGTGACCAACGCGCCCAAGCCGCGTCAAGGCGACCGTTAAGCAAAGCTGCAATCGCGAAGGCAAAGGGTACGGCCATGCCAACGTAACCCATGTACAGCATAGGAGGGTGAAATACCAGGCCGGGATCTTGCAACAAAGGGTTTAGATCTTTGCCATCAGCGGGAATGTCGCTTAGACGCAAAAACGGGTTGGACGTGATCAGCATGAATAAAAGGAAGCCGACTGCAATCAGACCCAAAATGCCCAGTACCCGCGACACCATTGCGTCGGGCAACTGGCGAGAAAAAATGGACACAGCAAGCATCCATGAACTCAGCATCATCAACCAAAGGAGCAGTGAGCCCTCATGCCCACCCCACACTCCCGCAATGCGGTAGATGTCGGGGAGCTTGGAGTTGGAATGTTGCGCCACATAGGACACTGAAAAGTCGTTGGTGTAGAAGGCGTAAGTAAGGCAAGCAAACGAAAAGGCCGTCAGAAAAAATAGTGCCTGCGCTCCGGGGCGAGCCAGAGCCATCCAGTCGCCGCGCCCCTGTTGCCCCCCAATGACACTCAGGGTGCCCATTGCCAGCGCTACAAATAGCGAAAGGATCAGAGAAAAATGACCAATTTCTGGAATCATGACTGTCTCGGTTATTTCAATGTTTGGATGGTCTTTTGGGCTTTGGCTTGGTCCATAGCATGCTGGGCCTCGGGTGGCATGTAGTTTTCATCATGTTTTGCCAGTACTTCGGTCGCCACAAAGCTGCCATCAGTCCCCAGTTTCCCTTGCGCGACGACACCTTTTCCTTCGCGAAACAGATCTGGCAGGATGCCTGTGTAGCTTACTTTGACCTCTTTGGCAGTATCTGTGACCACAAACGCAACGGTAAGGTTGTCACGCTTGATAGAGCCTTCGCGAACCATTCCGCCAACCCGAAAGGTACGGTTTATGGGGGCTTCACCTGAAGCAATCTGACTTGGGGTGAAGAAAAAAACCAAATTACTCTCGAAAGCATTGAGAACGAAATAGGCAGCCAGGCTGAGTGCTGCCAAGCCGCCACCAATGAGGGCAGCGCGTTTGTGACGAGGTTTCATGAAGAGGTGCTTTCGGAAAACAGTTCGTTACGTAGTTGGCCAATAAGTTCCGCCCGTCGGCTGCGAATGAGCAGTGCCTCACCCACCATGACGATTGCGGTTAAGCCAAAGCTACCCCAAACGTAAAAGGCGTAGCCGCCCATGGCGAAAAAATCCGAAACACTATTCCACTGCATGTTTGACCCACTCCGTATGACGTTCCCGGTCCAAAATGATGTTGCGCACCCGTGCCAATGCGGCGGCGATCGTGTACATCCAAAAAGCAAAGACCATGATCAGCATGCCCCACAACATGGGGACTGCCATAGAGGGTGCCGCAGTCAAGGACACGGATGCTCCTTGGTGCAGGGTGTTCCACCACTTGACCGAGAAGTAAATGATAGGGACGTTCACGACACCCACCAAGGCCAGAACCGCGCAAGCCTTGTCAGCACGGCGTGGATCGTCAATGCTGGATTGAAGCGCCAGAAAACCCAGGTAAAGAAAAAGCAGGATCAATTCCGAAGTGAGGCGCGCGTCCCACACCCACCACGCACCCCACATCGGCTTCCCCCACAGGGCACCGGTAACGAGTGACAAGAGCGCAAACAAAGCACCCGTTGGTGCCAGGGCCGAAGCCATCATGCTAGACAAGCGCGTATTGAATGCCAGCCCCAACCCAGCCCAAGCCGCCATCACTATGTATATGAACATGGACATTTGTGATGCCGGGACATGCACAAAAATAATGCGGTAGCCCTGTCCCTGTTGAGCATCAGTGGGTGCCACAAAGAACGAGATCCACAGGCCCACCGCCATCAGAATCGCAGCGAGGGTGGCAAACCAAGGCCACATGCGCCCAGCCAAAAAATAGAAATTTTGAGGCGAAGAAAATTTGAACCAATGAACCAAGCGTGTTTTCATTCCAGGGAAATTCTCAAAGCAGCCGTTGTGGCCAAAGGTGCGAAAAATAGGGACAGTACAAGCAAGGCAGCAAGCAGGGACAAGTGCCCACTTGCTCCCAAGCCTGCGAGGTCGGCTTCGACGGCCCCAGCCCCGAAGATCAGGATGGGAATATACAGTGGTAATACTAGCAGCGACAATAATACCCCCGCGCCCCGCACGCCCAAGGTCAACGCAGCGCCTATGCTGCCAATCAAGCTCAAGGTGGGAGTTCCTATTAGAAGGGACAGCATCAGGATCCCCAAGGACCGGCCATCAAGTCCAAACTGCAGCCCCAGTACCGGTGCCATCAACACCAAGGGCAATCCTGAGAGCAAGAAGTGTGAGAGCGCCTTTGCCGCGACCAATAAACCCAACGGCGTGGCGGAAAGTGCCATTTGCTCCAGCGATCCATCTGCGTAGTCGGTTGCAAAAAGCCGTTGCAGCGACAACATGGCCGCCAGCAACGCACTAACCCATAACACACCAGGTGCCATGCGCAGCAGCAATGCGGACTCGGGCCCCACCCCAAGCGGAAATAGGCTTGCAATGACCACAAAAAATACCAGAGGCGTCAACACCTCGCCCTTTTGGCGCATTGCCAATGCGACTTCGCGCTGCAGTATTGCGAGCATGACGGTGGTCAGCCCCACTTTTTCAAGCCCTTGCTGGGTCATGCGCGCAGCTCCAGTACCTGTGCGGGAACGGCTCCAATGGGTACCTGTTGATGGCTGGTCAGTACCGCAAGGCCGCCATCGGTCAAATGGGTCGCAATCAGATCTGCCAGCATCTTTATTCCCGCTTCGTCCATCGCGACAAAGGGCTCGTCCAGAATCCACAATCGGGCGGGGCTCAATGCAAGCCGAGCCAGTGCAACGCGGCGCTTCTGCCCTTGCGACAGGTGTCGAACCAATTGATTGCTACGGCCACCCACGCCAAAGCGAGACAACACCCCATTTATTTGGTCTTGGTCAACTTTGGAGCCGCCCAAAGCGGTTATGAATCGGAGGTTTTCACTCACCGTCATCGATTCCTGCAAGGCATTGAGGTGACCCAAGTAGCATAAATCTTGCTGATAGGCATCGCGCTGGGACTGTATGGGTGCTTCGTTCCAGCGGATTTCCCCCGTCTCGATGGGCGCCAAGCCACAGACCATGCGCAACAAACTGGTTTTTCCAACACCATTGGCACCGGTTAAGTACAGCCATCGGCCTGCTTGCAAAGTGCAGTCCACGTCTTTAAAGAGTTGCCGCCCCCCCTTGCTACAGCCGAGCTTGCAAAGGGAGAGTGTCGGTGCAGTTTTCAAAGAGGGACTTCGCAAAATCGGAGAATTTAATTTTACGGTATGGCCCTATTGAAAAAGAGGGAGATCAGGGTAACGATTTGTATTTTTTGACAATGTTGTGAGTATTTTAATTTAACTTAAGGACGGCATCGTTGGCTGCAATCCACAATGAAAGCGTCCGAGCGAATTGTTGCAGCCATCGTCGGACCTCAAATTTCACCGTTGTGGTGGTTTGGCTGCAAGGTACCATGGAGTAAGAATTATGAAGTTCCCGCGTCTTTCCAGTGTTGCTGCAGCAGTGATGCTGACAGGGCTTGCCATTTCCGCGTTGGCTCAAGACAAGAGCCCTGAAGCCCCGGTGATGACGGCTTCTGAAAAGGAAACGGCCAAAAAAATCTACTTTGAACGTTGCGCTGGTTGCCACGGTGTGCTGCGCAAGGGCGCAACGGGTAAAAATCTGGAGCCACATTGGACAAAAACCGCAAAAGACGGCACGAAGACTGAGGGCGGAACTCTTAGTTTGGGGCAATCTCGGCTTGAGAAAATCATCGGTTACGGTACCGACGGTGGCATGGTGAACTTTGACGACATTCTGACCAAAGAAGAATTGTCGTTAATGGCGAAGTACATCCAGAACACACCAGATGTGCCACCTGAATACAGCTTCAAAGAGACGCTGGACTCGTGGAAAGTCATGGTTCCCGTCAATGAGCGTCCTACCAAGCAAATGAACAAGTTCAATTTGAAGAACATGTTCTCGGTGACCCTGCGTGATACAGGTGAAGTGGCTTTGATCGATGGCGACACGAAAGAAATTCGCAGCATTGTCAAGACTGGCTACGCGGTACATATTTCTCGCTTGTCCAAGTCTGGCCGCTATGTTTACGTGATTGGCCGCGATGGTCGCCTGTCTTTGATCGACCTGTGGATGGAGAAGCCTGGCGTTGTTGCTGAGGTGAAGATCGGCTTTGACGCGCGCTCTGTGGATACTTCCAAGTTCAAAGGTTTTGAAGATAAATACGCAATTGCGGGTTCTTACTGGCCCCCACAATACGTCATCATGGACGGTGACACGTTGAAGCCCCGCAAGGTGGTCAGCACCCGTGGCATGACAGTGGATGGTGAGTACCACCCTGAGCCACGCGTAGCATCCATCTCGGCATCTGAAATTAAGCCGGAATGGGTCGTTAATATCAAGGAAACAGGACAGATCCTGTTGGTGGACTACTCGGATATTGAAAATCTGAAAACCACCACCATTGCGTCAGCCAAGTTCCTGCACGACGGCGGTTTTGATGCGTCCAAGCGTTACTTCCTGGTTGCCGCCAACGCGTCCAACAAAATTGCAGCGGTTGACCTGAAGAACGGAAAGTTGGCCGCTTTGATTGATGTCGCCAAGATTCCTCACCCCGGACGTGGTGCCAACTTTGTCCACCCCAAGTTTGGCCCCGTATGGGCAACCGGACACTTGGGTGCCGACGTGGTGACGTTGATCAGCACCGCTTCGGACAATCCCAAGTACGCGAAATACAAAGAGTTCAACTGGAAGGTGGTCCAGGAAGTGAAGCACGTTCCTGGGAACTTGTTTGTGAAAACCCACCCCAAGTCGACCCATTTGTGGGCTGATTCTGCGCAAAATTCCGACAAGGAAACTGCTGAATCAGTGTCCGTTTGGAATATGTCGGATCTGTCCAAGCCGTTTAAAACCATCAACGTGGCCAAGGACTCCGGTCTGCCCGTTACCAAGGCCACGCGCCGCGCGGTGCATCCTGAGTACAGCGCTGACGGCACTGAGGTCTGGATCTCCTTGTGGGGCGGCAAGGCTGATCAGTCGGCGATCGTGGTGTATGACGACAAGACCTTGGCTTTGAAGAAGGTGATCACTGATCCGAAGATCATTACTCCTACGGGCAAGTTCAATGTCTACAACACACAGCATGACATTTATTAATCGTCAGTTGGTAGATTAATGCGGTGGCAAAGGGGCGCAAGCCCCTTTGCCCTTTGCATCAGTGTTGGGTATTTAAGAAGTTTGGAGAGTTTTAATGGCGTCAAAAATTGCGGCACTGTGGGCAACCCTGAGAAGGCCGAGCGCAAAGTATTCCTTGATGGCATTGCTGTCAGTCGGCTTTTTCTCCGGAATTTTTTTCTGGGGTGGCTTTAATACGGCCATGGAAGCTACCAATACGATGGAGTTCTGTATTTCCTGCCACGAGATGCGCGACAACGTGTATCAGGAGTACAAGCAGACGATTCACTACACCAATCGCACTGGTGTGCGTGCGGTCTGTTCGGATTGCCATGTACCCAAGGACTGGTCGCACAAAATGATCCGCAAGATTCAGGCAAGCGCGGAGGTCTGGGGTAAGTTGGTCGGAACCATTGACACAAAGGAAAAATTTGAAGCAAACCGTTTGCGTTTGGCCGAGAACGAGTGGGCACGGATGAAAGCCAGCGACTCCCGCGAGTGCCGAAATTGCCATAGTTTTGAGGGCATGGATACCGAGAAGCAAAAACTGCGCGGAGCCAAAATGCACAAAATTGCGCAGGACGAAAAGCAAACTTGTATCGATTGCCACAAAGGCATTGCGCACCACAAGCCCAAGGGCATGAAGGAAGACGACGAGTGATTGGCAACCGGTTGATTTCAATTAAGAACTCAACCCTTTTTTAAAAATATCGAAAGGACTAACTCAAATGAAAAAATCAACTCTTTCCCTGCTGGTTGTCGGCACTCTAATGGCATTGGGTTCCCAGATGGCCGTAGCGGCACCCGATTGGACCAAGGTTCCCAAGCGTGACATCAACGTATTTCATCCGGGCGTTACCCCCATTGAGTGGGTTGGCAAGAAATCGGACCACAGCGGAACTGCTGGGCTCAAAAAGGGTGAGACCTGCGTTGGCTGCCATGAAGAAAAAGGCACATTGAACTTCAATTTCAAACGCCTTGCCGACAAGGAGCTGGAGCCCAAGGGCGCGCCAAAAACCATGATGTACCCGGTAGGCGTTCAGGCCGCCTATGACGCAAGCAACCTGTATATCCGTTTGACGTTCAAGGCACCTACGGGTGGTGTGGACAAGAGTGATAAAGACAACGAAGTCAAAGCCGCAGTGATGTTCCCGGATGCCAAAGTGCCCCAAGCCTCCCAGGTGGGTTGCTGGGCTTCTTGTCACATGGATGCGCGCACCATGCCTGGCGCTGACGACAAGAAAACAAAGTACACCAAAGAAGGCGGCTACGAGTTGATGCAGTGGAAGAGTGGAAAGGGCGCCAAGGTGGCGGATGGAACGGTCACCACCGAACGCAAAATGGATGGCGGAGTATTGGGTGCCAAGGCAGAAGGTGGCAAGACTGGAGACACCTACACCGTTACCTTCACGCGCAAGAATCCGGGCGAAGGAAAGACCGTCCCATTTGGGATAGCCATTCATGGTGATAACGCGACCGGACGATTCCACCACGTCTCATTGGGCTACACCTTGGGCCTGGGTGCCGAGGGCGACGTGAAAGCTGTCAAACAGTAATCCCACAGTCCTGCGAAACGAGTTCCCGTATTTGCGGGACTCGTTTTTTTCGCCCTATCGATTCCAGTGCGTTACAGGCGCGGCTTACAGATTCGCTTCGGCTCCTGTGAACCATTGCAGCCGCTGGTTCAAGGTAACTACCTGGCCAACGATGATCAGCGAGGGCGACTCAAGACCCAGGCCCCGGACCTGCTCTGGTAAAGATGCCAGCGTACCAGTCATGACGCGCTGACGCACCGTAGTGCCCTTTTCAATGATGGCCGCCGGTGTGTCGACTGGCATTCCATGCAATATGAGTTGACGTGTAATCTCTTGGAGCGCACCCAATCCCATGTAAATCACGACCGTTTGGTTGGGCCTTGCGAGTGCAGTCCAATCCAGATCAAGGGTGCCGTCTTTGAGGTGGCCTGTCGTAAAAATGCACGACTGCGCATGGTCCCTGTGTGTAAGAGGGATGCCGGCGTAGCAAGAAATTCCGCTGGCTGCGGTGATCCCTGGGACCACCTCAAAAGCAATGCCGCAGTCTGCCAATATTTCCAATTCTTCCCCGCCGCGTCCGAAAATGAATGGATCGCCGCCTTTCAGTCGAACGACTTTTTTTCCTTGCCGCGCAAGATTGACCAGCAGTTGGTTGATCTCGCCTTGTGGCAATGTGTGGCGATTGGTTTGCTTTCCAACATAGATCTTTTCTGCGCCGCTGTGGATGAGGCTGATCACACCGGGGCCGACCAAGTTGTCATATACAACCACATCGGCGACAGCCAGCAGTCGAGCGGCTTTCAGTGTGAGTAAATCCGGATCACCGGGACCGGCACCAACCAGATAGACGACTCCCGCGTGTGTCTTGTTTGGAGTTTCGTTCGGTTGCTTGTGTGCTGCCAACATATTGCTCACGGACTTCCTCGTTACATCGTTTGACCGGATCGGCCTTAGGGGGAAACACAAAATACCCCAGCGAATGGGCCGGGAAATTGCAGCAAATTTTTCGCTGTCAGGGCTTAAATTATGCAGCCTTAGGGCTGAGGCCAATAGCGATTAGTACTCAATACTTGATTCGTATCAAGTTTGAAATCGATACTTTGGTTTTGCCTGTGAAATCGCGCAAATCGCAATCCGATCGCAGGATAATTTGTTTGCCATGCCTATGAAGAGATTTATCCGTGCTGACTAAACCGAGCCTTGCCGACCGCCGCGTCGTGCGTTTTGGCGTTGGCCTGGTCAGGTTTTGGGTGGTGGCTTTCACCGTATTTTCCGCGACGTGTTCTTGGGCTGAGTCGGCGGTCCCTGTTGGGCCCAGTCGACAAAAAGAGCTCATCACCTTGGTTCGCCAAGACTGCGGCTCTTGCCATGGTTTAACTCTTCGCGGTGGTTTGGGTCCAGCTTTGCTGCCAGAAACTTTGAAGGATAAACCGGTGGACTATCTCAAGATCGTGATCCTGCAGGGGCGGCCCAGCACCGCCATGCCGCCCTGGCAACGTTTCCTCAGCGATACAGAAGCCGATTGGATTGTCTCCAATTTGCAAAAAGGTTTTCCACATGAATTTTAGAAAATTCCAAACGCTGTTGCTTGCGGCGGCAGTGTCCCTTTTGGCGGGGTGTGCTGGTCCGGTGCTTCGTGGCACGGGGGATTTGGGTGTCATCATTGAGCGTGCCACCGGTAGCGTGCAAATCGTCGATTCCAGCAAATTCGTCACTATTGCCAGTGTCCACGGCTTGGGTGACTTATCCCATGCGTCTTTGGTGTATTCCCGCGATGGTCGCTTCGCCTACGTGTTTGGACGGGACGGTGGATTGACCAAAGTCGATCTCTTGCGGGGGGCAATCGAACGCCGGGTGATGCAGGCGGGCAACAGCATTGGTGGAGCCATCTCGCAAGACGGAACACTGGTCGCGGCCCAAAATTATTCGCCTGGTGGTGTCAAGGTGTTTTCGGCGGATACCTTGGAGCTGGTTGTGGACGTTCCGTCCGTCTTCGGCGATGCTGGCTTGCGCTCCAAAGTGGTGGGCTTGGCCGATGCGCCCGGAAACCGCTTTGTCTGGAGTCTTTTTGACGCTGGTGAAATATGGGTTGGAGATTTTTCAGACGCCAAACAGGCACGTATCGAGAAGTTCAGAAATATTGGCAATCAACCGTACGACGGACTGATCACCCCCAATGGTCGTTTTTATTTGGCAGGCCTGTTTGGTGAAGATGGAATGGCGATGGTCGACCTGTGGCACCCGGAACTGGGTGCGCGCCGTATCCTGAACGGCTATGGCAAGGGTGAAGAAAAGCTGCCCGTCTACAAGATGCCCCACCTGCGGGGTTGGGCAGTGGCCGGCAAGTACGCCTATGTGCCCGCTATTGGGCGGCATGAGGTGCTGGTGGTGGACACGGAGACCTGGCTCGAAGCAGGGCGTGTGAAGGTGGCGGGGCAGCCGGTGTTTGTCATCGCACGGCCTGATGGTCGTCAAGTGTGGGTCAATTTTGCATTTCCAGACAATGGCAACGTGGACGTGATCGATGTCGAAAGTCGCAAAGTCGTGAAGCAGCTCGCACCCGGTAAGGCCGTGTTGCATATGGAGTTCACACCACGCGGGGAGTCGGTCTGGATTTCGGCCCGTGACGATAACCGTGTCGTGGTGTATGACACCGCCAGTTTTGCGCAACGGGCCGTGCTGCCGGCGCAGGCTCCGAGCGGTATTTTCTTTACCAGTCGTGCGGCCCGCATCGGCTTTTGAGATGGGCATGAAACCAATGGACGGGTCAGCACAGACAAATCAGCGCGCTTTCAGCGCGCTGGAGTTCAAGCTGTTAAATGACTACCAGCGTGATTTCCCGCTGGTTGCAGCGCCGTTTGCCGAACTGGCCCAGAGTCTTGATGTTGACGAGGCAACGGTAATTCAGCGGCTGCAATCCATGCTGCAAACCGGATTGATTAGCCGTATCGGCGCGGTGTTCCGCCCCAATGTGGTCGGTGTCAGTGCCTTGGCTGCGCTGGCCGTGCCGATGGATCGATTGGTTGCAGTGGCGGCGCTGGTCAGCGCCTTTCACGAGGTTAACCACAACTACCAGCGCGAGCATCGTTTCAACCTTTGGTTTGTCGTAACGGCTTCCAGCGCCGAAGAATTGCAGAGGGTTTTTGAATCGATTGAAATGGTGTGTGGATGCAGCCCAGTCCTGTGCCTGCCCTTGCTGGAGCAGTTTCACATCGACCTGGGGTTTGGCCTGGGTGAAAACGCGTCGCCGTACTTCCAGGCGGACACCAAAGTGCAGGCAGACGTGGCGCCGTTTGCATTGAGCGCAGCGCAGCGCAGTTTGATGGCAGTACTGCAGCGGGGCCTGCCCTTGGTCTCCCGCCCCTATGCCACCCTGGGATGGCCAGAGGACGAGGCCATTGCCTTGTTGCGCCAGTGGGTTGACGCAGGCGCGATCAAGCGATTTGGCGTCGTGGTGCGCCATCATGAGTTGGGCTACACATCGAACGCCATGGTGGTCTGGAATGTACCGGATGAAACGGTTAGCCAACTTGGCAAAGCGATTGCGGCAACGGGGCGGGTCAGTTTGTGCTACCGCAGGCCGCGGCAACTGCCGCATTGGCCCTTCAATTTATTTTGCATGATTCACGGCAAAGACCGCTCGGACGTCGAGCAGCGCATCGCCGCGCTGGTGAAAATTTGCGCGTTGGACGCCTACCCGCATGAGGTCTTGTTCAGTTCCCGCAGGTTCAAGCAGTGTGGCGCGCGTTATGTGTCCGATGTGGCTTGTGAAACGGTACCGGAGTTAGCCCATGGACCAGACTGATCGCGACATCATCAACAGTTTGCACGGTGGACTGGCGATTTGTGAGCGTCCCTACCTTGAAGCCGCGCAGCGTCTGGGCCTTACCGAAGATGAACTCCTGGAGCGGCTTGCCCGCTTGCTGAAAGACGGCGTACTGACCCGTGTGGGCCCGCTCTACCAGATTGAACGCATGGGTGGTGCCTTTACCCTTGCGGCCCTGCACGCCCCCGCGGAGCGCTACGAACAAGTGGCAACGAGTGTCAATGCATTGCCACAGGTTGCGCACAACTATGCGCGCGACCATGACCTCAATATGTGGTTTGTCATCGCCACCGAGATCCCGGCAGAAATTGAAGATGTCATCGCGCAGATTGAGCGGGACACAGGCTGTACCGTTTTTAATTTCCCAAAGTCACGCGAATATTTTGTTGAATTGAATCTCAAGGCGTGAGCTAGTCTATGCAAAACACTCCATTGCAGGCGGTTGATGCCGTTGACCGCGCAATCATCGTGGCGACGCAAGGCGGGCTGCCCTTGGTGCCCCAGCCCTACCATGCCATTGCGCGTGAACTGCACCTTGAACCCGAGGACGTTATTCGCCGGATGCGTCGCCTCCTCGATGTGGGTGTCATACGCCGCCTTGGCGTAGTGCCCAACCACTACGCGATTGGTTACCGTGCCAATGGCATGTCGGTTTGGGATGTGCCTGATGAACTGGTGGACCAACTCGGCAAGGCGGTGGGTGGTTTTGACTTTGTCAGCCATTGCTACTGCCGCCCCAGGCGTTTGCCGCAATGGCCGTACAACCTGTTTGCCATGGTGCACGGAAAAACCCGTGAAGAGGTCAGCCTGCAAGTGACCCAGATAGCCGATTTTCTGGGGCCGCAGGCCCGTAGCCATTCAGTTTTGTATAGCACCCGTATTTTGAAGAAAACCGGGCTGCGCCTGGCGGGCCCCAAAGCGGCCGAATAGAGGAAAGACCATGTTTCGAATTACCCAATACATGCGAGAAATCGCCAATCCAACGCCCTTGGGTCCCAAGCGTAATCCGCCAGGGCCGGTGGTGATCTGGAACTTGATCCGGCGTTGCAACTTGACTTGCAAGCATTGCTACTCCATCTCCACGGACAAGGATTTCCCCGGGGAGTTGAGCACCTCGGAGGTCTATGGCGTGATGGATGACTTGCGCGGCTTTGGTGTGCCGGTGCTGATCCTGTCGGGTGGGGAGCCTTTGTTGCGTCCTGATATTTTTGACATTTCGCGCCGTGCCAAAGACATGGGCTTTTACGTGGGCTTGTCCAGCAACGGGACCCTGATTGACGAGTCGAACATTGACCGCATCGCCGCCGTAGGGTATGACTATGTAGGCGTCAGTTTGGACGGTATTCGCGAAACCCATGATGTGTTCAGGCGCAAGGAGGGGGCTTTTGAGGCATCTCTCAAAGGCATCAAGCTGTGCAGCGCGGCGGGCATCAAGGCGGGCGTGCGCTTTACCCTGACCCAGGACAACGCACACGATTTACCTGCCTTGCTGAAGCTGGTGGAAGATGAAGGCATCGACAAGTTTTACCTGTCGCACCTTAACTATGCCGGACGCGGAAACACCAACCGCGGTCGGGATGCATTTTTGGAAACCACCCGCAAGGCGATGGACCTGCTTTTTGACACCTGCTGGAAGTACCTGGAGGCGGGGGTGGACAAAGAGTTCGTCACCGGCAACAACGACGCGGATGGCGTCTACCTGCTGCACTGGGTACGCCGCCATTTCCCTGAAAAAGAAGCGGCATTGCGTGCCAAGTTGGCGCAGTGGGGTGGCAACTCTTCCGGGGTTAATGTGGCCAATATCGACAACCTTGGCAATGTGCATCCGGATACCTTTTGGTGGCACCACAACTTGGGTAATGTGCGGGACCGAGCGTTTTCTGACATCTGGCGCGACACATCCGACCCCCTGATGGCGGGGCTCAAGGCGGTGCCACGCACCATCAAGGGTCGCTGCGGCGAGTGCACCTACTTTGATGTGTGTGGTGGTAACACCCGGGTGCGTGCTTTGCAGCTGACGGGAGACCCTTGGCAGGAGGATCCCGCGTGCTACTTGTCGGATGAAGAAATTGGGCTGCTGGGCGAGCGTGCGCGGGTTCCCATGAAGCCTTACATCGGCGTACGGCAGGCGAGAGAAGCCCAATGAGCCAGCGTTTGCTTAGAAGTTCTTGGGTTGCTTGGCTGTGGCTGGTGGGTGGTTTTGCATCCACCGCATGGGCCGAAGTGGATGTTAAACAGACCTACCAGCTTCACTGCGCTGCGTGCCATGGCGTCGACCGATTGGGTGGCACCGGTCCGGCCTTGTTGCCGCAAAGTTTGGAGCGATTGCGTAAGCCCGAAGCCTTGAAAACCATTACGCAAGGCCGCACGGCAACCCAGATGGCAGGATTTTCTGATCGCCTGGCCAAAGACGAGATCGATGCGCTGGTTCAGTACATATACACCGCCACCGAAACAGCCCCCACCTTTTTGGAGGCTGATATTCGCGCCTCGCGGATCGTTTACCACGCACCAGACAGCCTGCCGAACAAACCCTTGCAGGCGTTCAACGGTGTTGACATGATGAATCTGTTCATCGTGGTCGAAACCGGAGACCACCATGTCACCGTGCTGGATGGCGACAAGTTGGAGCCCATCCACCGCTTTCCCAGCCGCTACGCCTTGCACGGTGGCCCGAAGTTCACCCCTGACGGTCGTTTTGTTTTCTTTGCCTCGCGGGATGGCTGGATCAGTAAATTTGATATTTGGAACCTGAAGGTGGTGGCCGAGATTCGGGCTGGCATCAACACGCGCAACGTGGCCGTGTCGGGTGACGGCAAATACCTGGCAGTGGCCAACTACCTGCCCCAAACGCTGGTGCTGCTGGATGCGGATTTGAATTTGCTCAAGGTGCATGCGGTCAAGGACAAGGACGGACGCATTGGCTCCCGGGTGTCTGCGGTGTACGACGCCGCGCCAAGGCAGAGCTTTGTGGCGGCGTTGAAGGACGTTCCTGAATTGTGGGAGATCAGCTACAACCCCAAGGCCGATGATGTGCCGATCGGCATGATCCATGATTTTCAGTACAAAGAGGGTGCCTTCATCCCCGGCTTTCTCAACCCGCGCCGTACCTACCTGTCGGAGCCCTTGGATGATTTTTTCTTCACCCAGAGTTATGACGAGGTGATGGGTACCAGCCGCGAGGCGGGCAAAGGGCAGGTGGTGAACCTGGATGTGCGCAGAAAAATCGCCGATCTCACTCTGCCTGGCATGCCGCACCTTGGTTCTGGCATTACCTGGAGCTGGCAGGGCAAGACGGTGATGGCCACCCCCAATTTGAAGGATGGGCTCATTACCGTGATCGACATGGCAGATTGGACAACTATCAAGTCCTTGCCCACGCCAGGGCCGGGGTTCTTTATGCGCTCGCACGAAAAAACACCTTACGCATGGGCGGATTCGATGATGAGCAAGGCGAAAGACACCTTGCAGGTCATCGACAAGCGCACGCTTGAGATCGTCACCCAGATCAAGACCGACCCAGGCAAAACCTTGGCCCACATTGAGTTCACCCGGGATGGGAAATACGCCTTGGCCAGCCTGTGGGAGCGCAAGGCCGACGGTGGTGCATTGATCGTCTTTGACGCTGCCACCTTCAAAGAGGTCAAGCGCATTCCCATGGACAAGCCCGTGGGTAAATACAACCTGCACAACAAAATCAGCCGCTCTGAAGGAACGAGTCACTGACCTGAAGTGGCTGACTTTGGAATGATTTTGCTATCGAAATAGGAGCTGCCTGCGCATATTCCACGGGGTCTAGGGGCCTATTTCGCTTATAAATTAGTGTGAGTCGTAACTGGCAAGGCGTTGTACATCCAGAATGCGGATCTCGCGTTTGTCGATCTCAATTAGGCCTTCGGCTTCGAGTTCATGCAGCACCCGGGAGAAATACTCCGGTGTGAGCGACAAGCGGGACGCAATTGTGGCCTTGCTGACCGGGAGCGACACCGTGACAACGCCGATGGTGGCGGCGTTCGCATCCTCAACGTCCCGAAGCAGGTAACCAATCAGACGCTGCATGCCGCTGTGCAGGGCATACCCCTCGACATCGTGCACCAAGCCATGGAGCCGCCGGGAAATACCCGCAAACATGTGCATGCAAAAACGTGGATCGCGCTCAATCTCGCTGAACACCGCCTGCTTACTGACGCTGATGAGCAAGGTGTCGACCAGCGCTTGTGCATTGATGATGTAGGGTTTTTCCAAAAACATCATCGCTTCCGCGAAGCTGCATCCTGCCCCCACCAGTTCAATAACCTTCTCCTGCCCGGAGGGCGAGGCGACGTAGAGTTTCACCTGGCCCAGCACCACCAGATGAAAGGCTTCGCAGGGTTCACCCAGCCTAAAAACCATATCGCCGCGCGACATGCGCTTCAGTTGGCAGCCTTGGGCTATGCGTTCACGCTCTACCTGCGACAGATCGCTAAACAGCGGCAGCACCGCCAAGTAGCGCGGCATGTCGAATTGTTCGATGTCCATTTTTATGTAGGGGGCAAGCCCAGGGAAAGTAATGCAATTATTGTAGTTTGCCGGCTGTGGGCGTGTGCCCCCACTGGGGTCACTAACGGGCAAGGGTCGCCCACGCTTGCGTCAGTCGGTTGACCAGATCCTGCGGGCGGTGCACCAGTGCGTAGCCTTGGCGTCCAAAAAGCAGTGGCAGGTAATCGTGTGCTGACTCATCAATGGTGACGCAAAAGGGCGATAGTCCCGCTGCATGGGCTTCGTGAATTGCCTGGCGCGTGTCCTCAATACCGTAGCGACCTTCGTAAATGTCCAAGTCGTTGGGTTTGCCGTCGGTTAACAGCATCAGCAGGCGGCGGCGCTCAGGCCGTTTGGACAACTGGAGCGTGGCGTGGCGGATGGCCGCGCCCATTCGCGTGTAGTAGCCCGGTTTGATCGCACCGACACGGGCCTGGGTGAGTGCGTTCCAGGGTTCGTCAAAGCTTTTCAGGTGCTGCAAGCGCACATGCTGACGCCGCACCGAGCTAAACCCCCACATCGCAAATGGGTCCCCGGTTGCGCTCAGGGCCTCGCCAAAAACGTAGAGCGCGTCACGAATCACATCAATGACGCGGGCGTCCGAGGTGGCATAGGCATCGGTCGACAGTGACAGATCTGCCAGCAACAGGGTTGAGAGGCTGCGCTCGGATTTGGCGTGGCGTGTGTAGACGGGCGGTGTATCACTGTGCAGGCCACCGTGGCCCACCTGATCGGCATTGAAGCGAACCCAGGCATCCAGATCAATGGCATCGCCACTTTCTTGCCCGTATTGCGGGCGGGGGGCGTCCCGTAATACCTCCAGCCGCCGCCGCAAGCGTTTTGCGGTCAGGCGCAGGGTTACAGACGGCACATAGGGTGCCGCGTCACGAACCTCCATGGCTTGCACCACGCAATGGTCCGGCTGCAAGACGCCACGGCGGTAGTCCCATTCGGGAAGGCGCAGGCCCGGACCCAAAGGCAAGTCATCCGCACTGGAGCTTGGTAAATCCAGATCGAACTTAACCCGCGACGCCAGGGTTTCACCATCGGGAGCCATGGACAGCTTGTCCATGTCATTGGCGGCGTTCACTGCGTTGCCGTCGTCCTCGTCATCGGTGCTGCGGTTTACCTGAACCAGCTCACTCCAGGACATGAGTGCTTCGCCCCTGAACGGCAGCACCATGGCGTTGCGCCCATCGCTTTCCTGCGCTTGTTCGGTGCGGCGACGCTTCTTATCTTCGGCATTGTTGGAACGATTGGATGCGGTGGCGTCCTCTTTACCCGCTTTGCGGGCGGTGGCGCTTGTCAGCGCTTCTCCCGCGCCAAGCCACATCCATACCGGGGCCACGTCTGACGGGTCGACAGCACAGTCACCCAAGCTCTCGCACAGTAACGCACTGCGCACTGCGGATTCTCCTGCGGCAGCCTTGCCTTTGAGACGATTCGGGTTGGGACGCTGCGCCAGGTGTGCCGCCAGCAGCGTTTGGTGGCGTGGTGAAAATCCTGGAAACTGCCGCAAGCCCACCAGCGTTGCATGGCAGTTGTCTGCAATCCAGTTGCCTGAATGCTTGAAACAAGCCGATTGAATCGCGAGCCACAAATACAGGTCCCGGTTCAGTGCTCGGTCACTGAAAACCGCCAGGGAGGCGGGGAGGGCCAGTACATCGGGCTCCAGTCGGGCCATGTCGGCCCGAACACCACTTCCGGCCATGATTTGCAGCCAGTTCCGTGGACCACCGATGCGCTGCTCCGACGCAGGCGCGAGTCGCAGGGCCGTCGAGCCGCCCGCAGCCCGAAATAGAACGCCGATGGATTTTTGGACATCTTTGAGGTGAACAACGGCATTTGGGTCCGTGTGCTGCGCAAGCCGCGTGACCGCGTTATGCCACCATTTGCCAACCATTTCTTCCATTAGTGGCGTCCCGCTTGATCTCGGTTGCGCTGGCGCAGGGTCTCCCGCAGCGCATCCGCGCCGACCTGCCACTCCAGTGTGGGCGTACGATCTTGCGCTTGCTGTGAACTGTCGCATGCCGTCAAACACTGACCGCACTGGACACAGGAGAACATCATGCGTTTGATGTTGCGTGGGTTCAAGCGCATGGGGCACGCGTTGTCGCACGCAGAGCCCCTGGGTTGGTCGCACGTTTTGCAGTCACGGGCGCGCTCACGGGCAAAGGAAACCACCATTCCGCGCGGGTTGGCCATCCACGCCAAGCTTTGGAAAAGCCCTACGGCGCAGCCAAAGCGACAAAACAGGTGCCGGGCGAATGCGAACTCAGCCGTAAATACCAAGCCGCCAATGCCAATAAACCGAGCCTGGTTTGGGGTTAATGTGTTGTGAACCAGTCCGCTCCAAATGATGTCGGGTGGAAGTAAATAGGTGAGCAGTGTGATGGACCACAGGAAGCCCATGACTGCGCAGCTCAGGGCAAAGAGCGGCCACCACTGGCCGTTGGGTTGCACATTGGCCCGTGGTGTGGTGCTACGGTCCCACAGACTCAGCTTTCCGCAAGCGCGGTGCAAGAGGTTGTTGAGGGTTTCTACCGCTGAAAAATGCGGGCATAACCAGCCGCAGTAAAGGCGGCCGTAGCGATAGGCTATGCCCAAAAAAACGGTTATTAGGAGAATGGCGGGCAAGAACGCGCGCAACACAATGCTCCAGCCTGCTTGTGTGGCGCTGATGTTACCCGCCACAAACGCATCTATGCCGAGGGACCAGCGCATGCCTAAAAACCAAAGTTGGGTTTCAGTCAGGTCAAAGCGCAACAGATTCAAGGCAGGTGCCAAAAGAAAAAGCAGGAAAAATCCTGCTTGCGTCAACCGCCGATACTGTTGAAGCCGATCAGGAGCGATCTTGCTTCGCTGGGCGGAGGTTGCAATAACCTTCGACTTGGATGGGCGCTCAGTAGGCATCGCCAACCAGGGCGCGCACGACCTCGCCCAGGGCCTCAGCGGTGGGGGCGTCGTCGGTCAGCGCATCAATGATGGCGGCACGGCATGCAATCTGCATGGATAGACCAGAGGCCACGAGGCGGCCTGCAGATACCAGTAGGCGTGTGCTGACGGTTTCTTCAAGGTCGTATTCGGTCAGGCAACGTAAAGCCTTCGCTAGCTGCACCAGCTGCGTTGCACATTGGGTGGAGATACCGGTTTCTGTTTGGACAATGCCCAGTTCAATTTCGGGCGTTGGGTAGCCCATGCTTAACGCCACGAAGCGTTGGCGGGTGCTGGGTTTGAGACCCTTGAGTAAATTCTGGTAACCGGGGTTGTAGGAGATCACCAGCATGAACTCGGGCGGCGCTACGAGCTGCTCGCCGGTGCGTTCTATGGGCAAAATACGCCGGTCATCGGCAAGAGGGTGCAAGACCACTGTGGTGTCCTTGCGTGCCTCAACCACTTCATCGAGGTAACAAATGGCCCCACTGCGCACTGCGCGTGCCAACGGGCCATCCGACCACACGGTGTTGCCGTTACCAATCAAAAATCGCCCCACGAGATCTGATGCGCTCAGATCGTCATGGCACGAAACCGTAATAAGGGGCCGCCGCAAGCGGGCGGCCATGTGTTCTACAAAGCGGGTCTTCCCGCATCCAGTGGGACCTTTGATGAGCAGTGGCAACTGCTTCTTCCACGCGTGTTCGAAGAGGGCGCATTCGCCTCCTTGTTGTGCGTAGAACGGTACGGTTGCCATCTGCTGCATTTAGTTTTCCTGGTAGGCGCGGTTTAAGCGTGTTTTGGCATCATGGACACCATCGTGACGGTGTCTTCATCTGCGCCAGGCTTGGCGAAGAAGCTGAACAGATAGGTGATCAGTCCGAGCAAGAAGGCAACGCCACCGACCATACGTAACCAGTAGAAAAACGCCAACTGGTCTTGGGTTGCCATGAATGACATGGCGTTTTCCGTTGGCATGCGTTGCAGCCAAACTTGCAAAATGCCAGCGCCGGTCAATGCCAGCACCATCACACCCATACCGATCGTCATGACCCAGAAAGCCCACATTTCAAAGTTTTGTGCGCGACGGCTGTTGGCCTCACGTCCACGCAGCGTTGGCATGGCATAGCTGATCATCGCCAAAACCACCATCACGTAGGCGCCATAAAACGCCAGGTGACCGTGTGCAGCAGTAATTTGTGTGCCGTGTGTGTAGTAGTTGATGGGGCTCAGGGTGTGCATGAATCCCCATAGGCCAGCGCCCAGGAATCCAACCACGGAGCAGCCCACAGCCCACAACAATGCGGCTTGATTGGGGTGGTCGCGGCGGCGGCGTTGAACCATGTTGAACGCAAACACGGTCATCATGAAGAACGGAATGGGCTCCATGGCAGAGAAAATGCTGCCAACCCACAACCAGTAACCTGGCATACCGATAAAGAAGAAGTGGTGACCGGTTCCCAGGATACCGGTGATCAGGGCCATGGCAATGATCACGTACAACCATTTGTCGATCACTTCGCGGTCAACACCGGTGGTCTTGATCAGTACGAATGCAAGCAAAGAGCCGAGAATCAGTTCCCATGTGCCTTCAACCCACAGGTGAACCACAAACCACCAGTACATCTTGTCGCGCACCAGATTGGAGGGGTTAACAAAGCTGAACAGGAACATCAGCGCCAGACCCCACAAGCCCATCAACAGCACCAAAGAGATGCTGGTCTTGCGGCCTTTGAGTACGGTCATGCTGATATTGAACAAGAAGGCGAGGCAAACCACCACGATGCCGAGCTTCGTCGGTAGTGGTTGCTCCAGGAACTCGCGCCCCATAGTTGCCAGTAGCTCATTGCCTGTCAATTCCGCCAACTTGGCATAAGGCACCACAAGGTAGCCGACAATGGTGAGCGCTCCTGCAGCCAAAAAGACCCAGAACAGCACCATGGCCAGTTTCGGGCTGTAGAGCTCTGTTTCTGATTCCTCGGGTATCAGGTAGTAGGCGGAGCCCATAAAGCCGAACAGCAACCAGACGATCAGCAGGTTGGTGTGAACCATACGTGCTTGATTAAAGGGGATGTAGGGGAAAAGCAGGTCGCCGATGACGTATTGCAGCCCCAGCGTAATACCAAACACGATTTGCGCCGTGAAAAGTACCAAGGCGGCGACGAAGTAGTACTTCGCAACCCCTTGGGATTTGTATTTTAAAGTTGTCGCTTGCATTTTTTATTTCCTTATTCGTTTAGACGTGCTTCAACGATTAGCCTTCAATATTTGGCGGCCACTTTTCAGTGTTGATGTTGTTCGTCCACTTCAAGAACTCCACCATGTCGTTCAACTGCTCTTCAGTGAAATTGAACTGGGGCATTTGGCGACGACCCGGTGTGTGCGTGGGTTGTGATGCAATCCATGCCTTGATGAAGTCTGGACCACGGCGCTTGTACACATTGCCCAACTCGGGGGCGAAGTACGCACCTTCGCCCAACAAGGTATGGCAGCCGATGCAGTTGCGTGTTTCCCATAGCCCCTTGCCACGCACCACGGCGGGTGTGATGGCTTCTGCGTTGGAGCGGAAGGGTATCTTCCGCTCGCTGTCAAAAATGAGGGCAGCAAAAACGAATATGAAAAATACGGACCCTCCGTAAAACATATTGCGGGCCATTTGCTTGGTGAACCCGCTGGATTTAACCTGATTCATTCTCTTAACTCCTGATGTTTGTATCGCGTCGTAGGGTATTGGTTCCCCGTGAAAGCGTCCTTAACCCGGCTTAAGAATTGACCAGAATCAGCGCTATTTAAATCAGGCCACTTTCTGTTGCTATGACAGCTGCGTGCACACGGGAGCTCACGTCCAGTTTGCGCAAAATATGCTGCACGTGGATTTTGACGGTGGTCTCGGCAATGCTGAATTGGCGGCCAATTTCCTTGTTGCTGGCCCCTTGCGCGATGGCGCGCAGGATGTCGCGCTCGCGTGGCGACAAGGTGTCCAGAGGCGATGTGGATGCCGCAACTACTTGGGTGTGTGCAGTTGACCCGGCCGCAGCACCCTTGTAGGCGGCTACCAGTTTGCTGGTCATCTCTGGCGCAATCACACTCTCACCACCCATTGCCCGGAAGATTGCGCTGATCAGGGCCTCGCCTTCGATGGTTTTGAGGAGGTAGCCAGAGGCCCCACCACGCAAAGCTGCGGCCAAGTCATCCTCATCCTCGCTGACCGTCAGCATCAATATGCGGGCATGTGGTGCAGCTTCAAACAAGGCCGGCAAAGCGTCTACCCCGTTGACACCGGGCAAGTGGTTGTCCAAAAGAATCAGGTCGGGTTGCAGCTCGTGTGCGCGGCGCAGGGCCTCGCCCGCGTCCCCCGCATCCGCAACCACGGTGACCAGTGCACTGCGTGACAGCAGGGAAGTCAGTCCCCGGCGAAACAGGGTGTGGTCATCAACCACCATCACTCTGATGGGGTTGGGGATGGTGCTGCGGATCATGGGGGAAGTGGGCTTTGCGCTCTGGGTGACGGTGCAAGCGTCAGTATCACCGAACTGCCGTTCCCGGGGACGGAGAGTACGTCCAGCACCGCTCCGATGCGTTGCGCTCGCTCCGTCATGATGTGCAGCCCGACGTGGGTCTCATCCAGTGCGTGATGGTCAGGATTAAAGCCTATCCCGTTGTCCCTGACTTCAAATCGCCAGACCGGCTGCTGCTGCACATCGAGCCAAACCTGCGAAGCTCTGGCATGCTTGCGCACGTTGGACAAGCCCTCTTGCACGATGTGCAGAACCTGAATTTGCAGATCGGGGGACAAGGGCATGCCGTGCCCGGACATGGTGAGTGCAGTTTTGAGGCCGGTTTGGTGCTCAAACTTGCGCAGGGTGGTCGCTAAGGCAGGTTCGATGTCTTCCGCATTGGCGCGGGTGCGAAAGTGCATTAGCAACTCCCGCACGTCACCATAGCTCTCGCGTACGCCGGTATCAATCTCGTCCAGCACCTTTTGTATTTCCAGTTCGTTCCCTGACTGCAATGCATCTCGCATCAATTGCACCTGAATCTTCAGAAATGCCAGCGACTGGGCAATGGAGTCGTGCAGTTCACGCGCCAAGAAGTTGCGTTCACCGGAAATGGCGGCTTCGCGCCCCATCGCGTGCAGGCGCAGGTTTTCCATTGCACTGGCTAAATGGCTGTTGAGCGCCTCCAGCAGCGACTGCTCTGCCGCTGTGGGCGCAACCTCTGCGTGAAAAAACAAATCGACTTCGCCCAGCAAGCGATCTTGGAGTTGAATGGGCACATTCACCACGGTTCCAAATCCCGCTTTGGCGCAATGCTTCAGGGGTTCAGATGGCATCGCGTGAATGGGGATAACGGTCAGACCACCTCCCAGCGATGGCGACCCACAGTGGCAATCTCCTGCAAGCACGCATTGCTCTTCTTCCACCATGGACGTCGGCAGTCCGCTGTTGGCCAACATCAGGTAGCGCTTGTTGGCTTGGTCAGACCAGCGCAACGCAACGCCGTCTGCGCGGGCAATGCGCATCACGCTTTTTGAGAAGTCGCTGGCAAGGTCGTCCAGCGAGGTGGCCTTCGCCACCAGCGCTGTAACCTCGTAGAGCGATTCGAGTCGTTCCTTTTTCTCCTCCAGTTCGGCCGTTTTTTGCAGAACCTTGCTCTCCAGGTTGCTGTACATGGACTGAAGGTGCTCGGCCATGCCATTGAAGCCATCGGCCAGCGTTCCAAACTCATCCGTGGTGACTCGGTCTACGCGGGCAGAAAAGTCCCCGCCCTGAAGCTTCTGGATGACCTGTTTGAGCTGACTGACTGGCTCCAGCACGAAAAGGTAGCCGGTAAACAGCAGCACCGCAGCCCAAAGTACCGCAAGAATCAGTACGCCCATTTGAAGCATGTGCAGCATGGCGGTCCAAAGGGACATGTGGGCTTCAATGCTGGTCACCATGCGGTCAATGCTGGCCTCGAAAGCTACGGTGCGGGCGCGCAACTCGGTCAGATTGGATGGTGGCTGCGACAGCCAGCGTTCGCGGTAAGACTTCCAGTCACGCTCGACGGTCTCGAAATTGTCTCGCACCTTGTCATCCCATGGCACGAACAGTGGGCGCTCCCGGTCACCGGTGCGCAGCACATCAATGCTTTGGGTGAACTGTTCAATCAAATGGGGCAATTCATGGGTGTCGCCACTGCTGATAGCCAGCGCGATGCGATACGACTGCATGCGCATGCGTCCTGCCTCGTTCACCGCTGCGGCACCGCCGTCCAGCTGCCAGGAAACCCAGAGCGTCAGCGCTGTTGAGATCAGTGCAAGCAGCAAGAAAGGGGTGCCCACCATGGCCAGCTTGGTGCCCAAACTCCACCGCGCCTTAGCGGCGGGGGCTTGGATTGGCGTTTTAGCGGCTTCGGGCATCTCGGATTTCAGTAGCTGTGTTCTTGATGGAGTAAAAATTGAGTTTTGAATGATCTGGGTCAGCAAGTGATCTGATTTCCGAGGCTGGATCATAAGGTGACGGGAAAAAATTGATCTACGTTAATGATTTTCTTACCCATGTTGATAGAGTGGATTTTGATTTTCAGCCCCCATTCCCGCATTCCGCGGAAAACCAAAAAAGGCAGCGTTTTGAACATATCCAGCGCCATCGTTTACGCCAAGCCGGGCCAAGAGCAGACCTTGCGCGAACAACTGTCTCAGCTGCCTGGAGTGGAAGTCCATGCCAGCAACGATGACGGGAAACTCGTCGTCACCATCGAGAGCGACAACGACCGCACCGCTATCGACACCTATGAAGCGATCGAGCGCACGGACAGCGTGCTGTCCATCGCCATGATTTTTCAGCAAACAGAATCCAACCCTGACCAGGAGCTATTGAAATGCCATTAACCCGTCGTGACCTTATCAAGGCAAACGCTGTCACAGCCGCCGCCACCGTCATTGGTATCAGTGTTCCGGGCGCGCAAGCGCTGGCGCAATCCGGTAAGTCCGACGGCGTGCGTTGGGACAAAGGCGTGTGCCGCTTCTGTGGCACCGGCTGCGGTGTGTTGATCGGCACGAAGGACAACAGGGTGGTAGCCACCCAAGGAGACCCGGACGCACCGGTGAACAAGGGCCTGAATTGCATCAAGGGCTACTTCTTGTCCAAGATCATGTACGGCAAGGACCGACTCACAGAGCCACTCTTGCGCATGAAAGATGGCAAGTTTGACAAGAACGGCGAGTTTGCGCACATCACCTGGCCGCAGGCTTTCGACATCATGGAAGAAAAGTGCAAATCTGCACTCAAAGCGGGTGGCCCGAAATCCATTGGCATGTTTGGCTCCGGGCAGTGGACGGTTTGGGAGGGCTATGCCGCCGTCAAATTGTTCAAGGCCGGATTCCGCTCCAACAATATTGACCCGAATGCGCGCCACTGCATGGCCTCCGCGGTGACGGGTTTTATGCGCACCTTCGGCATTGACGAGCCCATGGGGTGCTATGACGACGCTGAACACGCTGATGCGTTTGTGCTGTGGGGCTCCAACATGGCCGAGATGCACCCAATTCTGTGGTCCCGCATCACGGACCGCCGGTTGACTGCCAAACATGTGAAGCTGCATGTCCTGTCCACCTTCTCGCACCGTTCGTGTGAACTGGCCGACAACGAGTTGATCTTCAAGCCGCAGTCCGATCTGGCTATTTTGAATTACATCTGCAACTACATCATTCAGAGTGGCTCGGTGAACGAAGAGTTCGTCAAACGCAACGTGAATTTCAAACGGGGCGTCACGGACATCGGATACGGGCTGCGCCCCACCCACCCACTGGAAGTTGTGGCCAACAACAACGGCTACCCCGGTGCGGACGGCAAACCCAAGGGTGACCCCAACGCGTCCAGCCCGATGACGTTTGACGAGTTCAAGCAGTTTGTGTCCGAGTACACCCTGGACAAGGCGCACGAAATATCGGGCGTTCCAAAAGACCGGCTGGAGGCATTGGCCAAGGTTTACGCCGACCCGAAAACCAAAGTGGTGTCGTACTGGACCATGGGGTTCAACCAGCACACACGCGGTACCTGGGTCAACAACATGGTCTACAACGTGCACCTGTTGGTGGGCAAAATTTCTGAGCCCGGCAATGGCCCCTTCTCGCTCACCGGCCAACCATCGGCCTGCGGCACGGCACGCGAAGTCGGCACCTTTGCCCATCGCTTGCCGGCCGACATGGTTGTGACCAACCCCAAGCACCGGGAAACCGCCGAAAAGAACTGGAAGCTCCCTGCGGGCACGGTGCCCGATTGGGTGGGCCTGCACGCCGTAGCGCAAAGCCGGGCTCTCAAAGATGGCAAGCTTAATTTCTACTGGACTTCGACCACCAATAACATGCAAGCCGGGCCCAATATCAATGGGGAAACCTGGCCCGGTTTCCGCAACCCGGCCAACTTCATTGTGGTGTCGGACTGCTACCCAACGGTGTCTGCGCTGGCCGCCGACCTGATTTTGCCGTCCGCCATGTGGGTGGAGAAGGAAGGCGCCTTTGGCAATGCCGAACGTCGCACCCAGTTCTGGCGGCAGCAGGTCAAGGCTCCGGGCAAAGCCAAGTCCGATTTGTGGCAATACGTTGAGTTCTCCAAGCGCTTCAAGGTGGAAGAGGTGTGGCCTGCTGAGCTGATTGAGAAGGCGCCAGAGCTGAAGGGCAAGACCCTGTATGACGTGTTGTACGCCAACGGCCAGGTGAATAAATTCCCTGTGACCGAAATCCAGAAAGGGTTTGACAACGACGAATCCAAAGAGCTTGGCTTCTACCTGCAAAAAGGCCTGTTCGAAGAATATGCCGAGTTCGGACGCGGCCACGCGCACGACTTGGCTCCGTTTGACACTTATCACAAGACGCGCGGTTTGCGCTGGCCCGTGGTGGAAAACAAGGAAACCTTGTGGCGCTTCCGGGAGGGCTTTGATCCGTACGTGAAGAAGGGCGAGGGCGTCAAGTTCTACGGCAAGCCCGATGGAAAGGCCTGGATTTTTGCATTGCCTTACCAGCCAGCGGCCGAGCAGCCGGATGCTGAATACGATTTGTGGTTCTCGTCGGGCCGTGTGCTGGAACACTGGCACACCGGCTCCATGACGCGGCGCGTGCCGGAGTTGTACCGTGCCATGCCGGACGCTTGGCTGTACATGAACCCCGAGGACGCCAAGAAGCGTGGCCTGCAGCGCGGTGACACCGTCAAAGTGTCCACCCGCCGCGGTGAGGTCAGTACCAAAGTCGAAACACGTGGCCGTAACAAGATGCCCGCTGGTGTGGTCTTCATGCCCTTCTTTGACGAGCACCGTCTGGTCAACAAGCTGACGCTGGATGCTACCTGCCCGATCTCGAAAGAGACCGACTTCAAGAAATGTGCCTGCAAGGTCGTTAAGGTCTGATGAAAACGCCTGACCCCGCCAAGGCCGAAGCCCGCCGCCAGTTCCTCTTCGATTCCGCGAAGATGGTCTGTGGCGTGGGTGCTATCGGCGTGGGGCTGGGTTTGTACAGCAAGCAGGCCCGGGCCCTGCCAGCGGGGGCCATTCGCCCTCCGGGTGCGGGCAGTGAGCAAGATTTTCAGTCCGCCTGTATCCGCTGCGGTCTGTGTGTGCGGGACTGTCCTTATGACATTCTGGGACTCGCCACGCCCGGGCAGCCGGTGGCAACCGGCACGCCGTATTTTGTGGCCCGCACCAAGCCCTGCGAGATGTGCGAGGACATCCCGTGCATCAAAGCGTGTCCGACTGGTGCGCTGGACCACAAGCTCACCGACATTACCCTGGCCAAGATGGGCTTGGCCGTGCTGGTAGACCACGAGACCTGTCTGAACTTTTTGGGCCTGCGCTGCGACGTGTGTTACCGCGTGTGCCCCGCCATTGACAAAGCCATTACCCTGGAAGTGCAGCACAACGAGCGCACCTCCAAACACGCCATGTTCTTGCCCACTGTGCATTCAGATAAATGCACCGGCTGCGGCAAGTGCGAGGCATCGTGTGTGCTGGAAGTGGCTGCTATCAAGGTCTACCCGATCAAACTGGCCAAAGGGGAAATCGGGAAACATTACCAGCTGGGTTGGGAGGAGAAGCGCAAGGCCGGCAAATCTTTGGTGGAAGACAAAGGCCTGGTTGATTTGCCCGACCGCATACCTGATGGCATGCGCCTGCCAGGCCACTCCGACCCCGGTGGTGGCCAGCCGAACTACCAGCCCAATGAGGGGCCAAGATGAAGCGCAGCACCGACACGATTGGGCATGAAGCCCTTGAAGCCAAGGGTTGGTTGGGCGCGCACCGCTGGTTGCTGCTGCGCCGCACGTCTCAGTTGAGCGTGCTGGCACTGTTTATGGTGGGCCCCTGGTTTGGTTGGTGGCTGGTCAAAGGCAACCTGAGCTACAGCCTGACGCTGGGCACGGTGCCCTTGACTGACCCGCTGGTACTGCTGCAATCGGTGCTAACCGGCCACGTGCCCGAGCGCAATGCGATCGTGGGCGTGGTGATTGTGTTGCTGTTCTATGCCCTAGTGGGCGGGCGTGTTTTTTGTGCCTGGGTTTGCCCGGTGAACGTGGTGACCGATGCTGCCAGTGCGCTGCGCCGCAAGCTCGATATTCGCGGTGGTGGCGAGATGCCACGGCAAACCCGTTATTGGATTTTGGCCCTGATTTTGGTGTTGGCAGCCACTACCGGAAGCATCGTCTGGGAATTGGTTAACCCGGTATCCATGCTACCCCGTGGCCTGATTTTTGGTATGGGTGCGGGCTGGTTGCTGATTGCCGCCATCTTTCTTTTTGATTTGTTTGTGATGAAGCGCGGCTGGTGTGGTCACCTGTGCCCGGTGGGTGCGTTTTACAGCCTCTTGGGCAAATGGAGTTTGGTGCGTTTGTCGGCCAGCAAGCGCGATGCGTGCAACAACTGCCTGGATTGCTTTGCCGTGTGCCCCGAGCAACAGGTCATTCGCATGCCGCTCAAGGGGGCTGCCAAAGGCGTCAGCCCCATCATTCTTTCCAGCGATTGCAGCAACTGCGGGCGCTGTATCGACGTTTGCTCTAAAGACGTATTTTCCTTCGGCACCCGGTTTGCATCCCCTGTTTCAACCCTGTCCGGCACTGACCCCAAGTCGCCGATCTGATTTTTCCGACCTTTTATACGTGGAGACTCCGTTATGAAAACGACCCTCAAAATTACACTGGCTGCAGTTCTGTCCGTAGCGGCATGTTGGAGCATTGCGCAACCGGTCAACAGCATGCGCGGCAGCGACGTGACCACCACTGACAACGCGCCGATTGAGCAACCCTATCTGGGCAGTAAGCCGGGTGCACAAAAACTGGTGGTACGCACCTACCAGGGCCAGCCGCCAGTGATTCCACACAAGGTGGACGGGTTTGATGACATCAACGCCACGGATAACGCCTGCCTGGATTGCCACATCAATGAGAACTTCAGGGGTCAAAAAATCCCGCGTGCCGGTGTGAGCCATTTTGTCAAGAATGAAGATGCCAAGGCCCCCTTGGTTCTGGACATGAAGCGCTGGCAGTGCAACTCCTGCCACGTGCCCCAAATCGATGCCAAGCCCCTCGTGGAAAACATCTTCAAGGGCAATACCTTGGTAAAAGCCAAGTAATAGGCGCTACAACCAAACCACACCAGCCGTTCCCTATCGCTCACGTCGGCTGGCATACGCGCCTCACGGAAATGGGTGGCTACGCCGTGCGCTCAAAAATCGCCGCAATGCCCTGGCCACCGCCAATGCACATAGTGACCAGTGCATAGCGCCCGCCAATGCGTTCCAGCTCGTACAAGGCTTTCACCGTAATCAGCGCGCCCGTGGCACCAATCGGGTGACCCAGCGAGATGCCTGAGCCGTTGGGGTTGACTTTGGCCGGGTCCAGGCCCAAATCGCGGCTCACTGCGCAGGCCTGCGCGGCAAAAGCCTCGTTGGCTTCGATCACATCCAGATCGTTCACGGTGAGGCCGGCTTTTTTGAGCGCCATTTGTGTGGCGGGCACGGGGCCGATGCCCATGTACTTGGGGTCCACACCCGCATGGGCGTAGGCCACCAGCCGCGCCATGGGCTTGAGCCCACGCGCTTTTGCAGCGCCTGCTTCCATCAAGACCACGGCTGCGGCCGCGTCGTTGATGCCGGAGGCATTGCCTGCAGTCACGGTGCCGTTTTCCTTCAAAAAGGCGGGCTTGAGCTTGGCCATGTCGGCCATGGCGCAGTTCGGGCGGAAGTGTTCGTCGGTGGCGTAGGCCACGTCGCCTTTTTTGCTCTTCAGCATCACGGGCATGATTTGCGAGGTGAAATAACCCGCCTCCGTGGCGCGCTGGGCACGGTTGTGGCTCTCCACCGCAATGGCATCCTGCTCTTCGCGGGAAATACCCCACTTGGCCGCGATGTTTTCGGCCGTCACACCCATGTGGATGGTGTGGAAGGGGTCGTGCAGCGCACCGACCACCATGTCGATCATCTTGGTGTCACCCATGCGGGCACCCCAACGGGCGGACAGACTGGCGTAGGGGCCGCGGCTCATGTTCTCGGCACCGCCGCCAATCGCAATGTCGGCATCGCCCAGCAAAATGCTTTGGCTGGCAGAGATGATGGCCTGCAGACCGGAGCCGCACAAACGGTTCACGTTGAAGGCGGGGGTGCTCTCAGCACAGCCACCGTTGACTGCCGCCACACGCGACAGGTACATGTCTTTGGGTTCGGTGTTGACTACATGGCCAAACACCACATGGCCGACATCCTTGCCGTCGACCCCGGCGCGTGCCAGCGACTCGCGCACCACTTGGGCGGCCAGTTCGGTCGGGGGAATGTCTTTCAGACTGCCACCATAGGTACCAATGGCGGTGCGCACACCGCTGACAACAACAACTTCACGGGTCATGGGGAAAACTCCTTTAGTAATTAGTAATTAAGGCGTAACAAAATACATCCATCAGTGTGCCTCTCGATCGCCACACCCATCTTACAGAAGCGGCAACAGCACAAAGGTTTAGACCTGCTATTTAAAGCATTCGCCAAGAATCAACCGGCGTATCCTTGGGATTTAGGCTCCGGAACACTCCATGACCAACCTTCGCCTGTTTGCCGCTACCGCCCTTCTGCTAGTGGCCGCGGCGGTATCAGCCAAATTGCCCGTGCGCAACATGACCGTCGAGTTGCGTGTTATCAGCGAATCATCGCCCGTGGGCGTGGCGTCGGGCGGCTCGGTCGTGCGCACCTATTCTCCGCAGGATCGGGGGATGGAGATTCAAAAAGTCTATGTGCAAAACGGCGAGCGAGCGCAGTTGAAACTCAATGCTTCCCAGCCCATGCAGTGGGTCAAAACAGCGGTTCAGCAATCCGGCTCCAGCTCCAGTACAGCCGGCGACACCTCTGCCACCAAGGGCCAGGGCGTGGAAAATGCCGTGACCTTGATGGATGCGGGCCAGGGCCTTTCGGTCAAGGTTAGTTGGCCCGGCGGCAAGCAAGCGGCCGTGGTGGAAGTCGAGGTCGAAACCGCCGCCATGGATGCACGCGCCGGGCAAAACTTGCCGAGTCAAACACGCAGCCGGATCGCAACCACGGTGCTGGCCCCGTTGGGTGAATGGTCCACCATTGCGGTAACGGGGGGGCGCACCGCACTGGAGCAAGCGGGCGTGTATTCCACGCGCACACTGGAGTCCGACGGTGCCAAGCTGGTCCAGGTGCGGGTGTTGGCACCCTGAGATGCGTGTTGGCACCTTGCGATGCGGGCTAAATGGGCGTGAAGCCGCTGCTGTTTTTGTGCTGAACCACCAAGTCTGCCAGCATGACGCTGGAATCATCAAGACGGCTTGACAGAATGCGGGCGATGTTGCGGTAGATCATGTGGGCACTGGCCGGGTTGGCGTCAATGCGCTCGCGCTCAAACCGCATAGTGACGCTGTCGCGCACAGCCACCACGGTGGCGGTGCGAACATCGTTGCGCACCAAGGCCATTTCCCCAAAACACTCTCCAGTTCCCAAGCGTGCCAGCACCACGCACTCGCCATTGCGCAGCTTTTGCACGGACACTTCCCCCGAGATGACGACATAAAACGCGCTGCCAATGTCGCCCTCCTTGAAGACTGGTTCCCCCGCCTTGACCGGGTAGTGGTCGCCCTCGGACAAGGTGGCCATCAGGCAGGCGGGCGTCATGCCGGCAAATACGGGCACCCGCTGGGCGATCTTCTGGATGATGACCGGGTCCAGCTTCATGGTGCCAGGGCGCGGCAACACCTCGGCCCGCACGTTTTCGGCAAACATCTGGATGAGCGCGGGATCAATCTTGTTGGACATGGCGGGCGTGGGCTAGTTCATTGGCAGTGTAGACGGGTCTGGCGTCATTCCCGCAAGTCCGCTACGGGGTTGTCACCAAAATTCGGGGGTGCCAGGGCCAGACCCATGCAGCGTGGTCCGCATCACAGTTCGGAAGCATCCTTCACATCACGCGTCGTGTAAATAACTCTGGTTGCGCAATCTGCCGGGGATAACGCAAAGTGCAGCGACACATTCATGGTCTGCGTGTTGAATGCAACGGACTGCATTGATTTTCCCCCTTCCTCAAATGTGCCCAAAACCTGACTTTCCCCGTATGTTTTACCAAGCTCGACCAAAGCCCGTTCAAAAGGAATCCGTTGTGAGCACTGCAGCCTGGGCGCTGTGCTGAGAAGTTCAATTCGGATCACTTGCCCCATTCTAATGAAGTAGGTAGCCGCGAAGGGCTGTGTTGCGAAACGGAAGTCCGGTAGTACCCACTTTCCACGTGAATTGCGAGGTCCCAGAACTGGCCTGGGAGCCCGTTTCAGTTCTGGAATGGATGCAATCAACGCCTGCTCAGAAGTCCCGAGTAATGAATCTGCATTCGCACAAGTCGCACCGCATCTCTGTGCGATCGCCGTTGTCGAGTAAGCGGCCATGAAAAAAATCAAGCATTGAATAAAACGGTTCATCGGTGTCTGCGCATCACTGCGGTCATTCTGTCGAGTCGGAAATAGTTTCTAAATACATTTGTATCAATGCAATGCAATACAATCCAACTCGTCAATTCGAATTGAGATGAAAGGATTGACAAACTAAGTGAGTAAATTTGGAGCCCTTCGGGGCTCCCTTTTTTCTCAATCATTTCTTTCCTTACTCCGTCGCTCCATCAGTTCCAGGCGCCGTTGCCTTGCGCGGATCGCCACGCTAGCCCTCCGCCCGAATCCCCCACTCGATCCGGTGTCCCGACAGACCAGAACCGGAACGGATGCCGCGGAAAGCGCTTCTGCAGGATGAATGTCAAAGCCTAGATCCACATGGTTAGGCAAGACATAGAAGAAATGGAGATCGGCGCGAAGTGCATGCGCCATTTCAATCGCCTGTCGAATTGCAGATTGGGTGACCACCCGGTCATCGACGACGACCAGAATTTGTTTGTACATCTCAGATGCTCCTCGACTTACGTGCCTGAGGGAAGAAACTATTCTTGTGAATTTTGGGATAGCACCTTGCTTGGTACTACTGATTTCTTGATCCGCAACAATTGAAGTTCAGCAAGTGACGGATACAGGGGCGCGCTGATGAGTTTGGATACGCCACTGGCCACCATCGCACTGGCCATCAGGCTCAATACCAGCGCGTGCCCATCCACCATCTCCATGACAATGATGAATGCCGTGAGGGGGGCCTGAGTGACCGCCGCAAGAAAACCCGCCATGCCCAAGGCGATCAAGGTCGGTGCGTTGGCATAAGAGGTGAGTTGCGCAATGTCGTTGCCTAAGGCGCCGCCAATGGCCAGCGATGGAGCGAAAACGCCGGCCGGCACGCCAGCCCAGGTGGAAAGCCACGTTGCAACAAATTTAAGCAACACATAGAGTGATGACGTGTCGTTGGTGTTTTCCAGCATGGCGCGGTTGTGGGCATAGCCACTTCCATACGTCTCCCCGTTGCTGACCACGCCCAGGATGGCGACGGCTAATCCGCAACCCGCAGCAAAAATTACCGGGAAATTTCGACGGGATTTAGTGAACCAATCCGTAGAAGTTCCAGACAGCGACACGATCAGCAAGCGCGAAAAAAGCCCACCCGCGACCCCGCAACACACAGCCAGCAATATTGCGGGAAGAATCAGCGCCGAGCCAAAGCCCTCTACGCGAATAACGCCAAAGTAACTTGCGTTGCCATACGCAGACACACCCATCAAACCCGCCACCACAATGGCAACAAGCACCAAGCTGTTGCTGCGTTGATCGGATTTTTTGGAAAGCTCCTCAATCGCGAACATAACGCCACCGAGCGGGGTGTTGAAGGCGGCGGCGATTCCGGCCGCGCCGCCAGCGATGAGCAGACTATGGTCCGAGATGTGCGCACGCTTTGGCATCCACCGTCTCGCATGGTGCATCACACCGGCCGCAATTTGGACGGAAGGCCCTTCCCGGCCAATGGAAAGACCCGCCAGCAAGCCCCAGGTCGTCAATAGCATTTTGGCAATCGTGAGTTTTACCGAGACATACAACTGACGAACACCACCGCTGGCTTGCGGCTCCAGTGCCGCCATGACCTGAGGGATTCCAGACCCAGCAGCGCCGGGAGCAAAGCGCAGGGTCAGCCACACAATCGCCGCAGTCGAGACCGGCATCCAAAGTAGTGGTCCCCACCAATAGGACTTTTGAAATGAAAAGAATTGGGCCAGCGCATGGTCTGCAAGCCAGGTAAATGCCACTACGGTGATTCCCGCCAACGCTGCAAAGGCGATGACCACACCACGGCCCGTCCACATATGCCAGTCGGAGAGTTCCTTTTTGATAGCAGTGGGGATATGGGGATGGGGACGCATATTGTTTCTGCAGCTGAAACGCAGTGGGTTGTGATTGTTGATCGCAATCATACATTGCAACAAATGTATCTGCTACATTGAAGCAAATGTAATCTGGAATTGCACAGAACACCACAAGGAGACAGTCAAAATGATAAAACTAGGACTTATCGGATACGGCAAGGCGGGCAGTGCGGTGGCCCAAGTGCTCCGAGACGACCCGCGTTTTGAGCTGTGCTGGGTGGCCCGGCGCACGGCCTGCGCAGTAGGTCAGACGCTGGGGGAGAGCGAAATACCGCTAATTGGGCTTTATGGGATCAACTTTTCCAACTGGCTTGATGCCCATCCGGTTGATGCGCTCGTTGATTTCTCGATACCCCAGTCGTTGATGGAATATGGCGAAGAACTGAAACGCCGGGAAATGATGCTGGTCAGTGCCATCTCGGCTTACACAGAGTCGCAGCTTGCCTATGCCCGTAGTCTTGGTGAATACACCCGCATTCTGTGCTCGCCCAACATCACTTTGGGGATCAATTTTTTGATCATGGCGGCCAAATTGCTCAGAAGCATTGCACCGTTCGCAGATGTTGAGATCCTGGAGCAGCACTTCAAGGAAAAGCCAGAGGTTTCAGGCACAGCAAAGAAAATTGCCGAAAGCCTGGAGCTGGGGTCGGAAAAAATCACCTCCCTGCGGCTGGGTGGAATCGTGGGGCACCACGAAGTGATTTTTGGATTTCCCTATCAAACGGTGCGGCTTACACATGACTCCATCAAGCGCGAAGCATTTGGCACAGGGGCGGCGTTTGCCTTGGGTGAATTGGCCCTTCGCGACAAGGGCTTCTACACTTTTGAAGATTTGTTGATGAACAAGCTACGTGATCAACTGGCGGTGATGCCCGCGCCTGCTATTTGAATGTGGCCCGTAAATCCGCGGTGCCATTGGGAAAAACAAGCGCGGGAAGTTAGCCGGAAATGCCATGAAATTTCGGCTTGCCCCGCGCGTTTTTTAGTCGTTGGGGCGGGGGAGTTAACGGTCTTTTTTGGGTGCCACCAACGTGAGCCACAGCATGCCCAAAACGCCCGCCGTCATGGATGCCACCAAAATCGCCATCTTGGATGCATTGATGACTTCCGGTTGGCCGGCAAAGGCCAGGTTGGTAATGAAGATGGACATGGTGAAGCCAATACCGGCCAAAAAGCCTGCTCCGATCAGGTGGCGCCAAGTTAGATCGGCGGGCAATTGGCACAGGCCGATTGCAATTGCCAGAAAACTCAGCAAGACAATGCCAACGGGCTTGCCAAGTACCAGGCCCGCCATGATGCCCAGGCTGTTGACGCTGGACAAGCCTTGCTGCCAGTCGGCATCAAAAACGACCCCGGTGTTGGCCAGCGCAAACAGCGGCAAAATCAAGAACGCCACGGGCTTGTGCAGCGCATGTTCAAGCCGGTGCGAGGGAGATTTTTCATCTGCCGCTTTGGGTCCGAACGGTATTGCAAATGCCAGCAACACCCCGGCAATGGTTGCGTGCACCCCGGACTGCACCATCAAAAACCACATGACAGCCCCGCCCACCAAGTAGGGGGCCAGCGCGGAAAGGCGCAGCACCCGGTTAAACACAATCAACACCCCAAAAACAGCCAGTGCGCCCAGCAGGTGGATAAGTGAAAACTGTGTGGAGTAGAAAACCGCAATCACGATGATGGCACCCAGGTCGTCCATCACCGCGGTGGCGGCTACAAACACTTTGAGTATGGGCGGAATACGGCTGCCCAAGAGCGCCAGTGCACCCAGGGCAAAGGCAATGTCGGTTGCCATGGGGATGCCGCTGCCAGACTGTGTGGGTGTGCCGGAATTCAATGCAAAGTGCACGCCCGCCGGGACAATGATGCCGCCGAAGGCCGCCACGATGGGCAGCAGGGCGCTTTTCAGGCTGGACAGCTCGCCCACATACAACTCGCGCTCCAGCTCAAGGCCAATCAGCAGAAAGAAAACGGCCATCAGCGCATCGTTCACCCAATGCTCCAGGCTCAACCCCAAAACCTTGTGGTGCCAAAAATCCAGGTAGCTCGGTCCCCAAGCGGAGTTTGCAATCAGCAAGCAGAGCACCGTGCACGCCAGCAACACCAGCGCGCTGGACTTTTCGGAGTCAAAAAATTTGGAGAATGTTTGGGACAACATGGTTAAAGCAATCGAGGTGGATTTACGCTGTAGGGCCGGCTTGACAACACGGCGTGCAGCATGTCGCTGGTAAGAGTCAAGATTGCCGGCCTGCACCGTTATTATCGGACGTCGAGTTTCTCCCACGATGCAACCATGAAAATAGCCATTCCTTTGCCAGTTGAATCGGTCACGCCCGCCAAGGTGTTGCGCCGATTCCGTGTTGTGTTCAACGCGATACGCACCCACTTTCGCCAAATGGAAAAGCAAGTGGGTTTGGGCGGCGCTCAGGTATGGGCGCTGAGCGTGATCAAAGCCAACCCTGGGATCGGTATGGGTGAGGTTGCTGCCAATATGGATATTCACCAGTCAACAGCCAGCAACTTGGTTAAAGCGCTGCTGCGTAAGGAATTAATTACCCTGGAAAAAGCCCCCGAGGATAGGCGCAACGTGCGCCTCAAAATTCTGCCAGCGGGCTCAAGACTACTGAAGAAGGTAACAGGACCGTTTGAAGGCGTCCTTCCGATGGCACTGAGCAGTTTAAGCGGCGAAATTTTGCTGCGTCTGGACGAAGATTTGGGGCAACTCATTACCCTGCTGAATGCCGACGAAGCCGCAGAAGAAATGCCTTTGGCAAATCTTTGATCGCGCTGCCGCAATACAACTAAACCGGTGAACTAACATGCATTTGGATACTTGGCGACGTCGGTTTCACTCCCGTTTTGACCTTCAGCCAGACCAGGCGCAAGCCTCGGAAATTGACGAAACTTTCCGCAGTGGTGTGGAGTTTCGTGGCACCAATTTGTGGGTGCTCATTTTTGCGATATTCATTGCATCCATTGGCCTGAACGTCAATTCCACCGCGGTGATTATTGGGGCCATGTTGATATCGCCGCTGATGGGGCCCATCATGGCTTTGGGCTATGGGGCGGGCATCAATGACTCTGCTTTGATGCGTTCGTCCTTGTTCAACCTGGGCTTGGCGGCCCTGTTGAGTTTGCTGGCCTCTACAGCCTATTTTTTGGTTACGCCCTTGTCGCAAGCGCATTCAGAGCTCCTGGCGCGCACGACGCCGTCGATTTGGGATGTGCTGATTGCCTTGTTTGGCGGGTTGGCGGGCGTGATTGGGGCCACGCGGCGCGTCAAGTCCAACCTGATTCCCGGGGTGGCGATTGCCACGGCCCTCATGCCGCCCCTGTGCACGGCAGGCTACGGGCTGGCTGTGGGTAATTTGCAGTATTTTTTTGGCGCGTTCTATCTGTTTGCCATCAACTGTGTCTTCATTGCCATTGCAACTTTGATGATGGTGCGCCTGATGGGGCTGCCCAGCATCAAGCTGCTGGAAGATCGCTCATTGGTGAAGCGCCGCACCGTGATAGGGCTGGTGGTGGTGCTGACCTTGCTGCCCAGCCTTTACCTGGCGTTCAATTTGGTTCAAAAGGAATGGTTTGACGTCAACAGCGCGCGCTACGTTCAGGACGTAGTGCGTGCAAATCCGAATGTGCTGGTGCTGTCGCAAAGCGCGGACTACCCAACCAGGCAGGTTCGGGTGACTCTGGCGGGCGAGCGCTTGAGTGACACCATCGTCAACAGCATGAGGGGGCGATTGCCAGAATACGGCATTGCCGACGCCGAACTGGTGCTGGAACAGTCCGGCCAGGTGATGCCGGACCTCAATGCGGTTAAGCGCGACATTCTTCAGGATTTCATGAAGTCCAACCAGACGGGAATCACGGAGCGCGAAGCCCGTATTGCGGCCCTTCAAAAAGAGTTGGTTGACGCACGCAAGGCAGCGGCGCCGCAACTCCCCTTGCAAGACATCTTGCGCGAAATGACCGCCCAATTTCCGCAGGCCTCACAGATTGCGGTCACGTCAGGCTATCGTCTGGCAAAAGGCACTTTGGGTCCCACTGAAAAAGCGGGGGTTCAGCGGCCTGTGTTGCTGGTGCAGCTCAGGCTACCAGCGCCACTGGGCGCGGATGAAATTCAGCGCCTGCGCCTAGGCTTGGGTGCACGCGCTGGCTTGGCCGATAGCGATGATGTGCAGCTGGAGGTGCTGACGGTGGCCGTTGCCCGTAAAAATACGAAAGCCACAAGGCGCTAACGGGGGGGCGCTGGCTTCGTTCAAGCCAAGTACTTCAACCTCTGTGCCCTCGCGACGGAACTTCAACACCGCTTTGTCCATCACCTCCTTGTAGTCAAGCGCATTGGTAAAACGGTCAGAAGAAACAGCCTACTGAAATTCAGCGCTTTTCACCAAGAATTCCACCCGGCGCATGCCGTTCCATTCGTCGGCGTCCAGCCGAGAGGCCGTGTTGACTTTGGTGGGCGTGGGCCATTCCATCCCCTGGGTTGACCGGCTTGACCTCATTCACGCACGTCCGCCACGGGTTTGTCACCAAAATCCGGGCGTGCCAGGTAGCTCAGCACCTGGCGGGCCGCATCCAGGGGGCTGGTCAGCTGACCGTGTGCGTGCAGGCCTTCAAAGCTGGCGCGGTCCGGGAATTGGAGAGGGTCTGCTCCGCGCAGTTGCACCTGCATGTCGGTGTCAATCACACCGGGTGCCAGCGAGCAAACCCGGGCCCCGTTGGGTCGCAAGGCCTCGTCCAGCGCCATACAGCGGGTGAAATGGTCCATGCCGGCCTTGGCCGCACAGTAGGCCGCCTGCGAGGCCATAGCCCGGCGCCCCAGCCCGGAGGAAATATTGAGCACCTTGCGCGGTACCTGCCAAGTGCGGGTGGCAGCCAAAAACGCACTGCACAGCAGCATGGGAGCCTCCAGCCCCACCCGCAGGGCATGCGCCAATTCGGCAGGGTCGGATTGATCCAGTGGCGCCACGGTAGGGATGACACCCGCGTTATTGATCAAGGTCACACTGGAGAAATGGGCAGCGTCCAGGCCTTGCATCCATTCGCGCAGGCGCTGCACTGCACCCACGCCGTCGGCCAAATCCTGCGTCCACTGCTCTAACGTGGCACCGCATTGGGCGGCGTTCTCCGCCAGGGTTGGGTTGGCATGGCGGGAGATGCACAACAGCGTGGCGCTGGGCGAGAGGAGTTGCTCGGCCAAGGCCAGGCCCATGCCGCGCGAGGCGCCGGTGAGGATGGTGAGGTGTGGGTTACTTGTCATCTTTGTGCGTAATTTTGCTATTAATTCAGGAGCTGTCTGCGCACATTCCACGCGGGTCTTGGCTACTATTTGCCATAAATCTTCGGGTGGCGCGCCGACTCGGTTTGTGGGTCCGCCAGGGGTATCAATGGAGGTTGTTGGATTCGAATTCGTCTTGCAGCCATGCCGGAACATCACGTTGCCCATGCAATACACGCCAGACATCAATGTGATCTTCGCGTTCGACAAAAAAAACCAGATGCGGGTAGCGCGTCAGTGGCCAGGAGCGCAAGCCGGGAATGTTTAACGCGTGGGCATAGCGTGGTGACCCAGTCGCTGGGTGGCGAGCGATATGGGCGTAAGCCCTTTCAAGCGCATCAATGAACCCCAATGCCGCAGGTTCAGCGTTTTCGCTCACATAGTGGTCAATTGCTTCGTCGACATCACGGTTGGCCTGACTGCGTGGGACGACGCGCTTGGATTTCATCCCCGAGTGCGCTTTTGGACGCGCTCACGTAGCGTCGAAAAGTAACTGGGATCGATGGGCGCTGCCGCATCGGAGGCGGCACCTTGAAGCAATAGGCTGCGCAAGCGCAAAACATCTGCGTCTTTTCGAATCAACTCACGCACGTACTCGCTACTGGTGCCGTATCCGCGCTGGGTGACCTGCTCGTCCACGAAGGATTTGAGCGAGTCAGGTAGTGAAATGTTCATTGTGCTCATAGGCGCAGTATATAAATCTTGCCAAATTTTGGCAACAATGGCATTCGACAGGCAGGGTGAACCACTGGTTCAGCGTTCGCAGCACGAATCGAAACGTATCGCGTAGGGCCCCTTGATAGGTATATATTTGCTATTAATTCAGGAGCTACCCGCGCAAATTCCACGGGGGCTGCAGGCCTAAATGGCTTAAATTTCTGCGCCCTCTATCAAGAACTTCACCCGGCGTACGCCGTTCCATTCATCTGCGTCCAGCCGGAAGGCAAGGGTGACCCTGGCGGGTAGCGGGTCGGTGTGGCCGAACCAGATGCCGTCGACCGGTTGTCCTTGATGTTTAAGCTTCAGGGATAGGTGCTTCTCACCGACCAGCCGTTGCGAGACCACTTCCACCTCTTCGCTGAAAGTCGGCGCCGCAAAGCCCTGGCCCCAGACCTCTTTGTGCAGGGTGTCCACCAGGTCGACCCGGCGGTACTCTGGGTTGAGTGGGCCGTCGGTTTCCAGGCGGCGCGTCAGCGTGGCCTCGTCCAGCCACTCTTGCGCCACTTCGTTCAGGCCTTGTTCGAAGTCGTCAAAGTGTTCTTCGGCAATGGTGCAGCCCGCCGCCATGGCGTGGCCGCCAAAGCGCAGCAGCACGCCGGGGTAGCGCTTGGCCACCAGGTCCAGTGCGTCGCGCAAATGGAAGCCGGGGATCGAGCGCCCCGACCCTTTGAGCTCATGTTCCTTGCCCGGTGCGGCGCTGGCGGCAAATACAAAGCTGGGGCGGTGCAGCTTGTCCTTGATGCGCGAGGCCACGATGCCGACCACGCCTTCGTGAAAGTCGGGGTCGAACACGCAAATGGCGGGGGGCGGCTCGTCGCCTTCGTCAAACAGGCCTTCCACAATGTTCATGGCTTGATCGCGCATATCGCCTTCGATCACGCGGCGTTCGCGGTTGATGCCGTCCAGCGTTTTGGCCAGGGTGTCGGCCTGGGCCGGGTCGTCGGTGGTTAGGCATTCAATGCCCAGTGTCATGTCGCTCAAGCGGCCAGCGGCGTTGATGCGTGGGCCCAGTGCAAAGCCAAAGTCAAAGGTGGTTGCCACCGCAGCCACCCGGCCGGATGCTACAAAAAGGCTAGCTAGTCCCGCAGGCATGGCGCCTGCGCGCACCCGTTTTAGCCCTTGGGCGACGAGACGGCGGTTGTTGGCATCGAGCTTGACCACGTCGGCCACGGTGCCCAGCGCCACTAGGGGCAGCAGCACGTCCAGCTTGGGTTGGCTGGCCGCGTCAAACACGCCGCGGGTGCGCAGCTCGGAGCGCAAGGCCAGCAGCACGTAAAACATCACCCCCACGCCGGCGATGGATTTGCTCTCAAACGGGCAGCCCGGCTGGTTCGGGTTGACGATGACGTCGGCGTTGGGCAATTCGGCCGCAGGCAAGTGGTGGTCGGTTACCAGCACCTGCAGGCCCAGGCGCTTGGCATGGGCTACGCCGTCCATGCTGGCAATGCCGTTGTCTACGGTGATGAGCACGTCGGCGCCTTGGTCGAACACGCGCTTGGAAATGGGGGCGGTCAGGCCGTAGCCGTCCACCACGCGGTCAGGCACCAGGTAGCTCACATGCTTGGCACCCAGCAAGCGCAGGCCGCGCAGGGCGACTGCGCAGGCGGTGGCTCCATCGCAGTCGTAGTCGGCCACGATGCACAGGCGTTTGTCCTGCGCGATGGCGTCGGCCAGCAGGGTAGCGGCGCGGTCGATGCCGAGCAGAGTGCTGGGGGGCAGCAGCTTGGCCAGTGATTCGTCCAGCTCGTCTTTGCTGCTGACGCCGCGTGCCGCGTACAGGCGCGCCAGCAGGGGGTGAACCCCGGCTTGTTCAAGTGTCCAGACGGCGCGGGGTGGGATGTCGCGGGGGGTGATGTTCATAGGGTGGCCAGTAAGCGGTGGGGTTGCAGCGGTGCAATACGGCGGCGCAGGCGCTCCCAGGCGCTTAAGGGCTTTGCTTCCAGGGTGACGGCGGCGGTATTGCTGCACAGGGTCACGCGCACCGGCTCGCCCTGTGCCAGGCGCTGAACGTCATGCGCCAGGGTGGATGCATCCAGCGCATGCCAGGCCAGAGCCCACGCAGCGGGGTCGTCGTTCAAGGCGGGCACGCGCAAAGTATCGCGCACGGAGCAGGGTGTGTCGCTGGCCGACGTGTTCTCGTGCGCAGGCGGCGGGTCATAGCTGCCTGTGCCACTGACCCAGAACGCATTCACGATGGGCAGGCGAAACTGGGTGCGCTGGTCGTTCACCGGGTGGGTGTACAGCAGCATCTGCATTTCGTTTTGCAGGCGCCGCAAGGGTTTGGCCTGGTGCTGGCGCGGCATCCAAGCGTCCACCGATCGGCCTGCCACGCGGTCCAGCGAGGCGGTTGGCAGCCCGACAAAGGCCGCACCGTGCGCCAGCCAGCGCGTGCTGGGCTGCCCAGCAGTGGGGGCGATGAGGGTAATGCCGTCTTCGGCAAAGTAAGGCTGCATGGCTGTGAACAGGGTGGCGGCGTCCCGGGGTGTCAGCCCGAGCTGCAGCGGGTCGGCCATTTCGACATGGTCCGACTGCACGTTCCAGTGGCAAGGGGTGATCCAGGCCCAGCCGTCCAGCCCGTGCAGTGTGGTCAGGCCCAGTTGGTGCGCCTCGTGGGCCGCCCAGGGGATGAGTCCGTCGGCCCCCTCCAGGCCCACGGATTGCGCCAGCACCCGATCAAACACGGGCGTTAAATCATCCGCCTCACCTTGCAGGCGCGCGCCAATGCTCATGCGTTGCAGCAGTTGCGCCAAATGGGGCAGCTCCAGCTTGGTGAGCGCCTCGCGGGCCAGGGGGCCGGGCGGGGCGGCGTAAGAGATCAGGGTGTGCATGGGCCTATTGTCTGTGACTGCACAGACCACTGGTGCGCAGGTGCCACAATTCGGGCTCATGAAAAACAACTTCATCCAACAAATACCCTACGAGCTGTTGATTGGCTGGCGCTACACCCGCGCGGGCCGGGCCACGCGGCGCAACGGATTTATCTCCTTCATCTCGGGCGTGTCCATGCTGGGCATTGCGCTTGGGGTGGCGGCCCTCATCATCGTTTTGAGTGTGATGAACGGCTTTCAAAAAGAGGTGCGCGACCGCATGCTGGGTGTGGTGTCGCACGTTGAGGTGTACGCCGCAGGGGGCCAGGCCCTGGCCGATGTCAACGCCACGCTGGCGCAAACCCGGGCGCACCCGCAGGTGATTGGTGCTGCACCTTTTATAGCAGCCCAGGCATTGCTGGCGCGGGGTGAGGACATGAAAGGCGTAATGGTGCGCGGCATTGACCCGGCGCTGGAGCACGGGGTGACCGACCTGGCGGCAGGGGCCCAGTCGGCGGTGCTGAACCAGTTGGTGCCCGGTGGCTTTGGCATTGTGCTGGGCTCCGAGTTGGCGCGCTCGCTGGGGGTGCACACCGGCGACAAGGTGACGCTGGTGGCACCCAGCGGCCAAGTCACCCCGGCCGGGGTGGTGCCCCGCCTCAAGCAGATGACGGTGATGGGTGTCTTTGACTCCGGTCATTTTGAATACGACTCGGCCATGGCCTTCACCCACTGGGAGGATGCCGCCAAGATCTTCCGCCTGGAAGGCCCCTCGGGCGTGCGCCTGAAGCTGCGCGACTTGCACATGGCGCGCCAGGTAGCCGATGAACTCAGCCGCACCATGACCGGTGAGCTGTATATCCGCGACTGGACGCGGCAAAACCGCACCTGGTTTGCCGCCGTGCAGGTGGAAAAACGCATGATGTTCATCATCCTGACCCTGATCGTGGCAGTGGCCGCCTTCAACCTGGTGAGCACGCTGGTGATGACGGTGACTGACAAACGCGCCGACATCGCGATTTTGCGCACCCTGGGCGCCAGTCCGGCCAGCATCATGGGCATTTTTGTGGTGCAGGGCGCGATGGTGGGGGTGATGGGCACGCTGGCCGGCTTGCTGCTGGGCTTGGGCGTGGCCTTCAATATTGACGTGATCGTGCCGGCGCTGGAGCAAGCGTTGGGGGCCAGCTTTTTGCCCAAGGACATCTACCTCATCAGCCGCATGCCCAGCGACCCGCAACAGGCCGATATCTTGCCGGTGGCCATCATCGCGCTGATATTGGCCTTTGTGGCCACCCTGTACCCCAGTTGGCACGCCAGCCGCGTGAACCCTGCTGAGGCACTGCGTTATGAATAAAGACAACACCAACGCAGCAGGGACCAATCCCGCCATTTCTGCGGCCTTGGGTGCCGCCCAGTACCGCATGGTGGCCGACCTGACCCCCATGGCCCCCGCCGCCAGCCCGTCTACCGAAGTGGTCTTGAGTGCCTACGGCCTGACCAAGCGATTCACCGAAGGCCGGCTGAACGTGACGGTGTTGCAGGGCGTGGACCTGCAAGTTCACCGGGGCGAAACCCTGGCCATTGTGGGCACGTCGGGCTCCGGCAAAAGCACCTTGTTGCACTTGCTGGGTGGCTTGGATGCACCCACCAGCGGCCGGGTGGAGCTGTTTGGCAAGAATCTGGCCGCCTCCAGTCCGGCGCAGCAGGGCCAATTGCGCAACCGGCACTTGGGCTTTGTGTACCAGTTTCACCATTTGCTGCCCGAGTTCACTGCCCTGGAAAACGTGGCGATGCCATTGACAATTAGGCGTCTAGCCCCCGCAGAATGTGCGCAAGCAGCTATGAAAATGCTAGCAAGTGTGGGCCTGCAGGATCGGGCGCACCACCGCCCCTCCGAGCTGTCTGGGGGTGAGCGTCAGCGCGTGGCGATTGCGCGCGCGCTGGTGACCAAGCCCGACTGCGTGCTGGCCGACGAGCCCACGGGAAACCTGGACCGCACCACCGCCGACGGCGTTTTTGAGCTCATGCTGGACCTGGCGGCAAGGCAGGGCATCGCGTTTGTGCTGGTGACCCATGACGCTGCCTTGGCGGCCGGGTGCACGCGCCAGCTGCAGTTGGTGCAAGGGAAATTCCGGGTCGGCGTGTAGTACCTGAAGGAATCTGATGCAGGGGATTCAACCGCAGGACGTTGCCTTGGGCTGGATCGACACCCATTGCCACCTGGATGCGCCCGAATTTGCCGGCGATGCCGCTGGCGTGCGCCGCCGGGCCGCAGCAGCGGGCGTGCAGTACTGTGTCATTCCTGCGGTGGAGGTGGGCAATATGGACTCGGTTCGCAGCCTGGCCCATGCGGGCGGGGACAGTTACTGCTTGGGCATCCATCCGCTGTATGTCAAAAATGCGCAGCCCGATGCACTGGCGCAGTTGGCGGCGCACCTGGCCCAACACCACGCCGACCCGCGGCTGGTGGCGGTGGGCGAAATCGGGCTGGACTACTTTGTGCCGGAGCTGTGCTTAAGCCCGCTGCGCGAACAGCAAGAGCATTTTTTCCACCAGCAACTCATCTTGGCGCGCCGCTACGCGCTGCCGGTGGTACTGCATGTGCGCCGCTCGGTGGACCGGGTGTTGAAGCATTTGCGTGACGTGGGGCACCACGGGCCGCTTTGGTCGGGCATTGCCCATGCCTTCAATGGCAGTGACGTGCAGGCGCAGGAATTCATTCGTTTGGGCTTCAAGCTAGGGTTTGGCGGGGCGCTGACCTATGAGCGGGCCCTGCGGCTTCGCCACTTGGCGCAAACCGTGCCGCTGGAGTCGTTGGTGCTGGAAACTGATGCCCCGGACATGCCCCCGCACTGGCTCTACACCCCCGCGCAAGACCGGGTGGCTGGCACCGCGCAGGGGCGCAACGAGCCCGGTGAGCTGCCGCGCATTGCCCAAGTGCTGGCCCAGCTGCGTGGCATCTCATTGCAAGCACTGGCTGACGCCACCACCCACAACGCCTGTGCGGCCTTGCCGCGCTTGGCGGCGCTACTGGGCAGCACTACGCAGCCGTGAACTGCCCAATGGATTGAGACAGGGTCTGCATGGCGGCTTGCAGCGCATCCCATAGCGGGGGCAGGGCTGCGGTGTCGCCATCGGTCAGCGCGTTTTCGGCCTCGCTGGCCAAGCGCCCCAGCGGGCTGGCCTGCAGCAGCTTGGCAATGCCGCTCAGGCTGTGCAGTACGTTGCGGGCGCTCTGGATGTCGCCGGCATCGACGCAGGCGCGGGCTTCTTCGATGTCGTGCCCGTGCTGGGCCATGAATTTGCGCAGCAGCTCCTTGTAGCGAGTCGTGTCGCCACCAAAGGCATCCATCGCCGCGCCCAGATTTAGTCCTGGCGGCGACTCTGCGTCCACGCGAGATAGCACCCTTGGCTGTGGCGCGCCACGCCGTTCCCGGGCGACCAGGTCCAGCAGGTCTTCCACATTCAGGGGTTTGACGACATGCCCAACCATGCCGGCGGCGCGGGATTTTTCGCGGTCCTGCAAGCGTGCAAAGGCGGTGACGGCGATGATGGGTAAATCCACCAGGCCCAAGTCTTCGCGGATGACCCGGGTGGCGGCGTAGCCATCCATCACGGGCATCTGGATGTCCATTAGCACGGCATCGAAGGGTGCTTCCATCGTGCGCAGGGCGTCTACTGCCTCCAACCCGTGCTCCACCATCACCACTTCGGCACCGCTGCGGGTGAGAATGTCCAAAATCACATCCCGGTTCAGCGCGTTGTCTTCGGCGACCAGCAAGCGCATGCCCGCCAACCGCCGGTCGGCTGGTTTGGACTGCGTGGGTGGTGTGGTGGTTTCTCCGGCATAGGCGCGGGTCAGGGCCTCTTGCAGGCTGGACGGCGTCGTCGGCTTGGACACGATCACTTCAATGTGCAAGTCCCCACTGGCCGCCAGGGCCTGCTGCAGCTCAAAAGCACCCACCATCAATACCACCGGGGCCAGCCCGACATCGGGGGCGCTGTAGGCTTGGTGCAGCATCTCCAGCCCGTCCATACCGGGCATGCGCCAATCGAGCAACATGACGTCGTAGTCGCGCCCCTCGCTGGCACTGTGGCGCAGCTCCTGCAGGCCGGCGGCCCCCGAGTCGACCGCGGTGGTGAGCCAGCCCAGGTCGGTGCAGGTCTGCGCCAACACCTCTCGGGCCATGGGGTGGTCGTCAATGATCAGAAGGCGCAAGGCCGGCAGGATGTCCGACGCGGGCAGCGTGCACGTGCTGGGCACCAAGGGGAAAATCACCTGCAGGCGGAATTCGCTGCCCAATGCCACCGTGCTGTCGACGGTGATGTGCCCACCCATCAATTGCGCAAGCTGGGCGCTGATGGACAGCCCCAAGCCGGCACCGCCGTACAGGCGGTCGGTTGCACGGCGTCCCCGGTTGAACCCCTCAAAGATGGAACCCAGTTGCGCAGGGGGGATACCAATGCCGGTGTCGCGCACCGAAAATATCAGTGTTACCTGGGTGTCGCTTTGGCTCTGGCAGCGCACCGACACCACGATGGAGCCCGCGTCTGTGAATTTGACCGCATTGCTGGTCAGGTTCAGGATGATTTGCTGAACGCGCGGCGCGTCGCCCATCAGTGCATCCGGAACGTCGGGCGCGACCTTGAACAAAATTTCGATCGGCTTTTCGCCATTGCCCAGCCCCAGCACGCTGGCCGTGGTGCGCAAAATGGCGTCCAGTGAGAACGGCTCAGAGTCCAATTGCAGTTGGCCGGCGTCAATCATGGAGAAATCCAGAATATCGTCAATGAGGGCGCGCAAGGCCTGTGACGACGACTGGATCTTGGACATGTAGTCGCGCTGATGAATGCTCAGGGGCGAGTCCCCCAGCAATTGGGACAAGCCCATCATGGCGTTGAGCGGGGTGCGTAGCTCATGGCTCATGGTGGCCAGGAATTCGCCCTTGACCTGGTTGGCGTCCTCGGCTGCCTGCTTGGCGGTTTCCAGCTCAGCGGTGCGGGTGGCGACCAGCTGTTCCAGGTGCTCGCTGTGTTGGGCGAGTTGCGCTTCGGCCTGTCTGCGCGCGGTGATGTCCATGAAGGTGCAAACCACGTGGCGCACAGCGCCATCTGCAGTCAGGTTCGGCGTGGCATTGACTTGCAGCCAGATTCGATTTTGGGTGGTGGTGCGGTAGACGCCCATGACCACGTTGTGCACCGGTTTGCGGCTGGAGATCGCCATTGGGACGGGATGGCTTGGGCCGGGGAACGGTGTGCCGTCGGGGTGGGTTACGTTCCAATCCGGGTCGAACGAGGTCTTGCCCAGCAGTTGGTCTGCGGTCAGCCCGAGCAGCTCCAGGGCTTTCTTGTTGGACAGGATAATCTCAGCAGCTGGCCCCTGCAGAATCACGCCAATTTGCAGTTCTGCAATCAAACTGCGGTAACGGGCCTCACTGTGGAGCAGCGCCTCCTGCGTCTGCTTGTGTTGCTGGATGTCGTCCACGACGGAGATGAAAAAATCTGGCATGCCGTCACTCTGTCGCACCAAGGCCGCTGTCAGTCGAACCCATTGCGCCGCGCCGTCCTTGCGGATGTAGCGTTTTTCCAAAGAGAAATTGTCAATGTCGCCTGCCAGGAGTTGCCCGGATTGGTCCAGGTCCGCCTGCAGGTCGTCGGGGTGCGTGATCTCCTGAAACGTCTTGGTCACCAGTTCGTTCAGTGGGTAGCCGGTGATATCGCACAGTTTCTGGTTGGCAAGCAGCCAGTGGCCATCGGGGGCGACGATGGAAATGCCCACCGCAGCTTGCTCAAAAATGGCGCGAAACCGTCTCTGGCTGTTGCTGTTGGCGGCGTAGGCGTTGTCACGTTCTGTGCGGGCGTCATTCAGCCCTTGGCGCAACGCGGCGATTTCGGCAATGTCGGGCTCCGACGGGGGTGGGGCGAGTGGCTGTGTGAGCGATGCAAGGGATCTGGCAAGCCGCCCGCCTGCCCATTTGCCACCCAGCACCGCGGTGAGCGTGGCAATGAACATGGCCGCAGCCAACGCGGCACCGGCCTCAAACCATTGTGTGCTTGCCATACCCACCAAGTGGCCTTGTTGCAGATGAGCGACGTAAAGCACAGATAGGCCAAACACCAATAACAGCAGGGGCAACACGCAGGCCCAGATCAGTCGCGTCAGGTATCTATGCAAGGACATGGCAGGGGAAGGGGGCTGGTTAAGCAAAGGGCTTTTTTTTGCATCATGGCACAACTGCCCTGCGCTGACTTGCGAATTATGCTGCGACGAGAATGGCGCTTTTGGGCTCCAGCGCCGCTGCTGGTATAAATCTCCATGGCAAAAAAAGAAACTATCGAACTACCCGAAGTCAATTTCTCGGAAGAAGGCCCGATTCGTCACCTGCATTTGGGCAGCGAATGGATACAGGGCTCCATGCTGGTGGATGCACCCACGGTGCTGGTACACGAATACATTCAGCGCATGATGGCTTGGTTGCTGTTCATAGACCCCACGGGCGTCAACAAGCGCCAGGCCTTGCAGTTGGGCCTGGGCGCAGGCTCACTGACCAAGTTTTGCCACAAAGAGTTGCGCATGAAAACCACGGCGATCGAGCTCAACCCGCAGGTGCTGCACGCCTGCCGCGGCTGGTTCAAGCTGCCGCAGGACAACACCCGCATGAACGTGGTGCTGGCCGATGCAGCGCAAGAAATCAAGCAGACCCGATGGCTGGGCACGGTGGATGCCTTGCAGGTGGATTTGTATGACGAAGAGGCGGCCGCGCCGGTGCTGGACACCGAAGACTTTTATTCCGATTGCCGCAAAACGCTGACGGATGAGGGCTGCATGACGGTCAACCTGTTCGGGCGCACTTCCAGCTACGCCAAGAGCGTGGACAAAATCGCCGCAGCCTTTGGCCGCGATGCCATTTGGGCCTTCAAGTCCACGCGCGAGGGCAACACAGTGGTGATGGCGCAGCGCACGGCGTCACGCCCCAAGCGCGCGGTGCTGGAAGAGCGCGCCGACCACATCAAGACGCACTGGGGTCTGCCTGCAGACAAGTGGGTGCGCGTGTTCAAACCGGTGCAAGCATGATTGCAAAACCCAAGGCCACCCACGTCGGGCCGGTGGACTGGCGGCGGCTGGTGGAGTGGCTGCAGCAGGACGGCGTTATTTCTGGCGAAGAGGCCCAGCGCACCGTGGCCCGTTGCTCGCAGGCCGAGAGCGCACAGCACCCGCTGGTGCGACTTGCCAGCGTGTCCATGCGGCGCGCCCAGGACCAAAAGCCGCTGGACATTGAGACGCTGACCCAGTGGCTGGCAGCGCGCGCCGGGCTGAACTATCTGCGCATTGACCCGCTGAAGGTGGACGTGGGCAAGGTAGCCGACGCCATTGGCGCGGCCTATGCCGAGCGGCACAAAATTCTTCCTGTGGTGGCTACCCCGACCGAGATCACGGTGGCCACGGCCGAGCCGTTCATCACCGATTGGGTGGCCGAGGTGGAGCGCCAGTCTCGGCGCAGCGTGCGCCGTGTGGTGGCCAGCCCGCAAGAAATTACCCGCTACACCGCCGAGTTTTATGCCCTGGCCAAGTCAGTGCGGGCGGCGGGTAAATCGGGTACCAACAACAGCGCCAGTTTTGAGCAACTGGTGGAGCTGGGCAAGACCAACAAGCAGCTCGACGCCAACGACCAGGGCGTGGTGCAGGTGGTGGACTGGCTGTGGCAATACGCCTTTGACCAGCGCGCCAGTGACATCCATTTGGAGCCACGGCGCGAGCAGGGCGTGATCCGCTTCCGCATTGACGGTGTGCTGCACCCGGTGTACCAAATGCCCATGGGAGTGCTGAACGCCATGACGGCCCGCATCAAGCTGCTGGGCCGTATGGATGTGATTGAAAAACGCCGACCGCAGGACGGGCGCATCAAGACCCGCAACCCCCGGGGTGACGAGATTGAAATGCGGATATCCACGCTGCCCACCGCCTTTGGCGAAAAAATGGTGATGCGGATATTTGACCCGGATAACGCGGTGAAAGACCTCGATGCGCTGGGATTTTCCGCCCACGACGCCCAGCGCTGGGAGGCACTGGTGAAGCGCCCGCACGGCATCATTCTGGTGACCGGCCCCACGGGGTCGGGCAAGACGACCACGCTGTACTCCACGCTCAAGCGCGTGGCCACCGAAGAGGTGAACGTCAGCACGGTGGAGGACCCGATCGAGATGATCGAACCCGCGTTCAACCAGACGCAGGTGCAGCCGCAGCTGGACTTTGGTTTTGTGCAGGGCCTGCGCGCGCTCATGCGCCAGGACCCTGACATCATCATGGTGGGTGAAATACGCGACCGCGAAACCGCCGAGATGGCGGTGCAGGCCGCGCTGACCGGGCACCTGGTGTTTTCCACCCTGCACACCAACGACGCCCCTTCAGCGGTGACCCGGCTGATGGAGTTGGGCGTTCCGTCCTACCTGATCAACGCAACTTTGCTGGGGGTGCTGGCGCAACGTTTGGTGCGCACCCTTTGCAAACAATGCCGGGTGCGCGACGAGGCGGTGACGCGCGAGGAGTTGGGCGAGTTGGTCAAGCCCTGGCAGATCAATGGCGGCTACAAACCGTACAAGCCTGTGGGGTGTGTGGATTGCCGCATGACCGGCTTTATGGGGCGCATGGGCTTGTATGAATTGCTGGTGGTGTCGGAAGCGTTCAAGGCGCGGGTGACGACCGAGCCGGGTATTGACGCGCTGCGTCGCCAGGCCGTGGCCGACGGTATGCGCCCGCTGCGTTTGGCGGGTGCGCTGCGGGTCGCCGAAGGCATGACGGTGATTGAGGAAGTGCTGGTGTCCACACCACCGCTGTGAGCGGGGTCATTCCCTTTTGGAGAACCATAGTGAATATAAAAAGTCATAAAGACTTCTTTTCCGGCCTCATGTTTATGGGGTTCGGGGTGGCCTTTGCCTGGGGCTCCAGCAGCTACACCATTGGCAGTGGCGCGCGCATGGGCCCAGGGTACTTCCCCCTGGTGCTGGGTATTTTGCTGGCCTTGCTGGGGGGTGTCATCACCTTCAAGGCGCTGGTGGTGGAAACGGTGGACGGCAACAAAATTGGCCGCATTGCCTGGAAGCCGCTGTTTTTTATCATTGCCGCCAACCTGGTGTTTGGTGCCATGTTGGGCGGCTTGCCGAGCATTCATCTGCCGCCCATGGGAATGATTGTGGGCATCTATGCGCTGACCTGCATTGCCAGCCTGGCCGGCGATGGGTTCAAACCGCTGGAGGTGTTGCTGCTGGCAACCGTGCTGGCGGCCGTGAGCTACCTGGCCTTCATCGTGCTGCTGAAATTGCAGTTTCCGGTTTGGCCGGCTTTCATCACCACCTGAGGCCGCACCCATGGACTTGTTTAACAACTTGGCTCTCGGCTTTGGGGTGGCGTTCACCGCACAAAACCTGGTGTACGCTTTTGTCGGCTGCCTGTTGGGCACCTTGATCGGCGTGCTGCCCGGCATTGGACCACTGGCCACCATTGCCATGCTGCTGCCCGCCACCTATGCCTTGCCCCCGGTGGCCGCGCTGATCATGTTGGCTGGCATCTACTACGGGGCGCAGTATGGGGGCTCCACCACGGCGATTTTGGTGAACCTGCCGGGTGAGTCCTCGTCCGTGGTGACGGTGATCGATGGCTACCAGATGGCACGCCAGGGCAGGGCAGGGCCAGCCTTGGCAGCCGCCGGCTTGGGTTCGTTTTTTGCAGGCTGTGTGGGTACGCTGATCTTGGCCGCCTTTGCCGGGCCCTTGACCGAGCTGGCCTTCAAGTTCGGGCCGGCCGAGTATTTCTCGCTGATGATTTTGGGCCTGCTTGGCGCGGTGGTGCTGGCGTCTGGCTCTTTGCTCAAAGCGGTGGCCATGACTATCTTGGGCTTGCTGCTGGGTATGGTGGGCACAGATGTCAACTCGGGCGTTGCGCGCTTCGGCTTTGGTATCCCGGAGTTGACCGATGGCATTGGCTTTATCGTGATCGCCATGGGCGTGTTTGGCTACGGCGAAATCATCAGCAACCTGTCCAAACACGAGAGCGAACGCCAGGTTTTTACGGCCAAAGTGTCGGGCCTGATGCCGACCAAGGAAGACTTCAAAAACATGGTGCCTGCCGTGTTGCGCGGAACCGCCTTGGGCTCGCTGCTGGGTATTTTGCCGGGTGGCGGGGCGGTGATGGCGTCGTTTGCGGCCTATACGCTGGAAAAGCGCACCAAGCTGCGCCCCGGTGAAGTGCCGTTTGGCAAAGGCAACATCCGCGGTGTGGCAGCGCCGGAGGCGGCCAACAACGCCGGGGCCCAGACGTCTTTCATTCCGCTGCTGACGCTGGGCATTCCGCCCAACGCGGTGATGGCGCTTATGGTGGGTGCCATGACGATCCACAACATCCAGCCCGGCCCGCAGGTGATGACCAGCAACCCCGAGCTGTTTTGGGGGCTGATTGCGTCCATGTGGATTGGCAACCTGATGCTGGTGATTTTGAACCTGCCGCTGATCGGTATCTGGATCAAGCTGCTGAGCGTGCCCTACCGCTGGCTGTTCCCGGCCATCGTGCTGTTTTGTGCCGTGGGGGTGTACTCCACCAACAACAGCACATTTGACATCTGGATGGTCGGGCTGTTTGGCGTCGTTGGTTACCTGTTCATCAAGCTGGGCGTGGAGCCCGCGCCTTTGCTGCTGGGCTTCATCCTGGGCCCGATGATGGAAGAGTACTTGCGCCGCGCGCTGCTGCTGTCACGCGGTGACTGGAGCGTGTTCGTCACCCGCCCCATTTCTGCCGGCCTGTTGGCAGCCTCGGCCGTGTTGCTGCTGTTGGTGCTGATGCCCTCCGTCAAGTCCACGCGGGAAGTGGCCTTTGTAGACGATTGAGGAGTCATAGGCATTCTCAATCTGTGGGATTGCATCAATCAACCCTGAGTATGGCGGATAGCACCTAAGATCCAGCCTGTTCACTGTTAGAACGCTTTTTTCACAAAGGAAATCACCATGTCCCTGATCAATACCGAAGTCCAAGCATTCAAGAACGACGCCTTTCACAACGGCAAATTTGTGACCGTGACCAACGAGTCCATCAAAGGCAAGTGGAACGTGTTCATTTTCATGCCCGCAGCCTTCACCTTCAACTGCCCCACCGAAGTGGAAGACGCGGCTGACAACTATGCTGAATTCCAGAAGGCCGGTGCCGAGGTTTATATCGTCACCACCGACACCCATTTCGCGCACAAGGTGTGGCATGAGACATCGCCTGCTGTTGGCAAAGCCAAGTTCCCCCTGATTGGTGACCCAACCCACAAGTTGACCCGCGCTTTTGACGTGCATATCGACGAAGAAGGCCTGGCACTGCGCGGCACCTTCATCATCAACCCAGACGGCGTGATCAAGACGATGGAAGTTCACTCGAACGAAATCGCCCGCGACGTCAAGGAAACATTGCGCAAGCTGAAAGCCGCCCAGTACACCGCAGCCCACCCCGGTGAAGTGTGCCCCGCCAAGTGGAACGAAGGCGCCAAGACCATTGCACCGTCCATCGACCTGGTCGGCAAGATTTAATTAAGCGCGCCCAGCCGGACAGCGTCAGGGCGCTTAAGCCCTGCCGTCCGGCTTTTTTATACGCCAAAACAGGCTGCAGCCCCCGTAGAACGTGCGCAAGCAGCTATCAAATTAGTAGTAAAAAGGAAATCACCATGCTCGACGAAACTCTCAAAACCCAGCTCGCTGCCTATCTGGAACGCGTGACGCTGCCGATCGAGATGGTGGCCTCCCTGGGGGTGGACAGCAACTCGGTGGAAATGCGCGCGTTGTTGGACACCATTCAAAGCTTGCGCAGCGACAAGATCAGCGTGCGCTACGACGGCACGGACGCCCGCAAGCCTTCATTTGCCTTGAAACGCACCGGCAGCGACACCAGCCTGCGCTTTGCCGGCCTGCCTTTGGGCCACGAATTCACCTCGCTGGTGCTGGCCCTCTTGTGGAGTGGCGGCCATCCGCCCAAGGTGGAGGCAGACATCATCGAGCAGATCAAGGGCCTGAGCCCCGCGGATGGCGGCGACTTCAATTTTGAGGTCTACATGTCCCTGACCTGCCACAACTGCCCGGACGTGGTGCAGGCCCTGAGCCTGATGGCCATCTTCAACCCCAAAGTCAAAACTACTGTCATCGAAGGCGGCGCTTTCCAGGATGAGGTCAATGCGCGTGAAATCATGGCCGTGCCCATGATTTTTTTGAATGGAGCCATGTTCGGCTCCGGGCGTATGCTGGTTGAAGAAATTCTGGCCAAGATCGACACCGGCGCGGCAGCCAAAGACGCCGCCAAGTTGTCGCAAAAAGAAGCCTTTGATGTGCTGATCGTCGGCGGTGGCCCGGCCGGTGCCGCGGCCGGCGTGTATGCCGCCCGCAAGGGCATCCGCACCGGTATCGTGGCTGAGCGCTTTGGCGGCCAGACCAACGACACAATGGGGATTGAGAACTACCCCTCGGTGCTGGAGACCGATGGCCCCAAATTCGCCGCCGCGCTGGAAGCACACACCCGCTTCTACGAGGTCGACATCATGAACCTGCAACGGGCTGAGTCCATCGTTCCGGCAGCCGAGCCCGGTGGCCTGATTGAAGTGAAACTGGCCAACGGTGCCTCGCTCAAGAGCAAAACGGTCATCTTGTCCACCGGCGCGCGCTGGCGCAATGTGAATGTGCCCGGCGAGCAGGAGTACAAAAACAAGGGCGTTGCCTACTGCCCGCATTGTGACGGCCCGCTGTTCAAGGGTAAGGATGTGGCGGTGATTGGCGGCGGCAACTCCGGTGTGGAAGCCGCGATTGACTTGGCCGGTGTGGTGCGACATGTGACCGTGGTCGAGTTCATGCCCGAGCTGAAGGCCGACGCCGTGCTGGTCAAAAAGCTGCACAGCCTGCCCAACGTGACGGTGCACACCAATGCCCAAACCAGTGAGATCACCGGTGCCGATGGCCGGGTCAACGCCCTGCGCTACAAGGATCGTGCCACCAGCGTGGAGCACACCGTGGCGCTGGAAGGTGTGTTTGTGCAGATCGGTCTGGTGCCCAACACCGAATTCCTCAAGGGCACGGTGGAGCTGTCCAAGTTTGGCGAAATCATGGTGGACGCCAAAGGCCACACCAATGTGCCCGGCGTGTTTGCCGCAGGCGATTGCACCACCGTGCCGTTCAAACAAATCGTCATCGCGGCGGGCGACGGCGCCAAGGCCGCTTTGAGTGCCTTTGACCATTTGATCCGCCACTAAGTGCTGCGAACCAAGTGACGATTTTGCTGGCCCCCATGGAGGGGCTGCTGGACTTTGTGCTGCGTGACATCCTCACCCGGGTGGGTGGGGTGGACCGCTGCGTCTCGGAGTTCATCCGCGTCACCCACGCGCTCTTGCCAGAGCGGGCTTTTCTGCGCATCGTGCCCGAGTTGGACAACGGCGGGCTCACTCCAGCGGGCGTGCCGGTGTGGGCGCAACTTTTGGGCTCTGACCCCGCCTGCCTGGCAGAAAACGCGGCCCGTCTGGCGGAGATGGGTGCCCCCGGTATCGATTTGAATTTTGGTTGCCCGGCCAAGGTGGTGAATCGCCATGGCGGCGGTGCCGCCTTGCTACAAGATCCGGAGCTGCTTACCCTCATTGTGGGGGCTGTGCGCCGCGCCGTGCCCGCGCACATTCCGGTGTCGGCCAAGATGCGGCTCGGCTTTAACGACGCAAGCCGCGCGGTGGAATGCGCCCAGGCCATTGCCGCTGGCGGTGCCAATGAATTGGTGGTGCATGCCCGCACCAAGGCCGATGCCTACCGCCCGCCCGCCTATTGGGACCGGGTGAACGACATCCGTCTGGCCGTGGCCATTCCGGTGGCCGCCAATGGCGAAGTCTGGACCGTGGACGATGCCCATAAATGCCGACAGGCCTCCGGCTGCGAGATGGTCATGCTGGGCCGTGGCATGGTGGTGAACCCCGGTCTGGCGCTGTCCATTCGCCACGCAATCAACCCCGTCAGCACGGGGGCAGAGCCGTTTGACGGGGTGAGCTGGGAGGCGCTGCTTCCTTTGGTTGATGCGTTCTGGTCACTGGTGTGCAGCCGCCTGGAGCGCCGCCAGCAGGCCGGGCGTCTCAAGCAGTGGCTGAATTTCATGCGCCGACACTACCCACAGGCCGAGCTGGCCTACCAGGAGCTGCGCACGGTGGATGACCCTGAAGTGGTGCGGTTGTGGCTGGCGAGAGTACGCTGATTTGCTATTTGTTTTATAGCTGCTCGCGCAGTATCGACGGGGGCTGCAGCCATAATTTGTCAAAATTCTACATAGCCGCCTGCGACGGTGCTCAGGCCGCCTGAAGTTTGGGTTGTAGGATGACGGCCGGTTGCGCTAGCGCTTTAGCCCGCGGCCTTTCGGTTGGCGCGTTGGTGTTCCCGGTGTTGCACTTCGGCTTCATCTGCCGCCTTGGACGCGGCTTGTGCGCGCCGATCAGAAAAGTCAATCACCTCTGCCGACACCCTGCGGCTTGCAAATGTGCCATTCACCTCGGAAATGGCTTTGGCGGTTTGCTGTGCGGTCTGGGACAGGGATGCGCCCATCAGTTCCAGAATCTGCTGCTGTGAGCGCGATACGACTCCAAAGGAGCTTAGGGTGGACTGCACCATGCGCTTGGCCTGCGACTGAAACCATGCGGGAATCTGCCAGACCGATTGGGGTGTTCCCCTTGGTCCAAACATGGGCGACACACTCAGCATGGACTCCGTAAAGGCGGCGGCAAGCGACTCGGATTGAATGTCGCGCATCTCCTCCATGGCGCTTGCTAGGACCTGGTTGAGGGCGTCAACAGGCTCCAGCGCCGGTTTCAGGGAGTTGAAGAGCGCAGACGATGAATAGATTGGGATGGATGTGTTCATGGTGACCTCTAATGCGGGGAATGGGGGCTTGGAAAGAACCACCCTTGAATCTACCCCTGGAGGTCGACAGCGCCTTGCGAAAAATCAATTCAGCGCCGGCAGTTACTTCGCCGCCGGGCGGTAACGGTTGAACAGGCGGGTCATGGTGCCGTCGGCCACCAATTTTTCGATGGCCGTGTTGACCTGCGCCACGGTCACGGTGCCATGGCGGGACACCACGCACCGGCTTTTTTGGTCCGTGAGGACGATATACGGATGCAGTGGCAAGGTGAACTCACCCGTGAGCGTTTTGTATTCCAGAAAGGCCCGGCTGACCACCGCGTGTTGCATGCGGCCCGCACCTAGTTTCGCCAAACTACTGGCGTTGTGGGGTGCTTCATCGCGGATAAACCGATCCCCCAGTGCGCTGCTCAGCTCCGGATAGGAAAAACCCAGCACGGTGCCTATGGGTTGGCCGGCCAAGGCCGCAATGTTGGCGGGCCGTTTGGCCTGTTGGGCGGTCACCAGCAGGTCTTGATTCGGAATGAACCCAACGCTCCAGTCAAAAGCGCCAGGCAGCCACTCCGGCTGGTAGAAGCACATCAGGTCGGCTTTGCCGGTCTCCAGCGCCGCCGTGGTGCGCTTGCGCGGCAGCAGCAGGAACTTGGCGGTCCGGTTCATGTTCTGCGCCAACGCCCGGCCAAGATCCCAGTGCAGACCGCCGTGAATGATGTCTGCCTGGACATCGGCATACGGCATGTCGCTGCTGGAGTCCGCCAGCACAGTCAAGTCGCCGGCGTTGGCGTTGGCAGCAAGCGCAAGCCACAGAGCAAGGGTGAGTTTCCAATGGCGTTTTATCATGGTGTGTCGCAGTCGATGAACGAACTTCATGGAACGAAAGCCTCAAGTATACGGATGGGCGTTTCAGCAGTGTGACACCCGGATTTAACGTCAAATCGGGCTCTAGCCCAATGGGGGTATGCGCAAGCAGCTATAAAATGTATAGCGGTCAGTGTAAGCACATTGTTCGTTTTGCCCGACTTGCACCGGTGATCGCTCAGTCAAACAGCGAGTCAAATCCGTCCAGCGGCTCAAAACGGCGGTTGCGCCAGCGCAGCCGTGTGGGGCCGGGCAGTGCCCGCGCAAGCACCGAGTGGCGCGGGTCGCCAGGGTAGCAAATGACACGTTCACCGGCATCGTCGAAGGCTTCCGGCAGGATCACGGGCGGCGGGGTGGCCCGAGCGGCCGACATCACGCTGTGCACCGTGTTGTGGCGCGCCAGATGGGCCAGGCTCATGATTTGGGGCGGTGCCAGCTCGATCTGGCCGTCCCGGTATTGCTCCAGCGCGGTGCGGGGCTGCAGCCAGGCGCTCTCAGTGGTTTCATGGTTGTCATGGCTGGCCACCTGGTCTGGGGGAATGGCCGCCACAAAAAACCGGGTGTCAAACCTCTTGCTGCTGACCGAGGGCATGACCGGCGTGATCCAGCGCGACCAGGGCAACACGGATTGGGTTTGCAGCCGCAGGGCCATCTGCGCCAGTATCTGGTTGAAGGGGAGGGCGTCGCGCTGCAATTGCGCGGCGTGGGCGGTGTCGGCCAGGGTGGCCGTGTGGGCGTGGTGCGCAAACAGCACGCCCGATTCTTCAAATGCTTCGCGCAGCGCGGCCACATACAGCCCGGCGGCGGTGACAACCGGGGTGTCAATTTCGCCCAAGGCACCGTGCAAATGTTCCGGGGTCTGGTCCAAGTGAGCCAGCGGGTCCAGCAGGGAGTCGCTCTCGTCGAGCTTGCCGCCGGGGAAGACGTAGGCCCCGCCCAACACGTCGGACAGGCCGTGGCGTTTCACCAAAAACACCTCAAGCCCAGCAGGTGTGTCGCGCAGCATGACCACGGTGGCTGCATTGCGGGGCGGGCTGGTGACGACTTCAGAGTTAATTTTCATAGTGCAGACATTGTGCTTGTTTCGTGACACCTGCCATTGAATTCCCCCAACGCGGAGCCATTTGTCTAACACACTGCGAATGCACGCGTGGCTGCGCGAGGGCACAGCGTGTGTTACCTTTGCGCCCACGAAAAGTTTAAAGGCCTACAGGCATGGACCGACATACAGCAGCCCTCGGCACACCCAGCACAGAACGTCTCCTGGGCATACGCCGTGGGGTGGAAAAAGAAAGTTTGCGCGCAATGCCCAGCGGCGCGTTGGCGATGACGCCCCATCCGGTTGCGTTGGGGTCTGCGCTCACGCATCCGAACATCACCACCGATTTCAGCGAATCGCAGGTGGAGCTGATCACGGGCGTGCACGGCAGCGTGCAAGCGTGCCTGGACGAGCTCACCCAGGTGCAGCAATTCACCACACGATCCATCGGTGATGAGATGCTGTGGGTGTCCAGCATGCCTTGTGGCTTGCCCGCGGACGACGCGATTCCCATTGGGCAGTACGGCAGCTCCAACGTGGGCCGCGCCAAGAGTGTGTACCGCATGGGCCTGGGCCACCGCTATGGCCGCCGGATGCAGACCATTTCGGGTATTCACTACAACTGGTCTTTGCCGGGCGTGTCCAGTGAGTCCTATTTCGGGCTGATCCGCAATTTCCGCCGACATGCCTTTTTGTTGCTGTACCTATTCGGTGCCTCGCCCGCGGTGTGTGCCAGCTTTGTGGCGGGCCGCCAACACCAATTGCAGTCCTTAAACGAGCGCACCATGTACCTGCCCTACGCAACGTCCTTGCGCATGGGACGTTTGGGCTACCAAAGCGATGCACAAGCGTCGCTGGCCGTCAGCTACAACAGCCTGGAGGGCTACGGCCACTCGCTGGAAGATGCCTTGACGCGGCCCTACCCGCCGTATGAGGCGATTGGCGTGCGCGGGCTGGACGGTGAGTACCGGCAGCTGGCCACCAGCTTGCTGCAGATTGAAAACGAGTTCTACGGCACTATTCGGCCCAAGCGGGTAATCTTCCCCGGCGAACGGCCACTGCATGCCCTGCGCGAGCGGGGTGTGGAGTACGTGGAAGTGCGCTTGATGGACCTGGACCCGTTTGAAACCGTGGGCATCACCGCGCAGACCATGCGTTTTCTGGATGTTTTCTTGCTGCACTGCCTGCAGACAGACAGCCCGCTGGACACGCCGCAGGAGATTGTTGCACTGGCGCACAACCAGCAAAGCGTGGCGGAGCGGGGACGCGAGCCCGGGCTGTTGTTGGAGCGGGGCGATTCCCAAGCGACACTGACCGACTGGGGGCTGGAGTTGGTGCGTTCGTTTGCACCTATGGCCGCGCAGTTGGACGCGGCCCATGGCACGACGGACTACAGTGCTTCGGTGCAGGCCGCGGAGTACGCATTGCACCATCCGCAGACACTGCCGTCGGCACGCGTACTGCGCGAGATGACGGAGCAGTTTGATGGCTCGTTCGTGGCGTTTGTGCGGGCCAAGTCGGTGCACATGCGGCAGTCCATGCTGGATGCGCCATGGGATAGCGGCAGTGCCCAGCACTTTGAGCGGTTGGTGAAAGCCTCATTGGAAGACCAGCGCAAGATCGAGGCCGCAGACACCATGCCGTTTGACATCTACCTGAATGAGTATTTGTCGCCCCGGCGCCTGATGGCGCAAAGGCGACCTGCTGATTAAGCAGCAACTTTGGCAGCAGCAGTCTTCTTGACAACAGCAGCTTTCTTTGTCACGGTGCGCTTGACGGTAGCGACTTTGACTTTGGCAGTTGAGCCGGCAACTCGGTTTGCCAACGCAACGGATTGCGCTTCCAGCTTGACAGCAACTTTTGTCACAGCCTGGGCTGCAGGCACAGCGGCCACGGCCAAGGTGTTCAAAGCGGATACGCCGGTGGCTTTCTCGAAGCGGCTGGCGTTGGCGGCGACCTGAACGACGCCTTTTTCGGCCAACTCAACGGCCTTGTTCACAGCAAGGTCAGCACCGTCGGATGTCAAGGTCACACCTTGGGCGTACAAAGCGCTGATTTTCTTCTGTGCTGCCAGGGCATTGCCGCGAACATCGGCGCTCAGGCGGGTGCCGGTCTTCTTGACTGCAGCAGCCCAGCTTTGATCCACATAACTCACAGCGCGCTCGTTACCAACGCGGTAGGCGTTGATCACGTTCTTGGCGGTGTTGCCGTAGGATTCGATCAGCTCAGTGGTCACGGTGGCGAGGTTCTTGGCGGTCATTTGGATTTCCTTAATAAATGGAGTGAAAGTGTTTAGCGCTGGGTTGAATTTTCCCGATTCAAGCTAGTGCAGACACCTTAATTTCAGTCAATTTCCTAGAGGCTGCACCCTAAGACGCCGCCATTGCACAAACTGCCTGACAATTGCAGCCCCACCCCACCGATTGAATGCAAGGAAACTTACCCAATGAAAATTGAGACACTGGCAGTGCATGGCGGCTACACGCCCGATCCCACCACCAAAGCTGTGGCCGTTCCCATTTACCAAACGGTGGCCTACGCCTTTGACGACACCCAGCATGGTGCCGACCTGTTTGACCTGAAGGTGGCCGGCAATATTTACAGCCGCATCATGAACCCGACCAACGGCGTGCTCGAAGCCCGTGTGGCGGCCATGGAAGGCGGCATTGGGGCTCTGGCGGTGGCATCCGGCATGGCGGCAATCGCTTACGCCATCCAGACCATTACCGAAACCGGTGACAACATCATCTCCACCTCCACCCTGTACGGTGGCACCTACAACCTGTTTGCCCACACATTCCCCCAAATGGGCATTGAGGTGCGCTTTGCTGATGCAAAAGATCCCGCCTCATTTGCCAAGTTGATCGATGCCCGCACCAAGGCGGTGTACTGCGAGTCCGTGGGCAACCCGCTGGGCAATGTGACCGATCTGGCTGCTTTGGCTGCGGTCGCGCACGCCGCTGGTGTGCCATTGATCGTGGACAACACCGTGCCCAGCCCCTACCTGTGCCGCCCGTTTGAGCACGGTGCCGACATCGTGGTGCATTCGCTGACCAAGTACCTGGGCGGCCACGGCACCACCATTGGCGGCGCCATTGTGGACAGCGGCAAGTTCCCCTGGGCTGAGCACAAGGAGCGCTTCAAACGCCTGAACGAGCCCGATGTGAGCTACCACGGCGTGGTCTACACCGAAGCTCTGGGAGCAGCCGCCTACATTGGCCGCGCCCGCGTGGTGCCCTTGCGCAACATGGGGGCCGCGCTCAGCCCCATGAATGCGTTCCAGATCCTGCAAGGCATCGAGACACTGGCCTTGCGCATGGACCGCATTTGCGAAAATGCACTGAAGGTGGCCAATCACCTCAAGGCGCACCCCAAGGTGGGCTGGTTGAATTACGCCGGGCTGCCTGAGCATGCCGACCACGCGTTGGTGCAAAAGTACATGGGCGGTCGCGCCTCTGGCCTGATCAGCTTTGGTATCAAAGGGGACGACAGCCTGAAAGCTGGCGCCCGCTTCCAGGACGCTTTGAAGCTGTTTACCCGCCTGGTCAACATTGGCGACGCAAAATCCCTGGCCTGCCATCCCGCCACCACCACGCACCGCCAGTTGAATCCGGCGGAGCTGGCCAAAGCGGGTGTCAAGCCCGATATGGTGCGTTTGTCTATCGGCATTGAGCACATTGATGACCTCTTGGCCGACCTCGACCAAGCACTTGAGGCGGTATAAGTAGTATGGCGATCCAGTGGTTCCCGGGGCACATGCACCTCACGCGCAAGGCGATCGCCGAGCGCATCAAAGAAATAGATGTGGTCATCGAACTGCTGGACGCCCGGCTGCCTGGCTCCAGTGCCAACCCCATGCTGGCGGAGATTACCGCAGCCAAGCCGGCGCTGAAAGTGCTGAACAAGCAAGACCTGGCCGACCCCGAGCGCACGGCGCTGTGGCTGGCGCATTTCAACGCCCAGCCAGGCACCCGCGCGTTGGGGCTGGATGCCAGCATGACCACACCCGCCAAGGCGCTGGTGGCGGCCTGCCATGAACTGGCGCCCAAACGCGGCGGCATGACCAAACCGATGCGGGTGCTGATTTGCGGTATTCCCAATGTGGGCAAGTCCACCCTGATCAACACGCTCAAAGGCAAGCGCGCCGCCAAGACGGGGGATGAGGCTGGGGTGACCAAGCTGGAACAGCGCATCACCATTGCCGACGACTTTTACCTGTACGACACGCCGGGCGTGCTGTGGCCGCGCATCATCGTGGCCAAGAGCGGCTACAACCTGGCCGCCAGCGGTGCCATCGGGCGCAATGCCTTTGATGAGCAAGAAGTGGCGTTGGAACTGCTGGACTACCTGCGCCAACATTACCCGGCCGCTCTGGAGGCGCGCTATTCCCTGAGCGACGTGGCCGAGCAGACCGATGAACAACTACTGGACGCCATTGGCCGCAAGCGCGGTGGCCTGCGGCCCGGCGGCAAGATCAATCTGCAAAAGGCGGCTGAGGTCGCGATTTATGATTTCCGCCAAAGTGCGCTGGGGCGCATTACGTTGGAAACGCCCGACGAGTTTGCCCAATGGCTGGCCCTGGGCCAGAAGATTGACGCGGAGCGCCAGATCAAAAAGGACGCGATTGAGCTGGACCGCATGGTCCGGTTCAAAAAGATCCCCCGGCCCCCCAAGGCCAAGGACAGTCCGGAAAATAATGACTAAAAGTGGCTGTAGCCCCCGTGCAATATGCGCAAGCAGCTATTAATACAATAGCATTCAACTAACGAGCCACCTGAATTCGCCCACTGGGGCGCTGCAATGAAAACAATTCTCCCTTTAAGCCTGCTGTTTCCGCCTGACCGCCATGACCCGCAACCGCTGGTCATCTACCACGGGCATGGCTGCCCGGACGGTTTTGCCGCAGCCTTGGCGGCTTGGCTGTTTTACGGTGACCAAGCGGAGTTTTTAGGTCTGGACCATGGTGATATCAAAACCGTGGCAGACCTGCCCGCGCTGGTCGGCCGTGCGGTCTACATCCTGGATTTTTCGTTTTCGCCCGAACTGATGCGCGCAATCGAAGAGCGGGCTGCCAAGCTGGTGATGCTGGACCACCACAAGAGTGCGGCTGACCGGTTGACCGGGTTTGCCTGCCGCTGTGGCGTGGTGCATTTCGATTTGAGCAAGTCCGGCGCGCGGCTGGCCTGGGAGTATTTTTGGCCCGAAAAAGCCTTGCCCGATCTGGTGCGCTTTGTGGAAGACCGCGACATATGGGTGTGGCAATACCCGCAGAGCCCCGGGTTTTTGGCCGCCTTGGACATGGAGCCCAATGAGTTCGGGCGCTGGCAGGAAATCGCAGCGTTCGATGCCGGGCAACTTGCCAGCTACATTGAACGCGGGCGGGCGATGGATGAAAAATTCAGCAAACTGGCAGCCGGCATGGCGGAGCACGCGCGGCCCCTGGTCTTCAATGGCGTGAGCGGATTGATGGTCAACGTGCCCGGGGTGTTCCATAGCCTGGTCGGGGACATTTTGTCCAAAAAAAGTCGCACCTTTGCGATGATGTGGAGTGTGGACAAAAACGGCGTGGTCAGGTCAGGCCTGCGCTCGCAACCCGACTTCAACTGCATTCCCCTGGCCGAGAGCATGCACGGCGGTGGGCATGCCCAAGCCTGCGGTTTCAAAATGGGGCTGGAGCGATTGCCGGAGTTGCTGAGTGGTGTTTTTTTGTCAGGCACGGCTGTCTGATTTGAAATGACGTCCCGGCCGCTCTTCCGACCGCAAAACATCACTGCGTCGCTGCAGCAGACCGAGCTGCAGATGAGCAGCAGCCGGTCGATCATCGTGGATGCCAACGCCGGGGCCGCCAAAACCACCAGTCTGGCGCTCAAGGTGGCAGAGGTGCTGGAGCTGCAGCGGAAAGAAACCGGGTTCTATGCGCCCAAAAAAATCCTGACGCTGACCTATACCGAGGTTGCAAGGCTGGCGTTCAGGCGGGCGCTGGAAAAGCTGGGTGTGCCTGCCGATGTCGTCAAAGAGCTCTGGATCAACACCTTCGACGAATTTGCGGTCTACATGCTCCATGACCTGGAGGGCAGCCGCGCCAGGGCGGTAAATACGCCTGAGGCGCTGAAGGAAACCATTGCGCAATGCCTGGGCGAGGTGCGTGAGCGTGCCGAGCAGCGGGGTGACACCCACCTGCGCCTGCCCAGCGAAGAAAATGCTGGCTTTTATGAGTACTTCATCCACGAGAGCTTGCGGATCAAAGGACGACTGGTGCTGCCCAAGGCCCGTTGGCTGGACGAGCTCGTCGACCCCCTGCTAGCGCAGAACTCGGGCGAGGACTACACGGTGCTGAAGGTGTTGGAGCGCTTTGAGCGGCTGCGCAGGCCCTCGGAGGAAGACCCGCCGCTGTTTCGTGCGTCGGGGGACGCTACCTACGACCTGGCCAGCACGGTGGGCGACATGTCGGTGGAGTTGCCCCAAGCTATGTTCTCCCGCTGGCCTGGTGGCTTGCATTTGCTTTGCGTGGATGAATTTCACGACATGAACGAGGCGATGTTCACCCTGCTTCGGCGTTTGTTGGAAAGCAACCCGAACGCTACTTTTTGTGGAGTCGGCGACCCGGACCAGGTGCTGCACCAAAGGGCCGGAGCCGAGCCCAAGTTCATGGACCCTGCTTACTTTGCACGGGAGACCGGGCGCGCAGCCACCGTCATGCACTTGCCCGGCTCCTACCGGTTTTCGGCCAGCATCGCAGAACTGGCGGGCCATCTGGCGTCCAAACATTACGCGTCATTTGCCCAACACGCAACCCAGGTGCATCCGTTTTTCTATGCGGATCCGTTGGAGTGCGCGCAAAAGATTGTGGAAGACGCTGCGGCTTGGGCGGCCCAAGGGCGGCCGATGAACCAGTTTGTCGTATTGCTGCGCCATCCGCACCAGTCGGTGTTGATTGAAAATTTCCTGCTGGAGCGGGAGATTGCGTATCGCACCCACCCGTTTCCCACCTACCTGCACCGCCCGGAGGTGCTGATGGTTCGGGCGCTGCTGGCGGTGTCGCACCCGGATTTTGAGCTGGTATCCAGCCCCAGCGCCCGCCAACGGATGGTGCAGGCTGTGGCGGATTTGGCAGGGGTGCAGTTTGACTTTGCCGAGAGCGAAACGGAGTCCCAGAGCGAGCGCCTCAACATTGCCGTCAAGGAAATCTTGCACGATCAAACCTTGTTGCGCACTTTCTTGAAACGGCAAGTGATTGCCAAGGCAGACCCCGGCATTCGCCGTCACTTGGAAGCCGCCATGGCGGTGGCTGCCACGCACTGCGGCCCAGGGCTGTTGGCGCAAGTGCTTCAGGCGCTCGATATGCCCAAACTGGCCGCCCACCGTTGGGTGGAGCGCCAGCGCTGCGCCGACGCCGTGGCGCACCTGGAAGGGTTGAAGCAGGCCGCCTTGATTTTTGACAGCGCCGAGGCATTCTTTCGGCACATCAATGCGCTGGAGTTGTCCTATGAAAAGCTGGGCGCGGCCAAGGGCAAGAAAATCTCCCTCATCCTCACCGACATTCCTTCCGTGAAGGGTTTGGAGTTTGAGCGGGTGACCATTCCGTTCATTGAGCGCGGCGAGTTTCCCGCGGACGATGGCGGCACGCTGGATGACGAGCGCAACCTGATGTACGTGGCCATGACGCGCTGCAGCCATGAGTTAACACTGATGTTCAGCCAAAAACGCCCCAGTGCTTTTGAGGAAGCGATGCTGCCGGGGTCCCACGCGCGTGCCGTTTAAACCGGGCTTGACACACTCCATTGCTTGGTGATGGCACCCGCCGCGTTGACACTTTCCAGCGCGACACCAAAGCCCCATAACCTGGCAGTGTGTTTGATGACTTCCAGCGTGCTGTCGCCCAAGGGTCGGTCCTTGTACTGGGTGTGGCGCAGGGTGAGCATGCGGTCGCCGCGGCGGTTCACGTCCCATACCTGAATGTTGGGCTCGCGGGTGCCCAGATCGTACTGTTGCGACAAGGCCTGACGCACCTCGCGGTAGCCCGCCTCATCGTGGATGGCAGCCACCTGCAGTTCACTTTTCTTCTCGTCGTCATGGACGGCAAAAAGATGCATGTCGCGCATCAATTTCGGGCTCAGAAACTGCCCGATAAAGCTTTCATCCTTGTAGTTGCGCATGGCATGGTCCAGCGTTGGCAACCACGGCGTGCCGGCAAACCCCGGAAACCAGGCGCGGTCTTCTTCGGTCGGCGCTTCGCAAATGCGCTTGATGTCGGTGTACATGGCAAACCCCAGTGCGTAGGGATTGATGCCGCTGTAGGCGCGGTGTCCAACGGGCGGCTGAAAGATCACATTGGTGTGCGAGCTGATCCATTCGAGCATCATTCCGTCGCTTAAGTGGCCATCGTCATACAAAGTGTTGAGCAGCTTGTGGTGCCAGAACGTGGCCCAGCCTTCATTCATCACCTGCGTCTGGCGCTGTGGGTAGAAATACTGGGCGATTTTGCGCACCAGTCGCACGATTTCACGTTGCCACGGCTCCAGCAGCGGGGCATTTTTTTCGATAAAGTACAAGAGGTTCTCCTGGGGTTCGGTCGGGAAGCGCTGCGCTTCGGGCGCTTCATCGGCCTTGCCTTCTTTGCGGGGAATCGTGCGCCACAGGTCATTGACCTGCTGCTGCGCATGAAATTCACGCGCCTTGCGCTCGGCGAGTTCCTGCGCCAGGGTCTTCTTGCTTGGGCGGCGATAGCGGTCCACGCCGTAGTTGGCTAGGGCGTGGCAGGAGTCCAGAAACGCCTCTACCGTCTCCATCCCGTAGCGCTCCTCGCACTCGCTGATGAAATGGCGCGCAAACACCAAGTAGTCAATGATGCTGGAGGCATCCGTCCACATGCGAAAAAGGTAGTTCCCCTTGAAAAAGCTGTTGTGTCCGTAGGCCGCATGGGCAATCACCAAGGCTTGCATGGCGGTGGTGTTTTCTTCCATCAGGTAGCTGATGCAGGGGTCTGAATTGATGACGATTTCATACGCCAGGCCCATGTCGCCCCGGCGGTAGCGTTTGTCGGTAGAAATGAACTCCTTGCCGTAGCTCCAGTGCCGGTAGTTGATGGGCATGCCCACGCTGGCATAGGCGTCCATCATCTGTTCAGCGGTGATGATTTCGAGTTGGTTCGGGTAGGTTTCAAGACCAAAGCGCTCGGCTGTTTGGCGGATCACATCGTGGTACTGCTCAATCAACTCAAACGTCCAGTCACTGGGGTCGGGCAAAGGCGCGGCGGCGCGGGGTGGCGCAGGCAAGGGTGCCTGCAGGGCGACGCGGACGCGCCGGTCCGCGCCGTGCGGAATACGCGCGGGGGCATCCACATGCCGGTACTCCGGCGGCTTGTGGACTGGTGTGGCTGCAGGGGCGTTCATGTGGCTTCTCCTTCCTTTTTGAATAGGTCACGGAACACGGGGTAAATTTGGGCAGGTTCCGTAGCCTTGCGCATGGCAAAGTTGGTGTGGTCTTGCGCAAGTTGGCTGTACTCATGCCATAAATTTTGTTCTTCATCGGCCACCTGTACATAGGCGAAGTAACGGCACAGCGGAAGCAATTTGTCCGCCAGCAGTTCCCGGCAAACACCGCTGTCACTTGTGTAGTTGTCACCATCACTGGCCTGTGCGCCGTAAATATTCCACTCGTTGGGCGAGTAGCGCTCCTGCGCAATTTTCCCCATCAATTCCAAGGCGCTGCTCACGACCGTGCCGCCGCTTTCCGTGGCGTGGAAGAACTCGTCCTCGGTGACCTCCTGGGCCTGTGTGTGGTGGCGAATATAGACGATGTCAATTTTTTCGTAATGGCGCGTCAGGAACAAATACAGCAGAATGAAAAACTGTTTTGACAGGTCCTTGCGCCCCTCGTCCATGGAGCCGGACACATCCATCAGGCAAAACATGACCGCCTTGGCGCTGGGCACAGGGGTTTTGACGCGGCCCCGAAAGCGCAGGTCCAAAGGGTCCAGAAAAGGGATGGCCCGGAGCCTGTGCTCCAACGCATCGATCGATAAACGCAACGCGCGAATCTCCAGTTCATGCCCGAGGGGCGATGCTTCAAGTTCGGCCAGCCGTTGGCGCTGCTGGGCCAGTTCACGTCGGGCACCCGCGCCCAGGGCCAGGCGGCGCCCCAAGGCGCCCCGCATGCTTCGCACAATATGCAGGTTGTTGGGCGTGCCATCACGGGTGTAGCCCGCGCGGTGTGTTTTCCATTCCGGTGTGTCGGTGATCTGGGTCCGGGTGAGGTGGGGCAGGGCCAAGTCTTCAAAGAAGACGTCCATGAATTCTTCTTTGGTCAATGTGAAGACAAAGTCGTCCTCCCCTTCACCTGAATTACTGGCTTGCCCCTTTCCGCTCCCGGCTCCACCACCCTTGGGGCGTTGAATCCGGTCGCCGCGCAAATGGTCGACATTGCCGGGATGCACGGTATCGCGAACGCCACCCTGGCCATGGTGGAACACGGGTTCGCTGATGTCCTTTTTGGGAATGGTGATGTTCTCGGCTTGCTCCATCTCACGGATGCCACGCCCGGATACCGCCTTGCGCACGGCTTCGCGGATCTGCTCCTTGTGGCGGTTTAAAAACCGCTCACGATTGCCGATGGACTTGTTCTTGCCCGCCAAGCGGCGGTCGACGATATGAAGTGCCATGCGAATCCTTTCGGATCACGCTCTCAGGAGCTCTTTCTCACGCGCAAATACCATTCACACAACAAGCGGACCTGCTTTGCCGTGTAACCCTTGTCCACCATGCGGGTGACAAAATCTTCGTGTTTCTTGGCCTCGTCGGCACTGGCCTTGGCATTGAAGCTGATCACAGGCAACAACTCCTCGGTGTTGGAGAACATCTTTTTCTCAATGACCACGCGCAGCTTCTCGTAGCTTGTCCACACCGGATTCTTGCCATGGTTGTTGGCCCGTGCGCGAAGTACAAAGTTGACAATTTCGTTGCGGAAGTCCTTGGGGTTGGCAATGCCAGCGGGCTTTTCTATCTTTTCCAACTCTGCGTTTAACGCCAAACGGTCAAATACCTCGCCGGTGTCGGAGTCACGGTATTCGTTGTCCTGAATCCAGTAGTCGGCATAGGTGACGTAGCGGTCAAAGATGTTCTGGCCATACTCGCTGTAGCTTTCAAGGTAGGCGGTCTGGATTTCCTTGCCTATGAACTCGGCATAGCGCGGTGCCAGCAGCTCTTTGATAAATCCGGTGTACTTTTGCTCCAGATCGGCAGAGAACTGTTCGCGCTCGATTTGTTGCTCCAGCACGTACATCAGGTGCACCGGATTGGCGGCGACCTCGGTGCTGTCAAAGTTGAATACTTTGGACAAAATTTTGAACGCAAAGCGGGTGGACACACCACTCATGCCTTCGTCCACGCCCGCGTAATCCCGGTACTCGTGGTAGCTCTTGGCGCGTGGATCGGTGTCTTTCAGACTTTCGCCGTCATACACCTCCATTTTGCTGAACAGGCTCGAATTCTCGGGCTCCTTCAGTCGAGTCAGCATCGCAAACTGGCTCATCATCTTCAGTGTGCCTGGGGCGCACTTTGCTTCGCCCAGTGAAGACTCACGAATCAGTTTTTCGTAAATCTTCACCTCTTCGCTGACGCGCAGGCAGTAAGGCACCTTGACGATGTAAATCCGGTCCAAAAACGCCTCGTTATTTTTGTTGTTACGAAACGTTTTCCACTCGCTTTCGTTACTGTGCGCCAACACAATTCCGTCAAAAGGAATGGCACCGAACCCTTCTGTCCCCTTGTAGTTGCCTTCCTGGGTGGCGGTGAGCAGGGGGTGTAACACCTTGATGGGCGCTTTGAACATTTCAACAAACTCCAGCAGGCCCTGGTTCGCCAGGCACAGCCCGCCGGAGAAGCTGTAGGCATCGGGGTCGTCTTGCGAAAAGCTCTCCAGCTTTCGGATGTCAACCTTGCCGACCAGCGAGGAAATATCCTGGTTGTTTTCATCGCCGGGTTCGGTCTTGGCGACCCCAATTTGCTTCAGGGTATTGGGGTGGCGTTTGACAACCCGGAATTGGCGAATATCACCACCAAACTCGTCCAGACGTTTCACCGCCCATGGCGACAAAATCCGGTGCAGGTAGCGGGTAGGGATGCCAAAGTTCTCGCGCAAGATGGGCCCGTCTTCAACCGCGTCGAACAGGCCTAGCGGACTCTCATTGACGGGTGAGCCTTTGATGGCATAAAAGGGCACCTGTTGGATGAGATGTTTGAGACGCTCCGCCAGCGAACTCTTGCCGCCCCCCACGGGGCCGAGCAGGTACAAAATTTGTTTGCGCTCTTCCAGGCCCTGGGCGGCGTGGCGGAAGTAGCTCACCACTTGCTCTATGGCATCCTCCATGCCATAGAACTCGGAAAACGCCGGGTAAATTTTGATCAGTTTGTTCGCGAATATGCGGGACAGTCGCGGGTTGTTGCGCGTGTCCAGCAACTGCGGCTCACCAATTGCGGTCAGCATGCGCTCAGCGGCCGTTGCGTAAGCTAGCGGATTGCGCTTGCACTCCGCCAGATACTCGTCCAGAGTCAGCTCCTCTTCGCGGTTTCGCGCGTAGCGGGCTACATAGTTTCCAATCGCGTCCATAAGACCTCCTGGCTGTCAAAACTATTTCCAACCGGTGCCGAGAACCCATCGCTCGCAGCAACTCAGAGTTGGAGCTCAATCAGACTAACAAGTTCATTGCCGGTAATTATTCTAGGCACTCGGTTCAAAAGTCAATATGCCCAACAGCATGCTGCTTTCCCCCCACTTTGCCCGTTCATGGTGCCTGTGTGCATTGCGCATCCTCAATGCTGATGGGACTTGGCCCATCGCACAATGTCAGCCGCTCCCATCGCGCCCGGCTGGCGTGCAAGCTCACGTCCTCCCACGAAAATCGCAAGCGTGGGGATACTTCGGATATTGAAGCGTGCAGCCAGGTTGGGCACCGCTTCGGTGTCCACTTTAGCCAATCTAAAGTGCGGCTCCAGTTGGGCGGCGGCCTGCTCGAAAGCGGGTGCCATCGCACGGCACGGCCCGCACCAAGGGGCCCAAAAATCAACCAGTACTGGGATGTGATTGCGAGCAATATGTTTGTCGAAGGCTACCTCGTCCAAGGCCACCGGGTGGGCATTGAACAATGGTTTCTTGCATTGTCCGCAGTCCGGCGCGCTGACCAACTGGGTGGTCTGGACGCGGTTGGTGGTGTGGCAGTGCGGACAAACAATGTGAAATGATGGATTCATGTCCCAATACTGGGGTCTTCCCAAGACATTGCAAGTAACATTCTGGTTCGTTTTTCAATTTACCATTCAAAGGGTTTTTATGTTCAAGCACATTTTGCTGGCCACGGATGGGTCTGCTGCATCGGACCATGCTGCACAACTGGCGGTTGGGTTGGCTCGCACCCACGGTGCAAAACTGACCGCGCTGTACGCGGTGGACCCCTATCCTTACATTGGCTTGGGCGAGGTCAATCCTATGGGTTTTCAGGCCTATATGTCTGCGGCGCAAGCAGATGCAGCGATTGCACACTCTAAGGTTGCGGTTCTGTGCAGCCAAGGTGGTGCGTCCGTGCCGCTGGAAGTGCGCATGTTGGAGGACGTGGCCGTCGCAAGCGGCATAGTTCAAACCGCGCTGAGTGAGGGTGCGGACCTGATCGTCGTGGGCTCTCACGGGCGCACCGGTATCGCCCGCTTGATGTTGGGTAGCGTGGCCGCCCGTGTGGTGGCTGAATCCACCGTGCCAGTGCTGGTGGCGCGCTAGGGCGTCACGTCAAACCATCCCACCAAGGTTTCTTAAGCCTTGGTGGAGGCGGGTTCAAGGTTGTTCAACGCCCAGGAATTCGGCCAATGCGGCGGTACTCATCGCGCCATTGTTGGTAATAACCTGTCCGGTGCGTGCGTTCTTGGCCACGATGTAGGGCACGGATTCCACCCCCATGCTGTTGAACAGCAGGGTGTTTTTTTTGATGGCCTGCTCTACGTCTGGCGATGCGCCCGCAGTGGTCGGCAAGCCCCCGGTACCCGCCAAAATGGAAGTTTCGTGGGTACTCATCAACTCCATCGGGTTCGTCGCCGACAACAGCGCAGCACCCTGTGGCGTACTGTTGCCGTTGATGATGGAAACCGGAATCCAGATGAATTTCACTTTTTTCAACAAGGGCTTGGATGCCTCCCACAAATGTCCGCAATGCGGGCACTGGGGGTCAAACAGCAAATACACCGCGTTGGCGCTCATCAGGGCACCGACCGTGAAGCCTTTGCCCTGTGCCACGACTGCGTCGTAAGACTGGGCGGCAGCCACGGTGGCCGGCTTGGCGGGCGCATCCTGTTGTGAGCAGGCGGTCAACACAAGGGCGCAAGCGGCGGCGAGGGTCAGAGTGAGTTTGGCGTTTTTCAAGCGGTGTCCTTAATTGCGGATTGATTTCCCCCTATTTTGCAGCATTGCATTCGCAGTGGAGGTCCCGCAAAGGCACATAATGAACCATGCAAATCCAAATCAATACCGACCATCACATTGAAGGTCACGAGACGCTTTCGGCTTGGGCCACGGGCGAAGTTAAAACTGCCATGGCACGCCACAGCGATCACATCACGCGCGTGGAGATCCACTTGACGGATGACAACGCCAACAAAGGCCGCCCGAGCGACAAGCGTTGTGTGTTGGAAGCCCGTATTGAAGGTCGTCCGCCGTTGGTGGTCACCGAGCATGCGGAGAACTTTCACCAGTCCGTGACGGGCGCACTGGACAAGTTGAACCGCTTGATCGAAAGCACCTTGGGGCGTGCAGCCCGGTCAGACACAGCCCCCCGGGCTGACTTGGCTTAATTTAACCGACCCCCGGTGGGTCAGGTACCGGCCCAAGCGTCAGTATCCTTGGCGCAGCGTGACGTCGGAGCTGGGGTAAGCCACGCAAGGCAGCACGCAGCCGTCTGCCTGTTCTTCAGCCGTCAGGCCGGGCCACTCCATCTCATAGCGCACTTGACCGCTTTGCAGCTGTCCAATGCAGGTGCGGCACGTGCCATTGCGGCATGAGCTGGGCCAGTTGCTACCCCCCATTTCCAGAGAAATCAACAAGGGCTCGTTCGACCATGCGTCCACTTGAACCGTTTCTGGCTCAGTGAGTGCGGTGAAAAGGGTGGGCGTGTTGAGTTCGGTCATCGTTATCCAAATTGATTATTTCTTGCTCAGCCCCTGCACCAGCGCACCCAGGGCGATGCCTGCCAATGCCCACAGCAGCTCCCAATTGCCCGCGCCCAAGCCTGCAATGGCCGGGCCGGGGCACACGCCACACAGGCCCCAGCCCACGCCAAACAGGGCTGCACCGATGGCTGTGTCACGGTTCCAGACGCTGGGGTGGGTGTGGAAATGGTCATCCCATAGCGGTTTGGCCAGCAGGCGGGGTGCAAGCTTGTAAGTGAGCAACACCACCAACACCGCGCCGCCCATCACTAGCATGAGGCCGAAGTCGTTGAACCTCAGAAAACTCAAGACCACCTCGGGCCGGATCATGGTGGAAAACGACAGGCCAAAGCCAAACAGCGCGCCCGCTGCCAGCGTTGCCAGCGCACGGGGAAGCGCCAGGTGGGTTGAGTTTTGAGTTAAAGCCTTCATGCCAGCCACCTTGCCGCCACGTTGGCGCTGAGGAATGCTGTGGCCATAAAGGTCAGTACCGCCATTAAAGAAGGAAGTTGCAGCGAACCCAGCCCGCAAATGCCATGCCCGGAAGTGCAGCCATTGCCTAGGCGCGCCCCGTAACCCACAAAAAAGCCGCCCACCAGCAGTTGCCACACGGGCACCGCCGTGGCCTCGCGCACGCCACCGGCAAAGCCCATCCACCAAACCAGTGCCCCCAGAACCAGACCCGCTGCATACACCAGCCGCCAGCCCCGTGAATCCACAAACCGCGCCTGCTGAAAAAAGGGCCGCTGCACCACATAAGACCAAGTGCTGGAGAACACTGTACTCATGCCGCCAATGCGCCCGGTCAGAACGAACAGCAATGCAGCCCCCGAACCGATCAGTAAACCACCCAGCAAATAGTGCTGCCAGCCGAAGGGGAAAAGGGAATTGGAAATGTCCATGGTGTCGGATTATCCGTGGTCACGCTGGTCATTCCAGAGGCAGCTCTGGCAAAGCCAGTGCTGGCGCGGCATGCGGGGCTTGTCAACGTAGTTATCCACAAATCTACCAACAGCTTTCGTGGGCAACTTCACCTCCCTGTGTAGCGGTAGTTCAGGGGTTGATATTGTTCACAAATTGTTCATATTGACTAGCACAGTTTTCCCGCCCATTGGCAATGGGAGGCTTCTGAAATGCATACCGTATCGGGACTGACTGTTTTTGAGGCACCGTCTTGAAAGCCCCTGTTGGCGCGGTTTGCAGCAGTTGTGCCAGCGGTTATCCACAAAGTGGCCCACAGCAATCAGGGGCAAGTATTTCTTGAAATTGGACAAGTATTTTTCCTACATGTCGCTGCCAAAAGTCAGTGAATCCTGGCGCAGTTGTGGTAGACCTACAGCAATTACCAAGGAGGATTTATATGGCATCCGGAAAAATACTCGTCGCACAGGGCGGCGGCCCCACCGCTGTGATCAACCAATCGCTGGTGGGCGTGGCGCTGGAGGCACGGCGTTTTGGAAGCATTGAACGCATCTATGGTGCGCGCCATGGTGTGCGCGGCATCGTGGATGAAGACTTTGTGGACCTCACGCAGGAAACCCACCACAACCTGGAGTTGGTGGCCAACACGCCCTCCAGCGCCTTGGGCTCTGATAAAGCAACATCTATTCTGTAAATTTCGATTTTGGCTGTTGGGTTGTTGTGCAATAGCGTCAGGTCAAGGTTTCATGTTCAGGTAGATTTTTGCGGTCATCCACTCCTCGTCTTGTTCTGCCA
>Ga0247840_10000329_pt1 | contig 100324 bp, 80 predicted proteins | sample LaCruzMarch2015__FD_192404 | JGI IMG/M metagenome (GOLD analysis project Ga0247840, IMG submission 192404) | Freshwater microbial communities from meromictic Lake La Cruz, Castile-La Mancha, Spain - LaCruzMarch2015_17m | ecosystem: Environmental > Aquatic > Freshwater > Lake | place: Spain... | reverse complement strand
CGGGCGATCTGCCACGCTCCCCGACGCACCAAGTTCCAGCTATGATGATTCAAAGGCAGGATCACTTCTCCGGTTGGCATGATATGGGGAGGATGGTTAATCCAGCCGTGAAAGCGATTCGCAAAGCTGTCGATGTCACGCATCGGCAGGTTGATGCGGATGGAATCCGACCATTTTGCTCCGGCATCGTCGGACCAGACATAGAAGAGATTCCCCGCATTGTGTTCAAGCGAGTTCCACGGGGCCTCCTGGTTGCAGCCAAAAAAGAAAATGACAATCCGGCCCAAACCGGGGACGACGAACGGTGCGCCATAGGCCCGGCGTTCTGCCGGGGTTGAAGCCACGATCGTCCGCGGCGGCGTCCATGTCCGCCCCTGATTTGAGCTGGTTGAAAACACGATCCGTTCATCTTTCGCATGCTCAAAGCTTCCCTGGCCCCATGTGGTAAACCATGTTCCCTCAGGCAGGAACACCGTGCAGTTGGACTCGTTCTTGCACAGAGTCGCCACCTCGGCCGGAATATCCGCCTTGATGTCTCCTGAGTCGCTGAAGGCCGGCGTTGCAAGCGGCGGATGGCAAAACACATGGCTGTAGGCAAACTCGCGCCGCCGCATCAGACGGCTGATAGCATTCTCTTTGTTATCCATGTCGCTATCCATTTTCGCTACAGATTGTCCTCGCCCGGCGCGCCAATCAAATAGTTAAGACCAAAGTCGCCGCTGATGCCGTAGATCTGCGCCTGGTCCAGGCATATCTGGATGCGGAGACATCCTTTCGTCTTTGTTCGGGACAGCGCCGCGCTCACTGCCGCGTTGTTTCGCCAGCCGGGGCGAATCGCGAGATGATCTCCCTTGATTTCCTCGCAGTCATCAAAACGGCAGCCTTCTTGAGGCTCGTAGTTTTCATTGCAGAGCTGGACTTTGACGCCTCCCAAGGACGCTTTGACATTCAGGAAAAAATCCGGCGTTCGGAAATACAGCGGCGCGGTAGTGAATTCACCGCGCCCCGTCGGGGTTGCCAGGCTCACAAAGCCGTCTTTGCGCAATCGCCCGGGCAGAAGGCCGTTCAAAGGATCAGCCCCTGCCTTCACGCCCAGGTAATGATGGTGTTCTTTCAAGCCAGCAATGGCATAAACGATCAGATCGTCCGCACGTTCCAGGAGCGCGGTCCCATACATTGAGCCTCCGCCATATTCCCCTCGTTCGCGCGTTTTCAGGAAGGGGCGGTGCGTCCGGTTCCACGTAAGGCCATCGTAGGAATACACCAATTCAGTTTCAACGATGCCGGCCATTTTCCAGGGATGAGGATCGTCGCAGAAGGTTTGGTACTTCTGCAGGAACCCAACAAAGATATCTCCGTAGCGGAATTGAGGCATGCCGTAGAACTGCATGCCGGGCGAGTCGAGAGGATCGGGATGGAGAACCAGGGCCGGTTCGCTCCAATTCTGAAGATCTGCGCTTTCAACACGAAATACCCGCCTTTCCCCGCACGTGCGCCGCAAGTGGATCTGGTAACGGCCCGTCCGGTGGTTGCGCAACAGATGCAGGAAGGTGTCGGAATGCCGCGGGAAGAAGCAGTGCTCCTTGTCAATACGCCAGGCGACGCCATCGGGCGAATAGAGCATCCGGTTGGGCCAATTGGGCCAGCCGGACGGAAGTCGCGGCCCATCGGTCATCTTGTATCGACGGGACGGGTCGGGATCATCCGGGTCGAAATATACGTGGCAACCGCCCGCGACTGGTTCTCCGGCGTAGACTACTTGGGGATAGCCGGCTTTCCTGGGCGGAACAAAAGTCTTCGGTTGCCAGTTCAATCCATCGGCGCCCTCGGCCATGCATAGGACACAAGAACCGTCCGGGTCGTCGCCGCCTGCGAGCATCGTCGCGTAATAGAGGTACAGCTTCCCCTCGGGAGCGGGAACGACACTGGAATAACCGCCACCGAAAAGTGTGGTGCGATCGACAAACAGATTTTGCGGCAGCCACTCAGGCTCATGGAAAAGGCGGACCAAGTTGTGTTGCCGGTCGATGAGAAAATTATCAAAGAAAAGTATTTTTCGCATTTGGTTTCCTTACTCTTGTCAGCCACAACGCAGATGTTTCCAGACGATTATATCCCTCTCGTTCCGCCGCCGCACGCGTTTCTCCACGCATGTCACACGCCGAACGTAAAAACAAACCTCGTCTTTTTTCAATTAAAATATTGACTTGAACATAATATATTGATATATCAACAACCAGTCAACAAAAAAAAAGAATAATATGACCAACAGTTTTTTAGATAACCACGAAGTGGTTGAGATGTCGTCCGCCAAGGTTTGCCGGATCTTGAAGCAACGGATTCAATCCGGCCAGTTGAAGCCCGGCGTACGGCTCGTGCGCCGAACCATTGCCAATGACCTGGACGTCAGTCCTATCCCCGTGATTGAAGCTCTCTATAAACTGGAAAAGGAAGGGCTGGTGGAGCACGTTCCCATGCAGGGGGCGCGGGTCAAAAGGCTGACAATGGAACAGGTGCGGAATGACTTGGTCCTGCGGGAAGCGATTGAAAGTCAATGCGCCCGTCTCCTCGCGGCCGCCAGACTGTCCAGCTCCCAGATAAATCAACTGTCCGCCAGAGCGGATGAACTGGATAAAATGATGAGCCGGCACGAGCCGAACTTTCAACCCGGGATGAAAGCGCATGCGGAGTTTCATCTGGCCCTGGCCCAGCAGACGGGATTTCCAATCCTGGTTGAGGAATTACGGAAAATATGGTCGCGCCGTTTTATGCAGTTGGCATGGATTCATTCCGCCCTGGTTCCCGTTCCCCGCGATTGGCACCGCCGCCTGATCAAAGCAATCGCTTCCCATGATATCCAGAAAGCGGATGTGGCCGCGCGGCTCCATGTCTGCCGCAACCCGGCAGAACAGGAAACCGTGATGCGCGGATTGGAGAAAATAGTCGCCAAATTACAAGCCGATGCGCGGGAGACGAGATTACCGTGCCCGAATTGACCATTGTTCTCAGTTTGTTACTGGAAATCGGTTTTCTCAATCCTGAGGACCCCGGTTATCTGATATTGGAAATGGCCCCCTGGGAGGACAAAACGGTTGAAGAAACCATTGCGGCCGGGTTTGGAACGCGATTGTTCCGCTAAAAGTGGGCAAGCATTAAAAGTAATGATTATCAGCGGAACGAGTCAGCATAAAAAAACATAGAAGGACATCAAACAATGAAATCGCGGGCGAAAAAATATCGGATATTGTTCAATCATGACGGATTCTGCGTCTTTAGCAATGCCAGCCGTTACCAGGATATAAACAAGCCGGTTGGATTGGCGCAGGTCAATGGATATGTTGACGAAGTGGCGGAAGCCGGATGCGACCTGTTCCTCCTTTCTCCGAGTATGGATCAGTTGCCCGGTTGGGATTCCGATCATTATCCTTATTGGCGGAACAGGGGTAAAACGGGCGTGTATCCTTCCAACACCATGTTTGGCAAGACATTCTCGCGTTTCCGTGATTTCATTTTAGGGGGGAACGATTTGATCGAGCTTTCGCTCAAACGGGCGCGGGAAAAGAGTATTGATTTTTTCCTGAGCTGGCGGATGAATGAATGTCATGGGCTGGATGATCCATCTTGCCCGGGACTTTCCGATTTTTATCTTTCCCATCCTGAATACCGGATCGGGGATGGAAACTACTACTGTCAAAAGCTTGCTCTCAGTTTTGCTCATCCTGAGGTTCGTGATTATCAGTTCGGGTTCATCCGCGAATTATGCGGGCGTTACGACATAGACGGACTAGAACTCGATTTCCTGCGTTGGCCATATTATTTCCCCTATTCAATGAATTTGGCCGAAAAAACGGCGATTATGACCGATTATGTCGTCCGTGTCCGGTCGTTGCTGAACAGCAAGGGACGGCGGCTTCCGCTGTGCGTGCGGATTTTTGGCCGGAATAATCTGAATCTCATTGCGGGATTAGATGTGGTTGAATGGGTTAAACGGGGACTAATTGACATGATCAATGCGTCCCCATTCTACATCAGCTCTTCCGAAATGGATATTGAATGGTATCGCAAAGCCTTTCCCGATCTGCCCCTCTATGCCGAGCTCACACAATCCAGTGATATTGAGCGGCACTTGGAGCTCGGGTGTGAACTCTCGCGGAAAATGACCACGGAGCTCATTCGAAGCGCCGCCTACAGTTACCTTGATCGGGGCGCGGATGGAATCAGTTTGTTTAACTTTGTCTACTACCGGGAGTATACATTCGGTAATCCGTCAAAGCTGGACAAATGCGAGCCGAATTTTGCCGCCCTGCGCGACCTTACGGACAAAAAGAAATTGGCGAAGGAGCCCAAACACTATTTTGTGGGAAGATGCGACTATGTCGGGCGGACATTGCCGGCCCAGTTGGTCCAGCTCAAATTAGGTGGTCCGTTGGATATTCGCATCCATATCGCGGACGATTTGGCAAGTCAGACAGTGCGGGAGCAGTTTAAATCCGCCATTCTGCGTGTCCAGGCCTCGGTTCCATGGGAACGGAGATGGGTGACGGCCTGTGCCAATGATAAAGCAGTGCTTTCAGAAATGACTCATGAAAGCGAACTATTTCCACAACCGTATCGCGAGGGGATTCCGGAAACGAGTGCGGTGTGCCGTGATTTTGCGGTACCGGTCGAGAGTCTGCACAAAGGATGGAACAGTTTTTCTCTCATCATGATAAATGGTGAACCAATAGAAGTAAAACGCGCTGAACTTGCTTTATACCCTGCATGATTAACCCGGATATTTCACGGTTTAAGATCGCCCGTGAAATATCCGGGTTAAAGGATAATCTTTTGTCCCAGCTCGGCGACCTGCCTGAGTGTATTTTGACAAAATAAAACCTCGAATAAGCTTCTTGAATGTGTTAGCTTGTTTAAAACGCTCAAAGGAAATCTGCCTACCATCGCAGAGCTTGAAAAAGAGTTGGGCAAATGAAAGACACTACCGGTCAAAAAAAAATTTACGGGGTCAGCGAACTAACGCACCTGATTAAAACCGTCCTTGAGGACGAAGTCGGCGAAGTATGGGTGGAAGGCGAAATTTCCAACCTGCGCCGGCCGGCGTCGGGACACTGGTATTTCACCGTCAAGGATGAAAACGCCCAGCTCTCTTGCGTCATGTTCCGTGGCAACCAATCCGCCGTGGCTGATTGTGAACTCAAGGAAGGTATAAAAGTCCGTATTTTCGGCTTGATCAGCGTCTATGAAAAAAGCGGCCAGTATCAGATGATTGTCCGCGTTATTGAGCCGGCCGGCGAAGGCGCTCTCCAGGCCGCGTTTGAGGCGCTGAAAAAGAAACTTGCCGGCGAAGGACTTTTTGATTCCGCGCGCAAGAAACCGATTCCCCTTTTGCCCCGGCACATCGGGATAGTCACCTCTCCGACCGGAGCGGCCATTCATGATATCCTGAATGTAATCTCGCGCCGTTTTTTCAATCTGCACGTTGTCCTTTTCCCTGTCCGTGTCCAGGGCAAAGGCGCCGCTGATGAAATCGCGGCGGCGATTGATTTTTTCAATTCGGAAGGAAAAATGGACGTCCTGATTGTCGGCCGCGGCGGCGGCAGTCTTGAGGACCTCTGGTGTTTCAACGAGGAAATCGTCGCCCGCGCCGTGGCTCGTTCCAAAATACCGGTGATTTCGGCCGTCGGCCACGAAACTGATTTCACGATTTGCGATTTTGCCGCCGACCTTCGGGCGGCGACGCCCTCGGCTGCGGCCGAACTTGTAATCGGACAAAAACAGGATTTTGAGGCCAATCTGGCCAATTTTTCGCGCCGTTTGACGCGGACAATGCGTGAATACGCGCATAATTTAAAATCCAGACTTGCCGCCGCCGGAAACAGTTATGTCTTCCGTGAGCCCGGCAATATTGCCCGACAAATGCGTGAGCGGTTAAATCATGTTTTGAGCCGACTTGGCCACAGTTTGCACGGCGTTTTGCGCGAAAATCAGCAGACGGCCGATGAATTGATTTTACGGTTAACGCACTCAATATACGCTTTGCTTCAACTGCGCAAAACCGATTTCAAACGCCTTGAGGCCCAGATCAAGAGCTTGAGTCCCGTTGCGGTGCTTGAAAGAGGATACAGCATAACTTATCTGAATAACGGATGTATCCTCAAATCTGCGGCGCAGACGCGCGAGGGAGAACGGCTCACAACCCGTCTGGCGGCGGATACAGTCGAATCGGACGTTGTCGCCTGCCATAAGGCGGATATTTCGAAAAATTAACGCGATTACTCACCACGGATGGCACGGATATGGGAGATTTGATTCATAAGAAATTAACCTATTTACCTATCTATCTGAATGGTTATATTATTAGAGTTATCCGTGTAATCCGTGGCAATATTGGAGAAAAATTATGACTAAAAAAACAGAGCACAATCCGAGTTTTGAAAAGGCGCTTTCCGAACTTGAGGCGATTGTTGAGGCAATGGAAAGCGGCGCTCTTCCCCTTGAAAAAATGATGGCGCAATATGAGCAGGGCATGAGCCTGATTTCATTCTGTTCCGCCAAGCTTAACGAGGTTGAAAAAAAGATTGAAATAATGACGAAAAAGGGCGATAAAGCCGTTGCGGAACCGTTTGATCCGGAAGAAGGGGAAAAATCAGAAGCCAGAAGTCAGTAGACAGTAGTCAGGAGTTCTGATTCCCTGGCCGACGCTCGGGCAGGCAGAATTCCCAATTCTGACTACTAACTTCTGAATACTGACTACTTTTAAAATTATGAACAATATTTTGGAAACAATCAATTCTCCAACCGACCTTAAAAAAACCAGGCTGGAAGAACTGACCCAGCTCGCGGAAGAAATAAGGGCGCTCATTATTAACACCGTCAGCACGACGGGAGGACATCTCTCGGCCAATCTCGGAACGGTGGAACTGACGATTGCACTCTTGCGCGTTTTTGATCCTCCCCGCGACAAGCTGATTTGGGACGTCAGTCATCAAACCTACGCCTATAAGATTCTGACCGGACGCAGGCAGGTTTTCCCCACCCTGCGTCAGACAGACGGCATTTCCGGTTTTCTCTCAAGGAGCGAGAGCGAATATGATGCCTTTGGCGCCGGCCACGCCGGCACTGCGCTTTCGGCGGCCCTCGGCATGGCCGTTGTCCGCGACCGCCAAAACACTGATGAACATATCGTGGCAATTGTCGGCGACGGCGCGCTTGGCTGCGGCACTTCGTTTGAAGCATTGAACAACCTGGCCTCCACGACCAAACGCCTGATAGTTATCCTCAATGACAATGAAATGTCCATTTCCGCCAACGTCGGCGCTATTTCACGCTATCTTGGCCAATTGCTGGCGCATCCGCGCTATAACCGCTGGAAATCATCCGTTGAGCGTTTTGCCCGTGAACGGCTAAAAATGAGCTGGCTGAGCAAAATTTATCTGCGCCTTGAGGAAGCGGTTAAAAGTCTTTTTTTGCGAAGCGTTATATTTGAGGAATTCGGTCTTCGTTACATCGGCCCGATTGACGGGCATGACATCCCAAAATTAATTGCATCTCTTGAAATTGCCCGGCGTTCTGACGAGCCAATTCTTGTCCACGTCGCCACGCAAAAAGGCAAAGGTTATGCCTTTGCCGAATCGGAGCCGGAAATCTGGCATGGTATTGGCGCCTTTGAATACAAGACCGGCACTCCTCTCAAGACCGGTTCTTCGTTAAAATATTCGGACGTCTTCGGCCAGACAATGGAACGGCTGGCGCTAACCAATAACAAAATTGTCGCCATCACGGCCGCCATGTCTGTTGGCACCGGGCTTTCAAACTTTGCCCGGCGTTTTCCAAACCAGTTTTTTGACGTTGGCATAGCCGAAGAACATGCAATAATCTTCGCCGCCGGCATGGCGACGCAATCATTTATTCCGGTTGTCGCAATTTACTCCACTTTTGCCCAGCGCATTCTTGATTTTGTTATTCACGATGTTTGCCTCCAGCAACTGCCCGTTATTTTCTGCATGGACCGGGCCGGGATTGTCGGCGACGACGGCCCGACCCATCACGGCGTTTTTGATGTTGCCATCTTCCGTTCCGTACCTAATCTCGTTATAATGCAGCCAAAAGACGAAGCCGAACTATCCAATATGATTTCCTCCGCCATTACGTGGCAAAAGCCGGTGATTATCCGCTACCCGCGCGGATGCGGGCCGGGAAAATCCTTGCCGGCAGATTTTTCGGAAATTACGTTTGGCAAAGCCGAAGTTTTGTCGGAAGGCGACGCGGTACAAATCTGGGCTCTGGGCGATATGCTTCCGCTGGCGCAACGCGCCGCCAAAAAAATGCACCGCGCCGGATTCAAGTCCGGTGTTGTCAATCCCCGCTTTATCGTTCCCCTTGATGGTGATCTCTTGCGCCGCCAGGCGGAAAAAGCGCAATGCATAGTTACAATTGAAAACGGAGTTGCGAACGGCGGGTTTGGTTCAATTGTTGAAGAAGCATTAATGGATGCTGATTACAAGGGTAAATGCCTGCGATTTGGCTGGCCGAATCGGTTTATTCCCCACGGTTCGTTTGAGCACCTTTGCGAACAACATGGATTAACGGACGAAGCAGTGGCATCGGCCTTGCTTAAAGCGTTGCGGCACGGATGAACCACAACCAAAGACGCCGCGCACGATTGTCATTCCCGATCTAATCGGGAATCCAGGATCAGAAAAATCAATCCTGGATTCCCGCCTGCGCGGGAATGACAGAAATGGTTTAGTTGTATTGATATGCTCCTGCAAATTGAAAACTGAGAAACAAAGATTAGATCTGGCGCTCATGGAACGCGGTCTGGCCGAAAGCCGCGCCAAAGCACAGAGTCTTATTTACGCCGGGCAGACGCTGGTCAACGGACAAACTATCTCAAAACCCAGCCACCAGGTTGAGCTTACCGCAATTGTCTTGCTGAAAAACCAGGCAAAATTCGTTAGCCGCGGCGGCGACAAACTGGATCATGCCCTGAATTTCTTCGGCGTCAACGTTGCTGGAACAATCTGTCTTGATGCGGGCGCATCCACGGGCGGATTCACGGACTGTCTTCTGCAGCGGGGGGCTCAAAAAGTCTACGCCGTTGATGTCGGCACGGGCCAATTGCACTGGAAACTAATCCAGGATTCGCGGGTCATTGTGCTGGATAAGATCAATGCCCGATATTTGACCCGCGAGTTATTACCCGAAAGGCCACAATTAGCCGTAATTGATGTTTCATTCATTTCATTGACAAAAGTTCTGCCGGCTGTTAAAAACGTTATGGATTCAAGCGCTCATATTGTTGCCCTGGTCAAACCGCAGTTTGAAGCGGAGCGCAAGGAGAACAAGCGCGGTGTTGTCAGCAATCCGGAGGTGCGTCAGCGCGTTGTGGAAAAGATAAAACAATTCGGGATACAAAAGATGGCACTTGAGTTCAAGGAAGTTTGCGAATCGCCCCTCAAAGGGCCAGCAGGCAATGTGGAATTTTTTATTTATTGGACCATACAATGAAAAACATCGGAATTTTTGCCAACTGTCAGAAGCCATCAGCCCCGGAAGTTTTACGCAAAGTAACGGCATTGGCCAAACAACATGGCTTAAAACTTATGACCTGCGATGAAACCGCCCGGCTTACGCCCGGAACAAAATCCGTTGCCCCGGCTGATTTTATTAAAAATATTGACGTTTTAATGGCATTTGGCGGGGACGGCACGATGTTGAACGCGGTCCGCCTTCTGAACGGCCGCGATATCCCGGTGCTGGGCGTAAATCTTGGAAGCCTGGGATTTCTAACCAGCGTTTCGCAGGCGGATATTGAGCGCGCGATAGGATGTGTGGCCGGCGGACAATTCACAACCAGCCGGCGGGCAATGGTGGAATGTTCCATCAAAGGGAAGACGCAGAAAATATGCTGTTATCGCGCTTTAAATGATATTGTGATTGACAGGGGAGCCTCCCTGCGGATAGTGACTCTTAACCTGGTTATTGAGGGCGAGGAAGTCAGTTCTTTCGTTTGCGATGGACTGATCGTTTCCACGCCGACCGGAAGCACGGGACATTCTCTTTCTACGGGTGGTCCGATATTGCATCCCGAGAGCGCGGTCTTTGTCATTACTCCGATTTGTCCCCACACGCTGAGCACGCGCCCCCTGGTCATTCCCGATAACAAGCTTATTGGCGTGGAAGTGGCAAAAAGCGCAGGTGATCTTATTCTATCGGTTGACGGTCAAATCGGCGAACCGCTGAAAACGGCCGACCGGATTGAAATCAGGCGCAGCGCAGTTCATGTCCGGTTTGTTCATTTGCCGGATTACAGTTATTTTTCCGTTCTGCGCCACAAGCTTCAATGGCGGGGCTCAACGACTCCGGCCGGCTGACGGCGAGCCATTGCGGACCGATTTGTGTCAAAAGATGATAAAAGGGATGGACAGAACGGCATTGATAATTTGAAGCAACCCAAAAACATGCCGTTGATTTTCCGCAAGCGGCATGATATAAAACGCAAAACAGATTACCGCTAAAAGATCGCAATAACAGAGTCCGGAAATTCACGGCAAATTAAGCAAATAAAAATGGACGATTTTCGCAAATGGCGTCAAGATTACGTAAAAAACGTGGCTTCGCTAATGATTTGGCACGTGTGGGACCTCGCGCGCCGGAAAGAAAATCCTATCCCGCCATGGGAGGCGCTTGATAAATATGTGGATATTTATCGACTGACTGTCTATAACGAAAAAAACTTGAATCCGGCTTGGGTTAAAGATTTTAACGACCCGAAATGGGACGAACTTAAGCGGCGCATTATAAGCGTTATTGATAAATACTCCCGCGAGCCGGATACGCAAAAAATCGAGACCGAGTGTATGGCATTCCTCTGGCCGCTTATGGAGGCGAAAATAGAATGCGACAGCCGTCCGGGTCAGAAAAGGCCTAAATCACCGTACGGATGCTGGAGATATGACATCAGTAATGAATTCATCGATCTTCACTTTGGAAACGCCGTGCAGCCGAAATCACCTTTTGACGATATGCCGGCGCTTGCCGCGGACTTACTACGGCTTCTCAAGGACGCAAAATCCTCTCTCCCCCAGCTGACGAAGGTGCGCTGCGGGACATGGCTCAATAACCTCCCCGCGTTTCTATCGCTCTTTCCCCCTTCGTGGCCTTTGACAAAGGCGGGTGGGGTGACCGGACTCGGAAGCGGATTAGGCACGTGGGGACAATATATTGACAGGCGCGGCGCTTTCCACCTCAAAAACGCGCAGGAATTCCGCGCGAACGGACGCCATCCCTACTTCGGTTTTTCTTGTCACTGCGGCTACGCGCAAGCAGTGGAACATCTTGAAAAAATGCTATCTTGACCACTCAAAAACATATTACGAATCTCGTAAAAAAATGGGACAATCCGTCGGACCGTACGCGGTAAAACGCTTTGATCAACGTCAATATTATGGATAGGAATATCTTCATAATCACCGGAGGATAAAAATGATAAACAAGCGAACATCAGTAAAATCCGTTGGATTTTTATTTGCCATCCTGGCGACCTGTGTTCAAACCGTGCACGGCCAATCCAGCAATTATCCTTCCAAAGCGGAGGCCCCGAACGACAAAGACACCCGCGCCAGCGAAGCTTCCGTCAACCTTCTATGGAACAGTTCTTTTCATAAATGTACGAGTCCGAACATTCCCGATGCGTGGCAAGCGGAACCGTCTGACGCTCCCGTAGTATTTAAAAACTGGTCGTTGGACAATTTTGGGATTGACGAACGTATGCCGGGACCGCTGGCGGGAATAAAAGTCATGAAATTATTCAATCCGCCGGACACCCTGAAGGAATACCACCCCAATCACATATTACGATATCTAACGGTGAAGGGCCGAGGGATCGGCCATCTCCCCCCCGGGGACTATACATTCTCCGTATATCTCAAATCAGGTAAACCCAATACACGGGTTGGCATTTCCGACGGTATATCTTCAAAGACAGTTTCCGCGTCTGAAGAATGGCAACGCCATAGTCTTACGACTGGATTAAAAACAGGTCAAACAACATTGGGCGCGGCTCTCCAATTACCTGATCCGGACACCACCGTATGGATTGCCGCCCCCCAATTGGTGCAAGGGACCAACGTTACCGCGTATCATCAGGAGCTTAAGGACGAACAGCCGTTACCGCCCGGGGCGCCGACAATGGCGGACGTCCCCTCCGTCGTCGTGCCCAAAGTGTCCGCACCACCGAAAATTGACGGGGTCCTGGACGATGCCGCCTGGCAAAATCAACAGAAACTTATGCTCGCTTCCTCCGCTTCCGGCGCTTCCGGCAAGCACCCGTCGCAAGAAACGGAAGCCTTTATTGTGCGCGATGATTCCCACTTATACATTGCTTTCCGCTGTTTTGAGCCGCAGATTGATAAGTTACGGACGCTGGAAAAGAACTGCGATGGATATGTCCATGGCGGCGATTCCGTGGAAGTGTTTCTCAGCCCCACGACTTCCGCCAAAAAGTATTATCATTTCATGACAAATCTGCTGGGCACGCACTATGACGCGATTGGTTTTATGGCAACCGAATGGAACCCCGCCTGGGTGAGCAAGGCCAAAACCGGCAAGGGCGAATGGACCGTGGAGATCGCTATTCCGTTCTCCATTCTGGAGTTGGGCGATATGGATGAGGTCTGGCGGATTAATCTCTGCCGAAACCGGTTCGCTGGGAACCAAAGCGTTGAGTATAGTTGCTGGGCCCCCGTGTTTTTCAACTTTCACGATCCCCTGCACTTCGGTTTTCTGAAGGGCATTACCATGAAGGACATGCAGCGCTTCATGTATGAGTTCACGAATGTGGAATTAAAAAAGGAAACGGACAACACGTTCTGCCTTTCCGGGATGATCAAAGCCAAGGACCCCTTGCCGAACAAGGTGCTGGTCAAGGCGGAGTTCCTCAATATAACCACGGAAGGCGGGAACCAAATCGTCCTTCCCTTGTCCCCGGAGATCACGCCGTTTAAAATAGATAAAATATCCATTCCTTGTGAAATGAACGTGTACGACCTCGTTCTTGCGCTTATTGACCCGGAAAATAACCAGACGTTACACAAGTTTTCGTCGGTAATCTCCCCAACCGACACGAGCATGCTGGTCACCGGTAACCCCCTGAGCGCGTATGTGGAGTATAATTATTATACTGATGATAAAACCGCTTCGGCCAGGGTGACATGGGAATCCCGCGATCCCGTGACCGTGGAAGCAAAACTCATTGCCGGCGCCACGGGCAAGGTAATCAACAAATCTCTCGCCCAATTCTCATTATCCGGCCCTTCCACGCGCACATTTTCCTTCCCCATTGAGGATTTATCCCGCGGTGACTATAGCGTTGTTGCCACCGCCTTTTCCAAGGGGAAAGAGGTCCATTCCGTCTCCGACCGGCTGCGAAAACTTCCGCCCAATCCCGTTGAGGTACGCCTCAACAAATTCACGCGGGGATTTGCCATTAACCATGCCGGATTTTTCCCCGTAGTTATCACTGGAAATCCAGATCAAAACCAGTTTACAGATTTCCATCTGAAGATGTTCAAAGAGCAGGGATTTAACACGCTTTGCTGGTGTGTCCCCATCAGTTGGGACCCGGCTACCCTTGAACTTTCCGAAAAAAGAGTTGAAGAAATCAAGAGCTGTCTCGACCGTGCCCTGAAGCACGATATCAAAATCATTTTCCCAATTAACTGGGTTACTTTCTGGCACTGGAACAGAACAAAGGCCAAGGAGGTCTTTTCCGGCAATCCTCAAAAATACATAGGGATATACACGAAGGCCGTGGAAAAACTCAAAGACCATCCGGCCATTATTGCCTGGCACCTGGAAGACGAACCACCCAAATGGGGAAGTATAAATATCTGGGATGGATTTTCGGAAAACACCATGATGGATATTTACAAGGCCGTCAAGGCCGCTGATCCATACCGTCCTGCCTACGTCAACTGGAATGGCGCATGGAAAACCACTCCTTATGGCGGATATGAATGCACCGATGTTGTTTCGCACGATGATTATCCTTTTTCGGGGGATCAATTTGACCTGGAAGAACTGGTCCCAAGGGCGCGGATGATCAACGCTCCCAATGTCGGGCGAAAACCGGCCTTTATCTGGTTACAGGCATATTACGAAGGCATCCGATATCCCACCCCGGATGAGGTGCGGACGCACGCTTACCTGCACATTATTTATGGCACGCGGGGCATCGGTTATTGGGGGCAGAAACCAATCTATCCGCCGCTCTGGAAAGAGATGGGACAAATTAACACTGAGTCCCAGACATTATGGAACGAGGTCTTTTCAAAACCCGATAGCCGCCAATTGACATTGGCAAAGCACAACCAGCGAATTTATTACACGCTTTGGGAAAGCAACAGCAAATACTATCTCATCAGCATTAACACGGATTCCAATCCGGTAAAGATCAGTCTTGACCTGGCCACCCTGGCCGGCCGCAAGGTAAGGGGCAACAGCCTGTTATTTGAAACGGGCGTTCCCGTTCTCAAGGATGGAATCCTGACGGACACCCTCGCGCCATTTCAAAGACGCGTGTATGTCTTTTGCCCCGAATGAAAAACCTCGGAAGCGAAAACCAGATTGACTGTCAATTCCGAACGAGCCGTGAAACCGGCACGCGAAAAATATCCGTGCCGATCAGGCCAAGGTATTGCCGTCAATGGTGCCAACTTCAATTTTAATTTCATCGCGTTTGGCAGTACGGGCAATCTGGCCATCGCGAATCCAGACAACAACATCCGAGGCAGCGAGCATTTTCATGTCATGCGTGGCGGTAATAACGGTAATGTTCATTTCCTTCTGCATTTTGCCGAGCAGATTAATGATTTCCTCCCCGGTGTGCAGGTCCAGGTTGCCGGTCGGCTCGTCCGCCAGGATAACTTCCGGCTTGTTGACCATGGCGCGCGCAATCGCCACGCGCTGCTGCTGACCGCCGGAAAGCTCGGCCGGGATATGATGAAGGCGATGCCCCAAACCGACCTGCTCCAGGACCGCGGCGGCATCTTTGCGCGCGGCCGCCGGCGTTAGTCCCGAAAAAACGCGCGCGATCGCGACATTTTCCAGGGCGGTCATGGAGGGAATAAGATTAAAGGATTGAAATATATAACCGACTTTATGGCATCTGACCCAGGCCATCTGGCTTGAACTCAAATCGCCGAACCGCTGGCCGTCCATGGTGACCTCGCCGCTTGTCGGTTGATCCAATCCGCCCACGATATTAAAAAAAGTTGATTTCCCGGACCCGGAAGGCCCCATAATTGAAACATAGGTCCCGCGGAATATATCCAGCGAGACGCCTCTCAGCGCATAGACTTTTTCCGCGCCCATGGTGTAAATTTTGGTCAATTTTTCAGCTTTTATGATAAGCTCCATCATCATTCCTCCACCCGCATCGCGTCAACCGGCTGTTTGCGCGCGGCCCAATAAGCCGGAGCTATTGAAGCCAAAACGGACATGATTGATCCGATAAAAAACGCGAGCAGTTCCGCCTTGACAACCGCCAGCCATGGAAATACCTGGAAAACAAATCCGCCGTAGGCCAGCACATTCACGGCAACGGCCACCAGCAAGCCCGCCAAAGCCCCGCAGACTGTACCGAGCACCCCCTGCAAGGACGACTCAATAAAGTAAGTCTTGACGATAAAACCATCTTCGGCGCCAAGGCATTTTAAAGTTCCGATTTCCTTGATGCGTTCGGCAACCGCCATAAGCATGGCATTGATGATTCCGACCAGGCACGTCAGAAGCGAAAGCCCGATAAGGAGCAGCATCATCGTGTCGGTGCCGCTTTGCAGTATATCCACGCCCGCCTTCTGCAGGAGAGCGTTAACCGCATCGTTCTTCATTGCAAGCAACGCCTTGACAATACTATCGTTCACGAGCATATAAGTCAGAAAAGCTATGCCGAGCACAACGCCAATCATGGTAATCATCGCGCGGAATATTCTCCGGCGCAGACTGCCCCAGCTTACGGAAAAGACGACCGCCCAGGGAACTTTTGTTTGAAGTGGTATGTTCACCGCATCCATATTCAATTCCGCCCAATTCTATGTTGACCTTCGCGTTATCGGCCTAATTCCGGTTTAAGTCTATGCCGCTGATTGTTCCGAAGATCAGCGTTACAAAAAACGAAAGGATCACCATGACCAATTCGCCCGCGATAATGCCGATAAAGAAACCTTTCCCGCGTTGAAAGCTGTCCTTATTGCCGTATTTTGTCACGGCCAAATTGCACAGCCACCCCAGAAAAATAGAAACCCAATATGCCCCCATGATCGGATTGACCAGCATAATCAGACCGATGGGATGCGGCAGCCAAAAGCAATACTGTCTGAAAAACAACAACGCCGCCATGGTCAGTCCGCCGCCGATTGTCCAGCCGATATTATCCGCGGCCGCCATGGGCGCGTTCTTGATCGCGGACCGAATAATCTCAAACGTTTGGCTCCGCGGCAGGCCGGTATAAAACCAACTGTTCATGGCGTCGGCGCCACCGGCATACGACATCATCAAAGCGGTCGCAATCGCCACGACCGACGCGGCAATGATGGCAAGCGCCACGACAACATGAAAAGAAAACCTTTTCAGGCGGTAATCTTCGCGCAATTTCAGGGCATTGGCCATGGCCGGGGCAATGAACGTCTTAATATCCATGAACATAATTGAGTAATAAACCATTAACGGCGCGAAGAGGGAAGCCGAAGTCCAGGAACGATCAAATCCGAAGAAGTTGCGCACATAATGAAACATGTTGGCATTCGCCTGGAAACCAAGGATGCCGCCCTCCGCCACGGCCCTGACAAGCCCGATTGTAATGACCAGGGCCACCACGTAAAAGAGGATGGCGTAAAATAAATTTGCGCCCATTGAAAGCCATAACAGAAGAATCAGGCCGAGCGAACAGCCAAGAAAAACTACCGAGGAAAGCCGCAGCTCATTCCGTTCCTCCGTTTCAAGTTCGGCGACGCTGGACGGGAAAAAGGCGCAGAGAATATACTTCCGGCATTTGTAAAGGACAACCCCGGAAAATATAATCATGGCTCCCTGCCCCTGGGCATTGCAAAAATTTGTGAGATACCACCAATCCATCGGGAACGATTGGCCGTCCACGCCGTAGCCGGTCGTCACCAAAATGAACAACTGGACCATATAAACCAGATAAAAGAACCAAAGCGAGAACGATATGTTTTTCGGCACAAGAAACGAGAGGCCGATCATCGTAAAAAACACGTCGGTTTTAACGCAGCGCAAAGCTTCAAACGGCGTTTTATCAACATATTGCCACAAGTAATTCTCCTGGAACCTAAACGGAACCAGCCCCGGAATAATCTGGGTTGAACAGAAAAGATTCCAGCCGAGAATGCTCATGGAAACGGCGGCGCCGGCCCAAAAGAGGCTATTGTGGAAAACAGACGGCAGGCCGGACGAATCAACCGCGCCAATCAGCGCCTTGGACAATTCCGCCAGCGGATAAGTCAGCCTTTCATTATGCGCCCACTGCCGAAAAATCAGCACATTGAGCGACATGAGCACGATATAGGTCAACCCGATCAAGAGCGCCCAGCGGGAAAGCGGTTTAAGCCAGCACTCCCAGGGAACCTGCCCGACAAAATACCGGCGCAAAGAAACGTCAATGGAAGCGAACATCGGCAAGAGACCGGTGATATGCGCGGCCAACTCGCCGCCGCGCATATCGCCGGCCGAAAGCCGTTTCTGAAGACCGTCAATTCCGGCCACCAATGTTTGGATGTTATGGGCGCAGTCCATTTCGCGGTGATAAAGTTCCATGCTGTCTTTAAAACTTTTATAATGCCCGTCTATACGTTTCATTTCACGAATGATTTTATCCGACTCGTCGTTCAATTCAAACGAGCGCTGGCGGTCGGCATTGCGCTTTTCCACGCCGACGGCCTTCAAGCGCGCCGACTGTTCCATGCGATTTGCGGCAAATTCCTGTTCCTGCCGGCGCAAACGCTCCTGGATGCGCTCCAATTCAGAACCGCGATTCAAGGCCGAGAGCACTTTGTTTGCGCGCGTGAAATATGCACAATAAGACGCCGCCAATTCCGGACCGACGATCTTTTCCGACGGCAGGGCGCCAGCCGCATTCCGCGCCTGTTTCATCTGCCGGAGCGCATCCATGCCGCTGACAAGACGCCGCAGCCGTCCGAAATAGGCGCGGCGGTCATCACCGGCCAGCGGTAAAATACCCGGAAAGGCGCGCTCGTTTCTTGACAGACCGCGCCGGAAAGCGGCCACTTTCTTGAAGGCCGGTTCTTCCAGGGCAAGAAGCTTTTTCTCAGTTTCTTCAACCAGATCTTCGCCCTGGTCAATTTCGTCCGGCAAAAGCCGCAAGGCTTCCGGCCAGTCCGGCAAATGTCGCTGCGCGGCGCGCAAAACCTGCCATTCCTGGAGCGCGGCGGCCTGAAGGCGGCGGATGTTTTCCCGCGAAACTTTAAGTCCCTTAACTTTAGTTGCATCTGACACGGACAGACGGGCAAGTTCCGACTCAATGCCGGCGGCCAGCTTGGCGTTATCGCTGATGCGGCCGGCGGTTTCATAGATATTTTTCTTCTCCTGCAGGTCGGTTATGGCTTGCTTATATTCAACGGCGGCCGCCTGGATGCCGGGTTCCGCGACAAAATACCGTTCATTAAGGTAAGGAACAACATAGCGGTTCCATTCGGACTGTTTATTGTTCCAGTCCGAGTTAAAAAGATCGCCGGCAATGGGCACAAGCTGGTCGGTCAAACCGTAGGTGGAACAGCCCGCCGACACCATGCCCATCATGAAAATGATCATTACTTCCACGGGAGAAAACGCGCGCACAATCCGAATAAGCCGGCAAAACGGATTAATCAATAAAGCCATGACAATCAGCAGGATATACGGGAACACGGGCAACTGGCTCGCACTCATGTTGCAATTATGCCGGCTTTCGATATAAATCGTCAGGGCGGCAAAAGCCGCGGCAAACAACACCCCAAAGAGGAACGCGCGCAAAGTTATTCCATTTTTTTTCATAATTAAAACAAGAGTGGCGCCATCATTTTGTTAAGAATGGCCAAAGCCATGCCGACCATGGCCACAAGTCCCATCCCGCAGGCATAACCGGCGCCGATGACCAGCACGTATTTCATCCAGATGTCGCCGAATTTCCTGCGGAAATAAAAACGGCCGACAAGCGCGCCGATGACCTCAAAGGGAATACCGGCCGGCATTCCCTGGCAGAGTCCGCGCACAATCCCAAAGAGAACGAGCGTCGGCAGACCCAAGGCCGCCAGGATTGCATAAAGCCCGACGCCGAAACTGACTCCAAAAACCAACCATTTCGGTTTCAGGGCTTCAAAGAAAAGCGATCCGCCTTCCATGGTTGAACTGAACGTCAGGCAGTTTAATTTAGCCTGCAAATCCCACATTTTTTGAGCGAAAGGATATGCGTCGGAAGGCACTTCGGCCATCTTCCAGAAAAGCTGGGAAAAAACCAGCGAGGCGATGATAATAATTGGGACGGTTATAAGCTGGGTTTTGACTATGCTTTTGACTTTTGTGCCGGTCAATTCAAGCACGCGGAAACTGACGGCCTGCGGACCGTAGTTCGGCATGGGCACCGGCGCAAACCAGATTTTAATTCCGTGGTATCCACTGAGAATATAAGCGGCCTCGCGGATATAAGGAAGCGCAACGGTTTGTCCGGCTATTCCTTCCAGCTTGGCGGCGGCATACGATATAAGCGGAGTATATAAAACCGCATAACAGACAAAGAACTTCCAAGGGAACCCGTCAATCAGCCAGGTTGAAATACCGATCCAGGAGGCCGTTGAGAAAACATAAATTCCCAAGGCGATAAAAATAGAGAAATCGCCGCGTTTGACATTATTCGTGAACAAACGCTGCCACGCACTCGGTTTTTTTTCCACGCCAACCTCCCGACGGGAAAGTTCGCGAACTCCGCCGGATGACCTGATCATCCGGATGAGCGGCCGGAAGACCTGACCAAGACTGATAAGCGCGACGGCAACGGTCAGGCCAATGCCGAAGGCAAGATAAAAATCAACATTATTGGCGTAAATCGTATCAAGGACGTCCATCCCCGGCTGCCAATTGGTGAGGATGCCGTGCCGATAGAGAACAGGATTAATAATCATCGTGGCCAGCACCCCGATCCCCCCGCCAATCACGGCCCAGAACGGCAAAACCATGCCGGAAATAAGCAGTCCCAACTCAATGGTCAGATTCATCGGAGTTGCCGGAAGCAATTGACTCAAGGAAGGGGTAATATCAATAAAGGGAATGGGAATCAGCATAATCGGTTTGGGCAGAACGGAACCCGTTACAGAAGGCAGGGCTATATAAATAATCCCATAAGCCATGCCTATCATGCCGCCGATTGAAAAACAGCGCCAACGCCAGGGGTCCTTGCTGACCTCGCTCTCGGTCAGGGCCGTGATACCGGCCGCCGCCACCGGCGCCATTGGAAAAGGCAATTCTTCAACGTCGCTCGTCAAACGGTAGAGCACGTATCCCAGCCCAAAATTGTCAATCTGGTTGATGATTACGCCCACCGATACAAGCACAATGGGAGCAATCCATGCCCTGGTGAAAAAAGTCCGGCCGGATTCCCTGATCGCTTCCGCCGAAGGCGCTACCCACGACGGCACATCCTGGGCAATACCCATGGCATTGGCAAATTCGGACTGAACAAAAAACTGGTTCCACAACAATCCCTGGAAAGGCGACGCCATGGCCAAGCCGGCCATATAGAACAGGATGTAGACCTCCTGCATCTTTAGATCTTTTAGCGAACGGCGGGCAACCTCCGCAAAAAGAATTATGGTAACCCATTGGGAGGCAGACGTAATGCTTCCGCCGGTTCCCACCATGAGCGAAAGATACATTGCCCCCGGCATCATGATAAAGCCGAGAAAAATCGCGCCGATGACCGTCCGCCAGTTGAAGCCATCGGCAAAAATATCCGGCGGCGTCATTAACTGCCGGTATTTTTCCAGCTCCAGGTCCTGTCTGTTTTTTGCCATCATCAACTCCGGGCGATTGCGTCAGAAGACTGCTGAACATAAAGCGTCTGCTGGCCAAGGTCAAGGTTTCGCCACCGCATTAAATATTTGCGCAGGCGCTCTAGGAATGGCCGATTGGTCGTTATCCAATTCACATCCTGGCCTGAAACGCGCTCAATTTTTAAAACCAAACGGTAGGCCTGAACATAATCATCATAGGAGAGATCAAACCGCAGGTTTTCCGTAACGCCAAGATCGTAGGGCACCAAGGCAATGTGATATTCAAGGTTGAAACATTCGCGTCCCTTATCGTCTTTTTTACAGCCGTGCGCCAACTGATTGGCGATAAGATCGCCGATCGATACTTCGGTAAAGTTCGCGAAATATTCCCTCAAGTAGGCAAGCACACCGGAGGCAATCTTGGGCTGATAAATGAAAGGGAAAACAATTTCTATAATATTGCCTTTATGCGCCGGCATGGACCAGGTGCGCTTGCCGGAAGGAACCGCGGTCCGCACCGCGGCCATGGCGGGATAGATTGTGGAAAGAAGGACAATGGCAATGGTGAAAATAATAACGTACGCAACGCTCAATGAAGAATAATTGAAATTAATGCCCTTCACCAAACCGGTATAATTGACGCCCATGCTCAACAATTGGCCGATGAGATAGCCGCCCACGGATCCAATCACCCCGTACACGAATGATTCCGCCAGGAAAAACAGGCCGATATGATGGGGATTAAGGCCGATGGCATTATAAACGGCTATTTCCTTTTTGCGCTCGTAGACCGAACCGAGCATTGTGTTGAAAATAATAGTGCCGGCGATAAAGAGCGGTATCAACAGCACGGCCAGGCCGCCAATGGAGGTCTTATAGTTGGAGCCGATATAATACGTTCCCGCAGCCACTGTTTTATGATCATCATTGCCGACTTGGAAAGGGTTCAGGCTGCTCAGGTAGAATTTGGCCATGGTGGACGTCAGGATGACATCCATCAGGGGCCAGACCGGCGCATCATTCTTCATTTTTACCGAGACACTGTATGGGAAAGCCCCCATGCGCCTGGCAATATCGCAGGGAACGATGAGCAACGAGAGCGGGTCAACAAAAGAAAGCAACCCTAATTGTCCGATTTCCTCCTGCCCGTCATCCCTGACATTTTGGACGCGTTGGCTGGTTTCTTTGATCGGCAAAATGGGGATGTCGTTCAGATCCTTCAGGTTCCTGATCTTATCATCGTCATAGGTGCCGACAACCTGCAGGTCATAGCCACCGCAATTAACAACAACCCGGTCAAGCTTGGCCGGATCAATGGCAAGATTTTCGGCCATCTGACTGGAAATCAGCGCTTCACGCGCGTTGTCTGCGCTGAAATAGCGGCCCTTGACAACCGGAAATTTATCCAAAAAACCGTCTTCCGCCGCCGTCAGGCCAAGAACGGCCTCTATGGCCGTTTCCTTCCCGGCGCTGATGGAAACATGAAACGGCGGCATATCGCCCGCCGACATCACTTTCCAGCGGCGCGTGATAACTTGTCCATGGGCGCTGAATAAATCGCGCATGACGGCATAGGTGGCTTCTTCCATTTGTGATCGGCCCGGCCATTGAAACATAAAGCCGGTATAGGACGGCGTGCTGCTTTTATGGATAATTGTCGGATTAACTTTCTTGGAGATGCTCGTGAAGGAAAGCATCGTGAAAGCGATGAGCATAATGGTCATGGTTGTCAGCATGGTGCGGATGCGCCGGCGTTTCATGTTATTGACGCCGATCAACATGGCCTTCTGCGTCACGGTTGAATAAGCGGCTTCGTCCATGATGCCGCTCAAATAATTGCGGAAGAGCAACTGCATCTCGCCTTCAAAGCGACTGCGCAATATGCTGATGACAAAAAGTCCGAGCGCGCCCATGACAAACGCGATGAAGATTGCCTCCGCCGCCTGGGCGACCCGGAAAGCCGGATGGATTTGCCGAAAAACAAGGAAGGTGGCGACAAAAAGGACCGCGAACATGCCCATTTCGTGTTCAATTTTAACAAAATTGAACACCAATTTTTCAATGAAGAAACAGAACGGCAAAAGCAGGGCCATGTAAATTACAATCGCTTTCAACATGTCGTCCCTGGTCTGCTTGGCCTGCTCGTAAGATTTAACCTGCGCCCCGAGACCTTCATAAAGCTTCCGCAGATATTGAAGGTAATTGCGCTCCGCCAGGGCCGTTCTCATTTCGCCGAGGCAACGATCACCGCGGGCTGCAAATTCATGGACGAGTTCGTTGGCCACGTCCCGGAGCTGCCTGATGCGCGCATGATTCAATATGGACATGTCGCCCGCAACATTGCGGAAGAAATCGGGACCCAGTTCGTCCGCCGAACCGTATCCCCGGCCCTCATATTCATTTTCAGTGGCATTGAGCGCCAACCGCTTTTTTTCAGTAACGAGCTTGATTTTCTCGCCCCGGCTGAAATAAAAAGCAGCCGGCGCATCCGCCAGAACATTGACCTGCTTCCGGGAAAGCATCGATTTAACCCCGGCCAAGCCGTATTTGCGCGGCGACGTATTGCCCTTGGCCGTAAGGGGGATCATATACCCGGTGTAGATGTGCGAACCGGAAACAAGCGAAGAGTCGGCAACCGTATAAATCGGGAACTCGCTGCATTGAAAGAGCGTCATAGTCAGATCAGTGTAAAGATCATCGCTGCTCATTTTCTTTTGCGCCTCGCCAGCGTCAATCACATGATCAACGGCGGTAAAATCATCATTATAATGGAAGGCCATTGTGCCTTGAGCGCCTTTCCCCCTGATCTTGCTCAAATTCAAGCCGTAAAACACCGTGGCCGCCCGCTGATCAGTCAGCATAATCTTGCTTGAATAGACATCGCCGAATATAACATCGCTTTGTAACGGTTTTTTATAGTCCTGTCGCCAGCCCGGATATTTACTTAAAATAACGGCGGTATTTGGAACCGGCAGTTCCGGGACGACACTGGCGGAAAATTCGTCAAACTTGAAAGTTTTAACTTGGATCGCCGTCAAGGGCGATTGTCCGGGGTTGATTTTAGATGTATCCAGCTCGGACGGATCAGTAATATGGGGCGTGCTGAAAAGAACCCGGAAATATGGCAATAAAAAACAAATCTCGTCCGCAAAATTAGCCTTATCCAGCCTTTCAAAAGTGTCGCTTGGCAGAAATGTGTTTCCTTCCGCTGGAAAGACATTCAACAAGTCAAACGCCGCCGTCTGAGTTGCGGTCCAGAGCAAGTTAAGCTGATCCCTGAAAAAATAATATTCCGCTCCAAACCCGCTGCGCATGGTCAACGTGTCCGCCAAAAGGTTCGCCTTGCCACCGCCGACTTCCTCCAACTGTTCGGCAACAGCAAATGTATTTACACCCCAACGTTGACACCATTTGGCCTCGCGGCCGGCGTAAAAACCAATCTGTGGCGAGGACCAATCCAGCGCCAAAGAAATTATAAAGGCCACTTTGCGCCCCTTGAGCACCTCGCGAATGACATCGTTTTGCCTTTCCCAAACCAAATCCCGCTCGTTGAGCTGGGCACAGGCAGAATTAAACTGGATAACTTCCCGCACGTAACCCTTAAGGATCTGGATTTCTTCCTTGGAAAGGTCGCTTAATTTTGTCCGGAAGCCGATTTTATTAAAGAGGGTTAAGACCTTAACATGCTTTTCACGCTGTTTTTCAAGCTCCTTCGTCCCCCGTTCAGTTTCCGGCTTCGGGAGATTTTGCTGAAACAGGATCATCTGTTCATTTTTCAGGCGGTTAACATCGCGTTTTGCCAGGGCAACCAACGGATTTTTTACGGTAATATTTTTGCCCGTGGATTGGTCCACCAATGAACGCCAGGAAACGAGCAAATCTTCCTCGGCCTTGCCATAGTCCTCCCGGTCAAGCCGGCGATAATGATCAAGCAGCACCCGCTGAACATGGAAATCATTATTAAGGGTATCCCGCAGTCTTTCCATCTCGTCTTCTCCGGCAAGCATGTGCCAGACCAGCATCCTTTCACCCTGATTTGCAAAGATACGGGCGTTAACCGCCGCCAAGAGGATGGAACGCGCCGGAGGCTGACGCTTGAAATCAACCAGAAGTTTATTCAGGCAGAAGAGATTGGCGCCGGCTTGGGCGCCGGAGGCCATTTCGGGCACAATGCAATTGCTGTCAAGCGGCGCAACCAGCACGACAACTTCCCGGCTGAGATCGGGGTCTGATCCCGGAACAAGAACCCATGAATCGCGCAGCATCTTGTTTTCCCAGCGCGAGGGCTCGGCCTTGACATTCACCATGGCACCCCGCATGGCATTTGCTTTTAACAGCGCGCCCTCGGCGCGACTTACCAGAAAACGGGGAACCGCCAGCTCGGTATTGAAGACTTTTGCAAGCGCATCGTTGCGTTCGTAGGTTTCAGGCTCAATGAAAATAAAGCCCTTTACCCCGAAGCGCAAAAGACGCATCCAATCCGTCCCGCAACTAAATTCCATCAGTGCCAGGGCGCCCGCAAGCGGGATGCCCCTGATTTTTTCCAAATCATCGTTGGATCCGTGGCCAAGATATACCAAAGACGCGGCAAATTCCTTTTCCTTGAAATTGCCGGGGCGGAACAGGGTCGGATGCATGGCATATATCCGGATTGGAGCATGGTTGGAAATGGCAAGAAAAGTTTCACCGGGAATAAAACAGGGCGCCTGAAACTTAATTTCGCCGTGTTGCAGTCCGGAATCGGCGAAGAGATTTGTTATTTTCCCCTCCATCGCCAGATTGCCGGGCGATCCGGGATAGCGCACTTCGGCGCCCTTGAGAAATTCCTGCAATTCCCGGACCAGCGCGTCTGTTTCAGCCGGCGAAGCCCACGGTTTAACCTCGCCGAAGGCGGACGCCGCAGAAAACAGGATTGTTAATGCCAATATTTTATTCATTACGTTTCTTGTCATTCCCGACCTGATGCTACCCTGCTAAGTAAGACTTCGCTACGAAGCACGAGCCGGGAACCCAGAAAAAATACAATACTGGATTCCCGCTTTCGCGGGAATGACAGAATAAAAGCCCGCATTCTTTCGATGATCACCAATCAGTTGCTATTCATTCTGAAATTACCTGATAACAATTGACACAATCCCCCGTTTGACAAGCGACTTTAAGAAATCAACAACGCTTAAAGTGGCTTCCCTCCGGTTAACACAGTATTTTGAAAGAAACATATTGATAATTTCAAGCGTACTGCGCTGATTATCAATCAGTTTAAAAACAAAACCGCCGATTTCATCCAATCTCACGTTGCGTTCCAATACCGGCGGTTGAAAACGGGCTAAAAAACCATTGCCGCGTTTTAATTTGATATTGACTACCAGCCGGCCGGTTTTATCATTTTCGCAGGAAATCTGCTCGTTTAAAACCGGGATGCCGTCCAATGACTGCCGGCGGTCAATTTGCGCCTGATCCTGTCTGTTCGTAAAATTAAATAGTGACATTTTTCTTCCCCAACATTTTCACGCCCGCCGGCAAGAAACAGGCTTATACTTCATGTTCATCAATCGCGCCGACGCGAATATTCAAATTCTTGCGTTCCTCAAGCCGTTCCACCTGCCCGTCGCGAATCCATAAAATACGATCGGATACATCCAGCATTTTCATGTCATGCGTGGCGGAAATTATCGTAATTCCCTCTGTCTTCTTCAAATGCACGAGCAACTCTATCATTTCCCGGCCGGTATTGACGTCCAGGTTGGCGGTCGGCTCATCGGCCAGGATAATGACCGGATCGTTCGCGATAGCCCTGGCAACCGCCACGCGCTGTTGTTGGCCGCCGGATAGTTCATACGGCCGGTGAAAAATCCGGTCACCCAACCCCACTTTCTTCAAAATTTCAACCCCCTTTTTGCGCGCGTCATCGGCGCTCAATCCCGCAAAGAGCATCGGCAAGGTGATGTTTTCAAGGGCCGTCAGGACCGGCAGGATGTTATAGCTCTGGAAAATATATCCGATTTTGTGGCAGCGTATCCAGGCCAGCTCAAAGGAATCCAATTGCGCCACGTCAATCTCGTCAATAAAAACCATTCCTTCGGTCGGTGAATCAATTCCGCCGATCATATTAAAAAGGGTTGACTTGCCGGACCCGGAAGGCCCCATGATGGAAAGATATTCGCCCCGATAGACATCCAAAGATATGCCATCGAGGGCCTTGGTCACGGTCTCGCCGCTTCCATAATAGCGTTTGACATTGAGAGCGCGGATTACGGTATCGCGTTGCGACTCACCCTTATTGTTTCTATCAGGCGAATTCTCCGGCATAAATCCAGTCTTGTATATTTATTTGATAACGGCATTACCGACAAACCATGGTTAAAATTATTCATTATTTTTTTTGTTTCAAGGATATTTTTTGTTTTTTTTGGGGAGGAATTAAACAGGCACGACAAAAACGGACATGTTTTCTTTAATAATCAGACCGGAATGACGGCTATTCACCGGCCGATTCGCTTTGCTTGGCGGGCGGGACTGACTTATCGGATGGCGCCGGCTTATCCGATGATGTTTGCGGAAGAGCAACCGGTTCGGCGACAACGCGGAATCCAAGATTGATATATTTATAGCCAGCGGCATAGGCGCTGCGACGGGCGGTACACAGAAAAAGAGGGGCGCAATCCGCCCATGAGGCGCCCTTCAGCACATGCGTAGATCCTTGGACATCTTCCGTATCTTGACACCATTCCCAGACATTACCGCCGACACCATATAACCCCCAGTCGTTTGCGCCGCTTTTGTTAACCGGCGCAGAAACACGATAGCCATCATAGCTTTCCAGCATCTGACCGGAACTTCTGTTTTCCCGGCCGTAGTAATTAAAATTCTTCGGCGGCGGCCAGGCGCCCCAGGGAAATTCGCCTTGAGTTCCGCAGGTTGCGAATGTTTCCCATTCTTTTTCGGCCGGCAGACGAAAAGTCAGTTTGCCGGCCGGGGTTGTCCCATAATTTTTTGTAAGCCAGTCGCAGAATGCGCGCGCATCATTCCAGCTGACATTAACCACGGGCTGATTGTCACCGTTAAGACTTATGCCTTCATGAATGCCACTGGAATATTCCGGACGGAAACAGCGGTATTCCAGATTGCTGACCTCGTACTTCCCGACGAATATCTTTAACGGCTCAATGTAGATCAGCCGCAGTTTAACCTTGGGACTAAGCCTGATGGCGACCGTTTTGCCCTGCGATTTGAACTGGCCGCATCCAGCCTGAAACAACAAAAGGACGGATATCGTAAACAAAGCGCTGCGCGCCAAAACCGACCGAAAAAACGCCATAATTCCAACCTCTGTTAAGGAAACTGATTTGTTCAAGTATCCTGGACTTGAATGCGAACCGTGGCATGTTTCAAGGCTTCAAGATTTATGTTCGCATCCGCGGGTATTACTCCACTGGTTTGACTTTCCAGCAGTTTCCCCACGGCGGTCCGGAACGAATCGTTGTCTTTGCGGGTGACTTTAATACAGGGCATGCCTTCCGGGAGAAGCAACTGTGTTTTCAGATGATCGGACTGCGATAAAATAATAAACGGCTTACTGCAATTGGGACACCGCCCGCGTTTTCCCACATCCGTATCGCGCAACCATAGTTTTTGCCCGCAGGAAGGACAGCTGATTTTAAAATCCAATTCCCCTTTATCACGAAGGTAAAAAACCGCTTTTGGAATCGAGCCGGCCTGGGCCAGATGATGATATATATTCCTTATTTTATCAAGCGACAGCACATCAAGAAAGCGCACCAGTATCGTAATTGCATGCGCTTTGGCAACGCGCTCCGCAAAAGAAGAATCCTCGGCCGGATCCCCCACAAAAACATCCAACACCATCCCATGACTGCCAATCGTCAACTCCTTGGTGTCCCCGGACGCAATAGAGCCGAGAAAATCATCGGCCAAGTCGCGGTAGATTGCAATAACCAGAATATTAAAAGCTTTTTTGCCGGTATTGTCGCCCATTGATAAAAATTCTTTCCTTGAATTACCTTACTCTCCTAATTCATATTTAACTCTAAACACTTTCTAAAAATAATCAATATAATTTTTACAATATTTTATGGCTGTTTGCCAAGTTCTTTTTCCATTTTTTTCAGCCATTTCATAGCCGCCTCCCGCCCCTCAAATCTGCCTTCCAACTGGGCATCGTAGACCGCTTTCTTTATTTTTCCCACCAGCGGACCGCGCAAAACGCCCAAGGCGACAATATCATTGCCGGTAACCAGCGGAGGAGGCAAAACAGGTTCGGCCTGAAATCCTTTCTTGAAATCATTTAAAAAAATGTAGTTTTGCATATCGCCGTGGCTGGCCTCGCAATCAAGACGATGCAGCTCAAGCTCGTCCGGAAAAGTCTCCGCCGTGATCAGGCGCCGCAGGGTGGATTTTCTCATCCGGCGCACATCCATAAACCGCATATGATTGCCGATGATATGGCTTATGGCTTTGATATCGGCCGACGGCAAACGCAGTCTCTGGAGAATGACCGCGGCCATGTCCGCTCCAAAAGCCGCATGACGGTTAAATCGGATGCGGTCCGGTGCTTTAACAGCCGTAGCCGGTTTGCCAACGTCATGAAGCAAAACCGAATAAGCCAGCCACGCGCCGCGTGTGGCCAGCCGGAGCGATGGTTTATTCATCGCGTTCAGCATCAGGACAGTATGAGTCCAGACGTCGCCTTCGGGATGAAACTGGGGCGGCTGTTCCTGGCCGCGCATCGCCTCAACTTCCGGTAATATTTCCTTCAGCAATCCCAACGAGCTTAACGTTTCCAGCGCATCGCCGGGTTTCAGGGCTTCAAGCAAAATCCTCGTCAGCTCCTGCTGAATCCTTTCAGCGCTGACCCGGCCGATAAATTTTGCCTGCCGCCGGACGGCATCGGCCGTCTGCGCTTCAATCGTAAAATTCAAGGTCGCCGCAAAACGGACTGCGCGCAGCATACGCAAATGGTCCTCCTGAAAACGTTTGTCCGGATCGCCAACCGTGCGGATGATCTTTTTATCCAGGTCCTCCTTGCCGCCGACAAGATCGCGGATTTTTCCTTCAATCGGATCAAAAAACATGGCATTGATTGTAAAATCACGCCGCGCGGCATCAGTCGCTTCATCGGCGAAAGTAACCGATTGCGGATGACGGCCGTCGCTGTAATTTCCGTCTGTCCGGTAGGTTGCCACATCGTAATAAATATCCGTGGCCGAGCCTGAGTCCTTCTTCGCCAAGGCTACCAGGCTCCGCCGGAGCGCTTCGCCTAGGCGAGCGCAGGGCAGGCAGGCATCAACACCGACGCGCACGACGCCAAATGCCTTGCCCACGGCAACCGACCGGGGAAATAGTTTAAGCACCGTGTCAGGCCGGGCATCGGTAACAACGTCAAAATCCTTCGGTTCGCGGCCCAGGATCATGTCGCGGACGCATCCGCCGGCATACAAAGCTTCAAATCCCTCACGGCGCAATTTCAAGACAATCGTTTTTGCACCGGCCGCAAGCGATGAATTATTCGGGTTTTGATTCATTTCCGGAACCTGAAGACATGTGGAAGCAGGTCGCGCAATTGATAGATTTGCATCTCTTTCGGGGAACCTCCCTTGCCAGTAATCACCAGAAAATCAGGACCGCAAAATTCAGCCAACGCCTGAAGGCATGCCCCGCAGGGAACAACCGGTTTTCTTTCTCTTCGCCTAGGCAAAGCCTTGGTGCCCGACGAGGCAACCGCGATGGCTTTAAACCGGCGATAGCCGGCTGAAACGGCCGTGGCTAAAGCCGCCCTTTCGGCGCAAATTGTCAAACCATACGAAGCGTTTTCGACATTACCGCCGGTAATAATACGCTTTTTACCGGCAACCAAAAGCGCCGCCCCGACATGAAACTTTGAATAAGGGGCATAAGCCTTCTTGGCCGATGCGGTTGCCTCTGTCATAAGCTGTCGTTGTAATTTTTCATTCATAGCAATTTATTTTTCGCCATCGCGTTCCAGAATTTTTTTATTAAAACGGATATTTTCCCGCCCGATTCCACTCCCGCCTCCCTAACCGCTTCATGATCAATTGGCGACCGATCAAGCCCCGCGGCCGCGTTGGAAATTAATGACAGGCCAAGTACTCTCAGGCCGGAAGCATTGGCCAGAATAGCTTCGGGCACAGTTGACATGCCGACCGCAGCGGCGCCCAATTTTTCAAATGCCCTGATTTCGGCCGGCGTTTCGTAAGTCGGTCCCGTCACGCCGAGATAAACTCCTTCTTTTATATTAATTTTACACTGGCGCGCAGTTTTCTTCAACAGGACGCGCAAGGAACCATCATAGATGTTGCCCTGATCGGCAAACCGTTTCCCCCAGAATTGATCATGTTTGCCGAGGAGCGGATTCACGCCCATGAAATTAATGTGATCTTTAATCGCCATCAGCGCGCCGCGCTTCAAGTCGGAACGGATGCCTCCGGCGGAATTGGTCAAAACCACGATTCCCGCGCCGAATTTTTTCAGGACATAAACCGGAAGCGCCACCGGTTCCCAGCCCGCTCCCTCATACCAGTGGCGGCGCCCCTGGAAAACAAGCGTTTCAATTCCGGCAAGTTCCGCCCAAAGCAGAACGCCCTCGTGGCCGGCCACGGTTGTTTTGCCCAAGGCCGGCAAAGATGAATAAGAAAGCCGTTTTTTAACGGAAAATGCACCTGTCGCCGCTTCCCAGCCGGAGCCCAGGATCAGGCCGCAGGCCGGACGGCATCCCTTAAAATGACGGCCGACAATTTTTGCCGATTCAGAAAGAATGTTTGTGTTCATATTTCGTCAACAATCAGTTTTGGCGGCTTTATGCGCTCCGCGCCAATTTTAAATGCCTTCTTCGCCAATGGTTTTACAATCGCCAGGCATTCCTCCGAATTGGCATAAATCAAAGCAAGCGATTCGCCGCGCCCTACCCTATCGCCAATTTTCCTTAAGCCCATTATCCCGACTGAATGATCAATTTTATCTTCCAGCTTACTCCTTCCCGCTCCCAAGGCAATCAAAGCTTTGCCGAGTAATTCGGCATTCACTTCCTGAACATAGCCGGGGGCTTCCGCCTCCATGGGAACCTTGACTTTGGCATGGACAAGCTCATCGGGCTGATCAAGACAATTTGAATCGCCGCCCTGGAGCCGCACCATTTTTTTAAAACTTCCAAACGCCTCGCCGGAACTTATTTTACTCATCAATCTATTACGGGCGGCATCAATATCAGCATCAATGCCCGCCATCAAAAGCATTTTTGCGCCAAGGGCCAGGGTTAACTCAACAACATCGGCCGGACCTTTACCTTGAAGCGTTTCCACAGCTTCAATAACTTCAAGCGCATTGCCGACCGCGCGGCCAAGCGGCTGGTTCATGTCAGTGATAAACGCGCATGAACGCAGGTCGGAATGCCTGCTCACCTCCACAAGTGTCTTGGCCAGATTTCGAGCATTACGTTTTGTTTTCATAAAAGCGCCTTTACCCCATTTCACGTCAAAGACAATCCCATCGAGTCCGGCCGCCACTTTTTTGCTGAGAATACTGGCCACAATCAGCGGGATTGAAGGCACGGCGCCGGTAACATCGCGCAGGGCATAAAGTTTCCTGTCAGCCGGCGCGATGCGTTCGGATGCACCGGTGATTGAGCATCCGCATTCAGCAACAACGCGAAGAAACTCTTCTTCATTAAGATTGGTGCGATAACCCGGAATTGCCTCCAGTTTATCCAGAGTGCCGCCGGTTATTCCCAATCCCCGTCCGGCTATCATCGGCACCGCCACTCCGCAGGAGGCAACCAGCGGGGCAAGAACAAGCGAAATTTTATCCCCAATGCCACCGCTGGAATGCTTGTCAATCTTTGGCTGATGAATTGACGAAGTGTCAAGAACGATGCCGGAGGCGATCATGCTTTTCGTCAAGCAACATGTTTCCTCCAGCGTCATTCCCCGGATGGCAATCGCCATCGCCAAGGCTGCCATCTGGTAATCCCGGATCGTGCCGGCGACATAGCCGCGCATAAAAAAATCAATTTCCGCGGCGGTCAATTCGGCACCGTCCCTTTTTTTTTCAATTATCCATTGCGGAAACATATTTTTTAACTATACTATCCGGAGTTGTTTGTGTCAAATAAGGAAAAAATATGCCAAAAATCAAGTTAGGCCTTCGGCAACTGAAAACCCTTCGGCAGGTAGCCGGCCTCGTTGAGGCCGGTCCGGGGTCGGCGACCCCGGCTACAATTTTGAAATTCCGATACGTTAAATTATTATTGAATAAAAGCATCATTTTTGCGGCGGCCGCCTTTATTTGTCTTTCCTTCCTGATTTCAGGCTGTGAGGATAGTGAAAGCCATTTGAGTGATGGACATGATTTCGGCAGTAACAATCCGACCTTGTATGTCGCTTTCGGCGACAGTATTACTTATGGTTCCGGCGTACCAACTGCAGACAACTACCCGACCAAACTGGGCGGCATGATGATGCGCACGGTAATCAACGAAGGATATCCGGGCGCGGAATCTTATATTGGCGCTGATTTGGTAAATGGCATCCTTAATGATTACAAGCCCGGTTTTCTTTTGATTTTATTTGGCATCAACGATTTGATCATGGGCCACGACGAAGAAGAAACCATCGGTTATCTGCAATATATCTGCCAGGCGGCGATAGACAACAAAACCATCCCCGTTATTGCCACGCTTACCCCCGTGGCCGGTGAACACCATGCGTTTGCCAGCGGCGTTGACCGCCTGAACGTGTTAATCCGCCAACTGGCCGCCAATATGAATGTGGCCATTGTTGACCTGGACGCCGCTTTTAAATGGGACCCGCTTTATTTGCAGGAGGACGGCCTGCATCCAAATGCTCTGGGTTATAATCTTATGGCAATTACGTTTTATGATATCGTCAACTGATTTAAAAGGTAAATAGACTGAAGGCTGAATGTATTTAGCCTAAAAATATGACAATTTTAGACGGTATGTTTCCATGATCCCTATCCTTCGGCCCTCAGTCTTCAGCCTATCCACCGTTATTCCCCATGATTAGCCTAGGTCAGAAACAGGAAGTCTGGTTCACGGAACCGGCTGATATTGAGACCGCCTCGGATGATTATGCCAGCCGTTTCGCGGGGCAAGTCGGCGAATGGATGCTCAATATCCAGGAGAGTATCGTTCTTTGTTTTTTGCGTCAGGGAAATATCTCCACTGTCCTTGACGTGGGCGGCGGTCATGGACAACTGGCCGTCCCGCTTTGCCGGGAAGGTTTTGCGGTTACCGTGGTCGGCAGCGCCGATTCCTGCAGTCGGCGCATAAACGGCATGATTGATTCCGGAATCTGCCGGTTCCAAGTGGCCGATTTGCTCCAACTTCCATATCCGGCAAAATCATTTGACGCCGTCGTCTGTTTCCGCCTGCTAACCCACTGTGACCGCTGGCAAATTCTCATCTCGGAATTATGCCGGGTAGCGCGAACCACCGTCATTATAGACTATCCCACAAGCCAGAGCGTAAACTTCGCCGCCCAAAAACTTTTCGGCGCAAAAAAAAGACTGGAAGGAAACACGCGGACTTTTCGGCTCTTTCGCCATGATGAAATAAAAAAAGAATTTGCGGCGCATGGATTTTCCATAGAAACCCGCGAAAGCCAGTTTTTACTGCCGATGGTTTTGCACCGCCAGTTGAAATGCCGGCGGCTCTCGGCCTGGCTTGAGACCAAATGCAAACACTATGGTTTAACGCAACGCTGGGGCTCGCCAATAATCATCAAAGCTGTCAGAAAGGATTAATCTTGTCAGTCTCCGTTCAATCTGACTTTACAATCCCCGCCGGCGCCAAAGTTCTTGTAACCGGCGCCACGGGCTTTACCGGCTCACTTCTCGTCCGCAAGCTGGCCAATGCCGGCGCGGAAGTTCATGCCATTGCACGCGATTTTTCCAACATAAGCGCGCTCGGTAACCTGAAGATATGCTGGCATCGAGGCCAAGTATATGACCAAGCCTTAGTGGCCAAGGCCGCAAAGGACGTTCAATATGTATTCCACCTCGCAGCGACCTATCGCGAGGCTAAATACGACGATGAAATGTACGAAAAGGTCCATGTAACCAGCACCCGGCTGCTGGCAAATGCCGTCCTGAAAAATAAAGACTTCCGGCGTTTCGTGCATGTTTCCACCGTCGGCGTCCACGGTCACATCGCCAATCCACCGGCGGATGAAAATTATCCTTTCAAACCCGGCGACATTTACCAACAAACAAAGGCGGAAGCCGAATTATGGTTAAGACAGTTTGGATTGGAAAACAAACTGCCGTTCGCGGTTATACGTCCGGCGGCAATCTACGGACCGGGCGACACACGCCTGTTGAAATTTTTCCGGATGGCCGCGCACCGCCTACTCATTCTGCCGGGAACAAAACGCGGGCTTTATCACCTGGTCCACGTTGATGACCTGACCAACGTGATCATGCTGGCCGCCGTGCACCCGGCAGCATTGAACGAAATATTTATCTGTGGCAATCCGGAATGCATGTCTTTAGAACAGATTGCGGCCGTGGTCGCCCGCGAGCTTGGAACCCATTTTACGGTCGTGCGCCTGCCGGCGGCGCCATTTTTTGTCGTTGCCGATCTCTGTGAAAAAATTTGCCGGAAATTCGGCATTGAGCCGCCCATCCACCGCCGGCGCCTGGCGTTTTTCACCAAGGACCGCTCATTCAACACCAGCAAACTACGGGAAAAACTGGGGTACACCATGCGCTACACCAACGAAGAAGGCTTGGTTGAAACAACCCGCTGGTATTGCGCGCATGGATTGTTGCGGCAGGCGCTGTTCCGGTAAATAAACCAGACTGAAGCATTATTCTTGATTCCCATACCGCTAGTTACGCTCATTCTTTGATAAATTAAACAGTATCCAGCCACAGGGAAATATCGCCACCGATAACACGCACACGCGCAAATGGGTCCTTCAGTGAATCAACCACCGGAGATATAACCATATCTGAAACTCATTACTCGAGGGCAGATAGACTTTCCCAAGATAGACATAATAGTTGGGAACGAGAATCCCGACAATAGCCATAACCAGGAGCAATATTCGTGTCTGTTCATACAGAACGTCCTGCTGCTGATCGCGAAGCAGGCGACAGGAATAGATGATACAATGGATGGCCGGCGCCCAGGCCAGAAGAGCAAAAACACGCGTCGTGTCCAAGCTGAAAAATGTGATGGCATAAAATGATATTTGGATCAATGCAAAAACAATAAAATATAAACGATTAAAACGGAAGGCTGCCAGGGTACAAATGCCGATACTCAACCAAATGATACTATGGAACGAAAAAAGCGTCATTGGAAGAAACGGCAAGTTGTGCTTGATCCAGAACTTGAAATCCAAAGTCGCCGCGTAGCTCAGTCGTGAATACGTGTTGATGTTGAATAGATGGAGAAAGCCCTGAACCGCAAGCATTCCCAGACCCAGCGCTATGACCGCCACCACGGGATGCCACCAGGTAATTCCTTTATCCTTTGCCAACCGCCGCAAAACGAGGATGGCCGGGATGGCAAATATGGCAACGGGATGATTGAAGGCGCCGAGGATGCAAAGCAGGGCGAGCCCGACAAGGGAAGACGTGAACAGAACTAAAGTAGTCAAGGCAAAAGTGATGCAGTCCGGCATCCCGAGCCAGGCCAATAGAACGGTCGTTACCGGATGGGTCTGTAGAAGGGCAAAGACAATGAAGGCCAGTGAACTGTCGAGACGATTCCGGCAATAATATGCGAACAAGCCGTAGGCGCCGATAATTATGGCCAGGCAGAACAGGTTAAACGATAGCCGCGAAACCAGGCCCAGATGATGAGCCACAATCGGCAGGAGGGAAGACTCCTGGAAGGAGTTTTCTTCGTGAATCGCCTTTCGTTCCACGTAGGGATTGGAGGCCAATTCCCGATAGAATTCCCGGGGAACGACGCCAACGCCATATTGAATGAGTGTAAAACAAACCAGGAGCAGGCTCGCAAGGAAAAAGTGTGTCCGGGTGAATTGTTGAATCCAGTGATCCAACCTTGAGAAGATTGTAATTGTTTCGAGCATGACGATTAATCCGGTAGTCTCGTGCACTCAAATCCGTACACCCGCACTTCCCTCGTTCCGCCAAAATGCACACGCGGCTCTAGTCTGAATCTGTTATTGATGATAGATCATCCGTCCTTGTTTGTGCATTTTTCGTAATTTTAAAACCACCAGAAATGTTTCGAGAAGGGTCAAAAAATCGAGCTTGGCTTCTCCGTACTTTCTATCGGAAAATATTACGGGAATTTCTTTGATGCTAAAACCTAACAGCTTGATTTTATATGATATTTCTAAAACGATCGATGGCCCCGATGAAATAATTTCATCAAGATCAATGGCTTCAAGAACACGGCGACGAAAACACCTGAAACCAAGCGATGGGTCCTTGACGTCTACCCCGAGTAGCCACCTCGCATAAACACTGGCAAATCGCGAGACGCATTGCCTGAAGACTCCCCTTGCATTGTCGCTGCCACCCTTGATAAATCGGGAAGCTGTAACGACGTCGTACAATTCCATCTCTCTGAGCATATCTTTTATGTACTCTGGATTGTGCGATAAATCGCCATCCATTTCGACAATATAATCGGCACCCTCACGGATGCAATGCTTGAAGCCATCAACACCAGCATGCCCCCTGCCTCTTTTCTTTAGCCGCCGGAGAACCTGGACCCTTGGATTCTTACTCGCCAGTTCCTCCACGATTTTCCAGGTTCCATCCGGGGAATTATCATCTACAACAAGCACGGAAATATCCTTTATTGGAAGAGACAATATTTTATTGATGAGAGTGATAATATTATCCCGCTCGTTAAATGTCGGAATCATTACGATAGTTTTCATCATGCAAAGTCCAGTTGTCGAAGTTTATCTTCATAGACTAACGGGCGCATCATATTGTTATACTTTATCCACCTGCAGTCCATTTGATTGCACTCCTTTATCCTTGTAGAGCGCGCTACTTCCCAATGTCTTTTACCATACCATATATCCCTGATCGTATTTTTATATATGTTTCCTATTTTATGCTCCGCCTTCCTGCGCAGATAATAACAACAAAGATAAACATCGCCGAACGCGTCAATGAAGATGTGGTTGATATGCATAAAACATTGCCCATGCAAAGTGAGCTTTTCAACATTGAAAAGGATATCGATATGCTTTAAATATTTTTGTTTCAGCTCGTGCATTCTTTTTTCAATCATCACCATTTCATTTTGAGACACACACAGGTTGTCATATAGCGATGCTTTTTTAAACTGAACCGCATCTAACCCGTGATCTATGCTTTTCTTGATAAAATCCTCGATCTCGTTGCAGTTAAATTTTGTGATAAGCGCTTTCGAGCCCAAAATAATATTGGCTTTGTATTTGTGTTTATATTGAAGAATCTTGTCAATATTACGGACAACAGTCGATAGATTGCTCGCTAATGCTCTTGGTCTTCTAATTAAATTATATCGCTCATTATTATAAGTGTCGATGCTTATCCTAACATAGGAACAGCACAAGACGATAGCCTCGAGCAGCTTGTCATTTTTAACAGCAAGATTGGTAAATAGACCAACCACGATGTCCAGAGCACGACACCGATGCAAAAGGCGGTCTAGCGCCGGGTGAAGAGTCGGTTCGCCACCGCCACAGAAGTCAATGGAGCGAATTCCGAGTTCTCGCAACTCCTCGATACTTTTAATAACGCGTTCCGTTGGTGTTATTATCCTCCGTTGATTTTCTTGGCTATATTCACAATATTGGCAATTCTGATTACAGCTACTTGTGATATACATATTACTAAAACGAGGTGCAGGCATCTCCTTATCATGTACGAATTGTTTTGCCCGTTCGTAATCAACCAATATCTTGTGTTCGAATACTTTCCAAAAAGTATCTGAATAATTCATCTGTCCCCTTTTTTGTTGACATCGCCGCAATATTTTAAGAAATACGCTTCATAATCTTAAGGCATGCATCAAATACACTGACTGGCTTTATCGATTTGGCACACTTCATCTCCTTGCAATAACCTTTGTAGCAAGGTGCGCATGAAACAGGTGGGATAAGCTTCACTCCTCTCGTATAAAGATCTAACTCTTGGGCGCATGTAGACGTGAATATCGCCACAGTCGAAACTTTAAGACCAATCGCCAGATGCAGCGCCAGTGTATCGCCCGTAACGAGAAGGTCGCAAAGCGAGATTATCGCGGCAAAACGAGTAAGGCTATGATCCGTCCCTATATTGACCGGCTTTATTCTCGTCAGATTGTAAATCTGACTGTTCCGTTCCGTTTCATCAGCACCCCCGAGCAGAATGACGCATGCACCAAGCTTTTCAGATAGCATGTCCGAAAGCGTCGCGAATCCCGACGTTGTCCATCGTTTTGTCTTAAAAACGGCACCGCTCCCTGTGTTCAGCCCTATTGTCAGACGTTTCTTGTTGATACCGTTCTTTCTAAAGACTGATTGTACATAAGAATAATCATCTTTCGGAATGTTTATTATATACGGCTCTCTATTGTATTTTAGTCCGCAAACGTCAAATATTATTTCCTGATAAGTATTTGTATTTTTAAAAAATTTCAACTCATTTGAAATACCGAGACGGAAAGCATACTCTGCCTTTTTGTTCAAGGGACAAATGGTCCCGTACTGGTTAAGCCCAAACCCGAATTTATCTGCTGCTTTTGTTATCGAGGCCAATGCGCATGCTTCGACTGCTTTATCCAAGTTTATCAGGATATCGAACGCGACAACTTGAAAATTCAAAATCGTACTAGGTGTATACGGAAGAACTTTATCGATCAATGGGTTTTCCTTAAGGATGTCAATAGCTTTTATATCCGTTACCCAAGTGATATAACATGGATCATATTTTTTTTTAAGTGCATATAAGAGCGGCGTTGTGCGCAAGACATCACCGCGCGCTCCAAATTTGATTATACAAATACGCATCCCCATAGGACTGTATTTTTTGCACCCACCGCATTCATGTTTACATCTGCAAGGTTTCTCCCCTACAAAATATTTGCAGTCATAAGAGATATCAACGGGCATAAGTAAACGTCTTCCCTTATAATTTTATTTGCCTTCGCCAGCCAGCCATTGAGGGGTTGTCGGTCATTGTCCCCGGTTGGTAATAAAGCAAAGTATCAGGCGGCCGCTGCCAGCATCCACTATAATACACACACCTCTACCTCTGTATACCGGCACTCAATACATATTGAGCAAAAGAGTTTGTCTGCATTCATAGAAATAAACACACACATTTCTTTTCAGTCAAACGGAAACTCTATTTAATTTACTTTTATTCTATTGAAAATGTATTCGGATATTTACTTGTTCCGTAATAAGTCCTATTGCGCCGAGATTTATTTTTAGAAGACATCTGTTATTCAACAACAATGAGTATATTTTTTTGTGGACATATTAATGATTGCCGTTACTATTTGAAAAAGCAGCATTTATTACGTAAAAAGTCGCATAGATGGCCATGGAATTATGTCATCAAGAAATATAAAATCTTCAATGGGACGTCCTAAAAAGTTTCATGAAGTAAGCCGTCCGGTTACGGTAACGTTGCCGGAACGAACCCTGCGGCAATTGTGCAATATAAACGAAGACCGGGCGCAGGGTATTGTAAAGGCGGTTGACATTGTGGCGGGCTCCGCCACGTATCCCACAAAACCGGTAGAACTTGTCGAGGTAACACCTGGAAAAGCAATTATTGTCGTCGGTCCCAGCAAGAGTCTCCGCAAAATCACCTGGTTGCGAATGGTCGAGATCACGCCGGTCCGCTATCTTCTCTCGCTTCCCCTTGGAACACCGATTGAAGCCCTCGAGGTAGCGATTCAGGATCTTCTTGAAACTCTGTCCCCGGAGGCGAACGAAGATCGCGTGTTACTGGAAGCTTTGCGCAATTGCATTACTCATCAGCGTCGTGGGAAAATGATAAGCAAGGGCGAATTACTCTTCATCGATTTAGCACGCTAGTCTAGCCCGATCAAGGCGGTCAAACCTTTTGTCCTTCCCGCAGTAACAAGCCCTGCGTCCGAAGTTGTTTTAATTCGGTTATAATTTTCCGCCAGTACAATCGGTCGCTTTGCTGGCAGGCGGTAATACGCCGGAGTATTTGGCGCTCGATGCGTTGTTCCAAAGCCGTGTCAGGTTCTTTTTGCCGTTGAACGAGGGATGCCCACGTCCGGAAGACGGCCATATCCTTTGAATCAAGGTGGCGGATTATTTTCGGATGCCGTTGACTGAATTCACGCAGAGCAGACAATGAAAACAAATGATCCATGGCCCAACGAGTTTGGCGACGATCAAGATTTATATTGGGATTATCACAATACCTCAAGATCAATCGGTTGATGACCGGATAATCTTCCAGCCTCTGGGTTTTCTTCAGCTCAATCAAGTCCGGAATGTCGACTACCGGCAGGATGCCCCAAGGCGTCTTTATGCGCGCCGACCGTTCCCATGCAATCGTAAATTCAGGGACCCTGGGCGGAACGCCCATAACGTCCAGAAACAAATCGCTTCTCCCGACAGACGGAATAAGGAAATGAAAACCATGCCCTTTTGATAGATACAACGGCGTGAGAGGGGGCGTGATTTTATAGTAGCGCGCACCGCATGCCCTTAAAGCGTTTATAAACCGGTTTATATTGTCCATGCTCGGGCGGAGCCAAATATCGATATCTTCTGAAAATGTAGCGGCTCCGTACAGAATGGCGGCTTGTCCGCTGATCAGAAGATATTGAACTTTACATGTCTTCAGGCTTTGGAAAAAGTTTGCGGTCATGCACTTCTTTGATGTTGGGAATGAAACGGCGCATGCGCAAAGAACGGCGCATGCGTTCACATGGCGTCAGTTTGAGCCAGGCTTCCTGTTTGAAAGGCGAAAGAGCTTCGGCAAAAAACATCGCCTTGGCCATGGGTTTTAAACGTTTCATATGTTAAAAATATAGCATTAAAGCGTGGTCATACCAAGAAAAAGATCGACAGAAAATTGTAGAACGAAGGGCGTATGACAAATGTAGTTCTTTCGCAGAAAGTCGGGCCGCCGCCTATCCACCTTTTTTCTTCCAATGAAACAGGCGCCACATGCGATAACCGGCCCCATCGCGCAGGATGGCCCATAGAATCTGGAAACCGTCGCGCAGGGCATGCGATTTCATTGTTCCGCCGGAGCGGCGGTTTTCGTGGGTGCTTACCTCAACGATTAAATATCCCTTGCGGACAGCCTGCGCCGCGATTTCAATTTCCACGTCAAATCCCTTGGCACGATGGCGGCAGTCCGCGATAATTTCGCGGCGAAAAGCCTTATACCCGTTCAACACGTCCATTATGTTCACGCCAAAAAGCAGTGAAAAAAGAAACGTAAAGACGGCATTGCCGAAAAGCCGGATTACATTTTGGTCATCACTGCCGCCCACCACGCGCGAGCCGATGGCAAGTCCCGCGCCTTTTTCAAGGGCATCAACAAAAATACCGATGTCCTTCGGATTATGCGATCCGTCCGAATCAAACATGATGATCGCCTCGCCTTGAGCAGCTTTAAACCCGGTTTCAAGCGCCGCCCCCTTCCCTTTGCCAAGATGGTTAAGCATAACCTGCGCCCCCTTGGCCCGGGCAATCGCACCGGTGGGATCATCGGCGCTGTCAATGACCACGATAACCTCAAATGAATATTGCGGACAACCTGCCTTTGCCCCGTTCAAATCGTCAAGAATACCGCCAATTGTGCTCTCTTCATTCCGCGCCGGAATAACAACACTAACTGATTTCACGTTTTTTCTCCTTCAAGGACCATACATCCGCAAATCTGCCATGGACCATGCCAGGCTATTATCCGCCGCCATCTGGCGCAGCCGGATGTAACGTGCCCGAGTTGCCGGAAAGACTACCGTAAAATAGTGTTCCCAGTAAAGAAATCTCGGCTGTCCATTTTCCCAACAGAGATCAAAATCATCCTGACGCCACGCCTGCCGCCAGGATGCTCCATCATCTGAAACATGCACGGTCAGGTCGCGCGGATAATCATTACCCTGCGGCACAATCCGAAGTTTGCAGATTGTGCTGATTTGCCCCAAATCAATATCAAACATCATGTCCGGAATTTGCGTTTTCGGGTCGGACGACCACGCCGTTTCCAGGCTGTCATCAACCGCATAACGGCATTTATCAGTCGAATAATTACTGTTCATCTTCCACCCGTTCCTGGGAATTTCCCGCAATGCGCGGTCATCACAGGGCGGTTTGAAATCATAATAGACCGTAAAAGGACCGAGCTCCCCTTTTTCATAGCTCCCGCCTATTTTTTGCATATAAGGCTCAAACCGATCCGGCGGAAACAGCGTCGGATGGGTGATGAACGCTACTTTTTCGGCCCGGCTCACCTCATCCAAATACTGGACCTTATTGCCGGGGAAGCGCTCGTTGAAAGGTTCGGAGACAATTATGTTTCCCGCCGTTTCGCAGGTAATGCGGTAGGAGAGCCAATAATGCGCATAGGCATGCCGGACGCCGTGCTTTTCCATCGCATCAATAAGCGGACGGGTATCCGGCAACTCAAGCGGCCCGGCGACGAGGGCGGGGTCATTCCATGCGCGGGCAAGCTGAACATTGCCCCATAACTGGCAGGTCATGACAAACAGTGTCAAAATAATGCCGCCGGAACGAAAGCGTTTATAGACCTGCCAAATTCCAAAAGCACCGAGAATGGGCAACACTGCCATTAATGGAAGCAGATAGCGCGCATCGTCTGAACCGGTCCGGGAACTATGGGCAAAGACCGCGATACTGACCCCGGCCATCATGACCAGTAGAGGCGCGCCGCCGGAACCTTTAATTGAGAATCCGAAAAGACGCACCAGTCCCTTCCAATTCACTAAAACGACTGACAGAATTAATCCGCCCCAGATGAAGCCCAGAGCATAATAAAGCACGTTCGGCAAAACAACGTTACGGCAATTGTCGGCATAGAGCATGATGCGCTGGCCCGTAAAGAATTGCCCGGTATATGTTACCGCAATCCGCGCATATTCCCACGTCCGTTGCCAGTCGGACGTGCGGCCGACATCCGTAAACGTGGCGAATCCGTTTTTGATATTGAACCACCACAACGGCAGACTGGCGATAATGAACGCCATGACCAACCCCCAGAAATAACGGCGTAAAAAGAGCTTTTTGTCGTTGAAAAAAAGATAAGCCAACGAACACACCACGAAACCAATGATCAGTAAATGAAGCCAAAAGGCATAACCCAATACTGCCCCAAGGATAACACCATCGCGGACGCAGGGCGTCTCTTGGGAGACAAGCCGAAGCGTCAGCCACAACGCCATGCTGCCCAATGTGGTTACCGCCAGATAATTGTCGGGCGGAATCGCCACACCGCACATGGCCAGATACGGAACAGGCATTGCCAAAAGGCATAAAGTCAGCAAGCCCACCGTCCGGTTAAACACCCGGCATGCCAGGCAATAACTGATGAAAACAAAAAGTAAGGCGAAAAAGAGCGGATAGAGCCGAACGATCCATTTCGCCGGCCCGAAAAGATAAATCAAGGGAGCGACAATATACGATTCCTGCGTCCCCATGTAGGTCTGCCCCCAATACACAACCGGGAATTCCCCTTTCAAGATATGCATGGCCATGAGAGTCGGCCACGCTTCATCGGAAGACAAGGGGAGTTTTGCCAGGCCGTAAAAATAAAAAACCAGCCGGAACAATACAGCCAGACATATCAACGCAATCACGATTGCCGAAACCGTTTTTTTCATCAGGTTTTTCCCAATGCGGAAAATGCTACTTTAAACGCTCATAAAAGCAAATAAATACATAAATGTTAATTTTGAAACTCGCCATGAAGTCCAAAGATAAAAATCAACCGTACGGCACGACGAGCGGAAACGCTCCATTTTGTCTGAATTGATAACCATGATCGGGCACCAGTGCCGTGCCCAACGCATATCCAAGGCAAAAATTTTGATCATTAATTCGGATTAAGGACTGTTTAAAACACTTTCGGTTCCAAGTCTCCACGGTCAAATTACCCTTGCATTCTTGCGTAATTATAACATTATTAGTTTTAACGTTATGATTATGAACGCTTATTCCATGCCATATCAACGCATCATAAACATCGTTCTCAACGCCGTCCTGATACTGCTCGACATCGTCCTTTTTGTTGTTCTGCTGATTTCACAATTGGCCTGGCTGGGCGATCCATTCCGGTGTCATATCGGGTCAAGCACTCTGACTATCTCATGGGGCCCCCGACTTCTAATTGCGCTGATCATTCCCATTATTGCCCGCACCCTGATTAGAAACCGTGCGGCGGCCGCCGGTTTACCGGCAACGGGATTATGGAAAAAAATCGTTTTCAAGCGCGCTATATTGGCACTGTTATCAATATCTTTATTTATCGGCCTTCTGGAAACAACATTGGCATGGATAGGATTCGAGGCCAATTTGCCGCCCATTATCTTCATCGGCAAAAACCAAGACGGCAAAACGGTGGTTAATAATTCGGTGAATGGTATTCCCGACCCGATCCTGTTATGGAAATTAAATCCCGGAACAATCTTTTCTAATCGGCGCGTCAACCGTCTGGGATTCCGGGATCGCGAAGTGGATCCCGAAAAGAAGTCCGGCACAATCCGCGTCATTTGCCTGGGTGATTCAATAACTGCCCAAGGACGTCCCGGATACTCCCAATACTTGCATGAACGCCTGACCAATAATCCGCCGACTGCCCAGCCATGGGAAGCGTTTAACATGGGAGTGCACGGCTATACGTCCATGCAGGGCCTCAAACTGTTTCAAACGCGCGGCAAACTCTTAAAGCCGGACATTGTCACCATCTGGTTCGGATGGAATGATCATTGGATGAGCGACAAGACAGATCGCGAAAAAATGGCGATTGAAACGGGGGCTTTTACCGGGCCCATTATGGAAGCCATTCATCGCAAACGCCTGTATATGTTCATGGTCTGGGCTCTCAAACCGGTCCGGCATTCACTGCAGACCAGCGAACGGCCGTTCCGGGTTCCTCCGGCGGAATACCAATCCACGCTGGAACTGCTTGTCCGCGAGGTGCGCAAGGCGGGCGCCATCCCTGTCCTGATCACGGCGCCCCGCCGCTCCCTTACCGAGGCCCTGGTCGCCAAGGGGTTTGTCAACTCCCCGGAAGAGGGACAGCAAATTCACGACCATTATGCGGACATGACCCGTGATACCGCGCGCAAGACACATGCCTTCCTGCTTGACCTGGCCGCCCTCCTCACCGGCAAGGAGTGTGATCCGCACTTTGCCGCCGACGGTATTCACTTTGACAACTATGAGGCCGAGCCATATCTTACCGACAATCTGCGCCCGCAACCCGGCCTCCAACGCATCGCCGCTGAACTGGACACCAAGATTCGGGAGATTGTGCATAGCCAGGAGTGGCGAGACCTTCATTGAAGATACGAACGCCGCCAGCTCAATCCTATTTCTTTCCCTTCACGGACAGCCTGACCGGCAATTCAACGGAGTTCAGCCGGCTGGGCAATTCGGTCGTGACCATCTATCCGGTTGCGGCGGACGGAGCAGGTTGTAACGACCAGGAGTTTCACTTTGGTTTAAGCCAATCCTGCTCGGTCAAATATTTTTCCAGCGCCTTGGCCAGCACGGCATGACCTTCCTTGCGCGGATGCATGTAGTGGATGGCATATTCCTTGGGGTATTTGTCGGCGGGAATATTGTCCCGGGTGTTGTAATACGAAATCCCCGCATCCTGGCAGATTTTGACGATTATTCCATCCATCGGACCGAAAACCAGCAGGCGGAAGCCGTTCTGATGGCTGAGATTGTTCATATCACGCATGGCCTGCTGAACGCCTTTTACATTAGTTCCTGCCACGATCTCCGGCAACACTTTCTCTTTGTCGAATTTCCGTAGTTCTCTGAATTCCGGAGGGCCCATGATCACGAGCAATTTTTTGCGGTCAAATACCAGGCAATAGACAAACGATGTGTCCATGCACCGGAAGTCCGTCTCTTGGAGCAGAAAGAAGGGCAGGCTATAGTCATTGTTGCACCAGCCAACGACAACGATGTCCGGCTTGTAGGCAAGTCCCTTGCTGCGCAGGTGTTCGCATTCAAGCTGGGTATTGTAGCCCGGCACGGCGAAGTTCAGGGCCTCATACGTGACACCGTCTTTGCGGTCGTTGAGATTTTTCTCCAGTATATGCATATAGTTCTCGTCCTGTTCGATGTCCCAGCCGAACATCCCTGAATCGCCCAAGCCGAGGATGCGAATGCTGTTGGGGAGGCGCTCGACCGGATATTCCCTGAAAGAACGCATGCCGGCGCTATTGGTCTTCAGGCGGCGGTGCGCAAATTCCATATCCAGGTTGGACTGGAGTTCGTAAATCAATCGCTGGTTTTCGCAGGGGGAGATGATACTGCCTATTGGATGCATGGTGCGTACCGGAAGTTTCCTGCCTTGCGCATGCAGTTCCTTCCAGCGTTTGAATGAGTTGGCTTCGCGGGCTTTGAATAAATAAACACGAAGAACGACTTCGGCGGCTATCAGGGTCAAACCAAGGCTTACGATCAGCAATATCATCCGCGCACTTAACAACAACCACTTCCGGCGGCTGTTGTTAATTCCGAATTTCAAAAAATACCACCCGAAAAAACAAGCCAAGCTAATGGCAAGATTCTCAAGCGGTTTATCGGCGTAAAAGATATAAGCCCACGGCACGCCTTTATAGACCAGCAGCAGGACGACGCCGGCAAATGCCAGGCCCGCCACAAAGAAGAGCCAAGCCGCGATTTTAATTATTATTTTCATTAATCCACCCGCTTGATCCTATTTCTTTCCCTTCACGGACAGACTGACCGGCACTTCAACGGAGTTCAACCGGCTGGGCAACTCGGTCGTGACCGTAAAGCGTTTTTGATCTGCCCGGGATGAATCGTATAGTCCAATATTAACCTGATACTCCCCTTCCCTTGCAGCCGGCGGCACAATAAGCGTCCTTGTTTCAATAAAAAGCTCAGGGAACGGCTGATACTCCGAACCCGTAAATTTTCCCAGCGGATGATCATCCTGGAGGATATTTTCGCCTTTTAAAAAATGGACAAAAACGCAAGGACAGCCTTTAACTCCACTTTCAGGATATCTCCAGTAATATTGAATCGTGAAGGCATCCCCGGCTGACAAAATATTAGTTGATATGGAAAGCCCGGCAAATTCAATTCCGTTGCTGAATTTTATCGCCGCCTTGCTTTCCGGCTGTAATTTTTTATGTTCACTTTTCCAATATTCTGCGTCCGTCGTCTGTCCCTGTTCGACTGTAATTTTCGCCAGCCGTTCAACGGCCGGCGGATAGAACTGCCATGCCTCGCATGCCTTTTGCAGGAGGGCGATGGCATCGCCTGCCTCTCCTTTCGCAACATGAATATCCGAGCGGCTGACAAGCTCAGCCGCCCAACGTTTGTTGTTTTTAGCCAGACAGGTAAATCCCACCCATTGCAACTCAAAACTCCGGCCGTATTCCGGTTTCCATTTTCTCCGTTCACCCATGCTTCGCCCAAGCGCTTCGCAGGGCGAGAAATCAAACAAAACCCAAGGGCCAATTTTCGTTTGCCGCATTTCAACCAGCCGCCCGGAAAGAATCTGCCGACACAGGTCGGCATCTTCCTCGCGGACAAGGATGGCGGTCCGGGGCGTGAACCAGAGCGTATTATTTGTTGCCAGGGAACGATCGCCAAAAATATTCGGATTAAGCCATGTCTCAACTGCACCCTGCGTTTCACGGAAAACGGCGTTGGCCGGCCAGCGGTCGCAATAAACCCGCTTTAAATTGCGTTGGCGAATTAATTCCACCAGGCTTTTCAAAGCCGCTTCTTCGCTCTCGGGCGTAACCACCGGGCTAAATATCTGCATTTCAAGCAGTTTGTATCCGCTTTGAATGCGATGAATTCTTAATCGTTTCAGTTTTTCAGGCGGAATACTGCATTCTAGGCGATAACCTTCCAACCCGAACATCCAATACGGCCGCGGACCGGACCAGAGATAACCAGCCGTTTGAATACAGGGAGTAAGAGTTTTCCACGCGCCGTCATCCCCCTGCCCTGTAATTTGCCATGTTTCGGGATATTCACAGTAAAGCAGGCGGATCATCCGGACCGTCTGCAGGGTCTTAAAGGTAATTTCCAGCCATTCATCATCGCCCTCGGGAATGGCGCCCTCCCAGCCGGTATCAATATTGCCGTCGGCTATTTCCGTAAGGATATCGCGTCCAAGCGAGTCGCGGATTGATTCAATGGATTCGGCAGGAATAGCGGCAAGCCCCTCTTGCGGAGGCTTGAAATTCAAACAAATCGGCGTTTCCCCGATGTAAGTTGTCTTCGCGCTCCCGCAGTAATTTGAAATAAAATTGTTTATGTCGCCAAGGTTGTCAAAGATGGCAATCTTGTCGGCCAACTCGGCGCGGCGTGCATAAGGCAAATAGCGTTCCCAGGGAAGGTCGCAAAAGCATATTTTATCCCAGAGCGCAAAATTCCAACCATGTTTTCCATAGGGCGCATAACAGGCATTGATTTGTTGTGACCGAAGGAATGTTCCGCATTCCTTAATCTGGCGCTGATATTTTTCCTCCCCGGAGCCCCTTTCCGAAAGAAATGAAAGATTTGCCGCCTGATTGGCAATCACCACAACCAACGGAATGACGCCCATGAAAAACAGTTTTCTTTTGGCCAGTTCAGCCGTCATTACACCAAAAATAACGGCGATGACCGGAACAAGCGGGAGAAGATATAGGGACGTATTCATCATGGCAAAATGGGAAGTGCTGAAAATCAGGGCGGAAATGAGAATAAAAACGAATGCTGTGAGCAAATGAATTTCTTTTTTTCCCTGCCGACTTGCCACGTTTACCAAGCGCATCGCATGGTTTACCAAGCGCATCGCATGGTTTACCAAGCCATTAGCATGGCCAAAGACGTGTTTTTTCACTACTTTCCACAGGAAAGCTATAAAAAATACCGCCACGCCCAGATAAATCGCCGTGCCGACAATCCGCCAAAGGATGATACCGTGATTCAAATCAAGCAGGTTCGGCAGACGCTCCCAAAAAAATATTTTCAATCCCCTTGTAAACGGCGTCCGGCCAAGAGATCCGGCAAATTCAAACGATTGCCAGCCATGCAAAGCATTCCACCACCAGAAAGGCAGACTGCCGATAAAAAAGCCGACGGCCGCCGAAATCGTGTTGAATGAAAAAACTTTCCCGCGCAGAAAAACCACGACCATCAACGCCGCCGTGAAAATTGCGGAAACAATCAATTGATTTGACCACCAGCCAAGGCCGGCCAGCAGACCCAAAATAAGCCACTTGCCTTTTACAGCCAAAGAATCATCACGCCCGTTAATAATCAGCTTTGAGCTCAGCCAGAGAATTAATGTGCCGAACAGAATGGTGACTGCATATCCACCGCGGGGCGAGGCTTGACAATGGACAAAACCGGAAGGACCGATCATGCACCAGGCCATGGCTGCCAGGCCGGCCGCCGGCGAATGGGCGTCTTTTGCCCAGAAAAAAACCGCCAGAAGAACAAGCCAACCGACAAATGCCGTGCCCAACGCAACCATAAAGCCGCTGGTTCCGAAGAGCGCGCAGAAAACGGCGCTGACAAAAGGCTCAAGACTGCCCATGTAGGCCTGGCCGTAATAAAACACCGGAAAATCTTTTCCCTCCGCCATGTGCTTGGCCATGAGCGCCACAATGCCGGCATCCGGGTCGAGATTATACCGCAATTCCCACGCGCCGTATATGCGAACCGCCGCGCCCAATAAAAGCAAAGCGGCAAAAATAATCGCAAAAACTTGCCCCTTAACCACCCGCCAGTATTCTCTCAACATCATGGCTCTAAAAACAATTTAACGCTCACGCGAAGCGCGCCGGACTTGTCAAGCACCACCCGGCGGGCGCGCGCGCCGATTAATTCGCGTTCGTTTTTATCGGCCAGTAAATCGGAAATTGCTTTTTCCAGGGCGCCTTTATCGGCAACCTGAATGACCGCCTTTGACTCAAGAAAGTCCCCGATGACCGCGGAAAAGTTTTCCATATGCGGGCCAACTATAACCGGCTTTGAACAAACAGCCGCTTCTATCGGGTTTTGTCCGCCTTTGGACGTCAGACTTTTTCCAATAAATACAACATCGGCCACCGAATAAAATGCCCTGAGCTCGCCGGTGGTGTCAACCAGAAGAACATTTGTCTCCATTTTTCCCCTTCCAATTGCGCCACCCGCCCGGCATTGGCTCCAGAGTCTGAAATCAAGGCCGCTTTTTGTTATTCCCGCCATGACCTGTTTTTTCCGCTCCGCATGACGGGGCACAAGCACAAGCCGTAAATCCGGATATTTCCGGCGCAAATTGATGAATATTTCCAGGAGCGCCTCCTCCTCGCCCGGCCAGGTTGAACCGCCGACAAGCGTCAAGTTTGGGGCGCCAAAACCCAGCGCTTGAAGCCGCATGATAAAATTTTCATCTTTTTTATCAAAATGAAAAGACGAATTGACAACATCATATTTTGCCGAGCCGGTAACCTTGACCAGCGCAGGATCGGCCCCAAGCTCAATTAATCTTCTTCCATCCTCTTCGCTCTGGGCGCATAAAAGATTGAAATATGCCAGAACCCGTCGAACCAACGGACGCGCAAATTTGTATCTGCGGAAAGAGCGGTTCGAAATCCGGCCGTTTAAAAGCATGATTTTACCTGTCCTTGCGGCCATTTGCCGCACCAGATTCGGCCATAATTCGCTTTCAACCAGGATAAGCCCCACGGGGTTGATCTGCCGTAAAACCCTGCGGACGATGAATGGAAAATCAACCGGAAAATAGAGGAGAACATCATCATTGCTCATCATTTTTTCAGCAAGCGTATGGGCAGTGGAAGTTGTAGTCGTCAGAATAAACACAGAACTCGGACGCTTTGTGCGCAGTTCCGCCATGAACCGGAATGCCACCTGGATTTCGCCGACACTTACGGCATGAATCATGAATCGTCCGGGTGAAGCCGAAAGTTTAGCCAGGATTGTTCTGCTGTAAATGCCGAGCCTCTGACCAAACGCCGGCAAATATCCGCCCCGCCGCCACATCCGGAACAAAAAACGCGGCAGAATGAGAAAATATCCGATTGCAAAAACAAAATTATAGAAAAACCAGATTATCCGTTCCATTTATTTTCCCGCGCTTTTATGCCAAAGGATCGAAGAATAAACAATTTTCAACAAGAATAACAGCATGAAAATTGCAAGGGGCGGGAAAAGAAAAATAAGTGATAAAATAGCGCTTGAATTCGCGACTAACTCGGATAGTCTTTCAAGACAAAATACAGGAATGCCAGGGCGCAATTAAGATGTATGCTTGACAAAATTAAACCGATGATCCTTATCGTGGGAATATGTCTCCTCCCGGCATTTCTTTTCCCGCCTCTTGCCCGCAGCGAAATTAATACGGATATATCCGGCCTATTCCGTCAGACCTGCGCTGACCTTGCGCAAAACGCCGAAAAATCAAGCTCAATTGCCGTGGCCGGCAAGGACAACTGGCTTTTTCTCGCCCCTGAACTCCGGCATCTCAGCGCGGGACAATTCTGGGGTGAGACTGCGGCAAGCGCTACCCGGGCAGCCAAGCCGGATATTGCCGATCCATTGCCGGCCATCCTGGATTTCAATGACCAGTTAAAAAAACTCGGCGTGGAATTGATCGTTGTTCCCGTGCCGCCCAAAGCGGTTATTTATCCCGAAATGCTCCCTGGTTTCACAAACATAATCTGTACGACGCGAATTGATGCTGTTTATCAGGAATTTTACACGCTCTTGCGGTCAAAGGGCGTCAACGTGCTTGACTTGACGGATTGCTTTCTGCAAAACAAAAGCCATTCTCAAGGGCTATATTGCCGCCAGGATTCGCATTGGTCCGGCATCGGCTGTGTTCTTGCCGCCGAAAAAATTGCGGGGGCGATCCGCCCGTTTCTCAATAACGCCGGCGGACCAACGAACGTCTTTCAATGCGACTGGCAGACAATTGAAATCAACGGCGACCTGCGGCAAGCCCTGAAAAATACGAAAATTCCACGCGAGAAATTGAGCATTAGAAAAATATCCAAACCCGGCGCCGCCGAACCAATTGAACCGGATGCCGGGAGCAAAATTATTCTTCTGGGCGACAGTCATAATCTTGTTTTTCACGCCGGCGATGACATGCTCTCTTCCGGGGCCGGGTTGCCGGACCAATTGGCGTTTGAATTGGGCGAAGAGGTTGACCTGATTGCCGTCCGCGGATCGGGCGCCACACCGGCCCGCATCAACCTGATGCGCCGCGCGCAGCAAAAAAAAGATTATTGGAAGAATAAAAAAATCGTCATCTGGTGCTTTTCGGCGAGAGAGTTCACTGAAAGCGACGGCTGGCGCAAGGTGCCAATCTCAGCGCTTAATCAAAATACGAAATAGACCAATCCCATGAATGAATCCGAAGTCAAAGAAATAACCGTCACCTCGTCCATTGATTCTTCAGAGGAAAAATCGTTGTTTTATTTTCCTCCGCTTTCCCCCGGGAAAACAAACGCCGTGCCTTTGGTCGTAGGATTACATACCTGGAGTTTTGACCTGACAAACCAGCTTTCCGCGCTTTTGCCTTTATGTCAGGAGCGCGGCTGGGCATTGCTCCTGCCGGAATTTCGGGGTCCGAACCTAACTTCAAATTTAAGGGCAACCATGGCGTGCGGCTCGCGCCTGGCCAAACAGGACATCATTGACGCCCTTGACTGGGCATTAAAGCAGTATCCAATTGACGGGAAAAACATTTTTCTCCTCGGCGGAAGCGGCGGCGGCCACATGTCCCTGATGATGGCCGCTTATGCTTCCGCTCGTTTTCGGGCAATCAGCGCATGGTGTCCGATCACCGACCTTGCCGCATGGCACGGACAAAACTCCAATTATGCCCCTCATATTGAAGCCTGTTGCGGCGGGAAGCCGGGCACCGGTCCCGATATTGACCGGGAATACCGCGAGAGATCGCCATTGTTTCAGTCCGCCGCCATGACCAATGCCAATTTATCGGTCCATCATGGACGATTTGACAAGTCGGTCCCTTATTCTCATATTATTAACCTGGCATTCGCGCTTGAAAAACTGGGTGCTAAAAATTTCTTCTTTGAAATTTTCGACGGCGGCCATGAAATTCTTTACGATGTCGCCTTTCGCTGGTTTGACAAACTGGCCAAGGTGAATCAAGAAAGTGACAAACTCCTTTCGCGTTGATTTCGTTTTTTTCTGTCATTCCCGTGCAAACGGGAATCCAGAATGTTCTTTTCTCGATTTGTTTCAACCCTGGATTCCCACTTTCGTGGGAATGACAGAATAGAAGCCCGCAATCTTCTCTCTTCACCCGTTACATAGAACGAGGTATTATTCTTGTTGATTTGCAGGAAGATGATTATTATTACGGCATGACAAAAAGTCGGGTTTGTTTTTTTTCACTTGTTATAAGTCTCTGTATCTGGACTTGGTTTTCATGGCCTTTGCCACGCTATGTTGCCTCCGGCATTCCCGCCTCGGCGCATCTTGAACCGGCCGAAGTCCAGCCGCTCATTCCCGGCGACCACCTTCAGTTCATGTATTACTGCTGGCTGGCCGGCGATATGATTTTCGGGAAAACGCCGCTCTTCTGCAACCTTTACGAATTTAATACCGGCGAAGCCTTTGTGAAACCCTCCGACTTGTCCACCGAAGTCCCGAGCGCACAATCGCCTCGGGACAAAGGGGGAAGCCATTCTTCCCCTCGGGGTTCCCTGGCAAAGGCAAGCGGCTACCGGCCGGACGCCTATTATTTTCCGTTTTCGTTCGTCTATGCTGTCAGTGCCCTGGCCGGCCAGTCCGCCAGCTTCGGTCTCGTTGCGGTGGACGGACGGGCATTTGGCTGGAATCTTACCGGCTTTATATCACTCTGGCTGACTTTTTTCTTAACTTGGCTTCTTGTCCGCCGTTATGCCAAACCTGACTGGCTCGCCGGTTGCGCTGCCATTATCGCTATTGTTTTCCCCTTCCGCTGGATTAACCTTTGCGGTGGCAGTCCGGCCGGATTTGCCATGATGTGGATCCCGGCGATTTTTCTCGGAATTGATCTGGCCGTGCGCGATGGAAAATCTGCCGGAGGAATCATGGCGGGTTTGGCGCTTCTTTTTGCATCATGGACCGACAATCACATTTTCTTTTTCAGCGCGCTTGCGGCGCCGTTCTGGACACTGATTGCCATTGGCGCCGGACTAAACGGAGGGAAAAAATGGCAGGATTCATGGCAAAAGATTTTCGCCGCTCTCCTGCCGATTCCGCTGTTCCTGGGAGGAGCGCTTGCCTTCCCGGCGCTGATGCAAATGCTCGCCGGAACACCCGCCGCCAGCCAGTATCTTGGGACCTCGGTCGGCGCGCGCGCGTGGCGCGAAATAGCGCTTTATTCGCCGTTAGCAGATGGTTTTTTTACCTGGCTTGCGTCCGGCGTTTCCAGTCATATTTACATTGGTTTTTCGGCATTTGTTTTCCTGGCAGTCGGTATCGCATGTCTGATGTTTGACGTTTTCCGCCGCCAGAACGAAAGTCGGCGCCGGCTTCTTGTCATGGTTTTACTACTGGCGGGAATTGCCGGCGTTATGGCGCTTGCGCTCGGAACCAACGGACCTTTTCATGCATTATTTCTGAGAATATGCAGAAAAATTATCCCGCCTTACGCAATGATTCGCCAACCGGCGAAAATATTCTGCCTGCTGCCCTCTTTTCTGGCCGTGGCCGCGGGAATAAGCTTAAGCGCCATCTTTGTCCATTTGAAAATTTTCCAAACAAAGACTCTTGTCGCCCTGCTTTTTTGCGCGGCAGTAACGGGCGAATACGTTTTGCGCGTCAATCCGACCGTCTCCATCCTGGATTCAACACAAGGCGCTTACGAGGCCGTGGCCAATGACGCCGCATCGGCGGGCAAGGGGGGTAAAACGCCGCATGCGCTTGTTGTGCCGCTCTGGCCGGGCGACTCCCATTATTCCTCAATCTATCAGCATTACGCCTCTCTTTACCGGACAAGAATGATCAACGGCTACAATCCTTTCGTCTCAAAAGCATATTTTGAAAATGTATTCCGGCCTTATGAAAGCGTCAACCAGGGATGGTTGACTGACAAACAGATTGACGGGCTGTTGCGCCGGAAAATTGAATACGTTATCCTGCACGAGGACCTTTTCCCCGAAAAAGTGAGCCCCTTCCCCGTGGGCCGGACCCTGAAACAATTCCTCGCCCATAAGCGCCTGAAACTTGTCAAGCAGGATGGCCGCGTCTGGGCGTTCAAAATGCTGGCTGAACCGAAAAAAGAAACAAAAACAGAAACGGATAATTGGAAAATATTCGGCTGCGCCCGAAACTGGCAGGCAGAAAATTTGGCCGCCGGGAAAACACAAATTATCCGCGATTACCTGAAAACACGCGGCTCTTATGCCGGATTGCATTCATCCGGATCATGGCTCGCCCTCCCAGCCCTGCGGGTGGCGCCGGCGCCGCAATTGCGCTGGATGATCAGGGCGCGCGGCGATGGTGCCATCCTGGCTGAAATTTCAGCGGACGGAAAACCACTCAGCCGCGATTTGATTGATATTCAATCGGATGATTGGGAGTGGATTGATATCCCCATTGATAATTTTCTCCATTTTGCCCCGCTTGGTTTGAAGATTGAACATGAAAACGGCGCGATAGACTGCGACCAGATTATCCTGTCCGCCGGCGAGTGGGTGCCGCCCGCCATCGGTCGGACGATTTTCCTGCCGGCGCCCGGCATGTTCCATGCCGGTTATACGAGCCTGGCCGATGACACCGTCGTTTTCGAAAAGGAGCGCGAACCAAAGGCGCTGATTTTTTACGGACCGAAACTGCCGCTTGAAAAGGGACTCTACCAAATTGAGCTTGTTTTCAGTTCCGACTCCCCGCGGGGCGTTCTGCTGGGACAGTTTAACGTCAAACGCCACGACCGCGATTATATTCTGAACTGGATTCCGGTAATGGCCGGCGCCCGCTCCCTGACGGAGTTTATGCAGCCGCAAAATGTCCCGATGTATCTTGAATTCCGCTTCCTCGGCAACGGCCGCCTGAAAATCAGCGGCATCAAACTGACCCGGCGGGAGTGAAAAAATATCTCCTCTCTTTGAACTATTGTATTTGAAGTTATTATACTAACATCGCGTTTATGGGTAACAATGTCGTTATAGAAAATCCGGTGATTAATTCGCCGTTTGCCGAACCGATCAGCGCCTACTTTGTCCCCATCGCCCCGCCCCGCAAACGAACAAAAGATCAACTTGTTTTCAACACCGAGTGGACCAAAGACCGGATGGAAGAAAACAACACGATCAACGGCGAAGAGCACACTTACATTCCCGACTTCATTACCCGCGTCAAGCCGGAACAAGCTTCCGCCGATGCGCTCACCTTGATTCTGGAAGTCACCGGTGAAAAAAAACCTGAAAAGCGGCAAAAGTATCCACCGCACGCACGCTCTGGATTCCCGCCGTCAACAATCACGGCGGCTTCGGCAGATGGGCGTTCATTGAAATCACCGACCCCTGGAACGCGGCCGCGGACATACGGAGGAGCTTGAAATCATGATGACCATGCGGCAAATTGAATCCGGAGAGATAGCAAAATCAATTCCAATGCCGGTAACGTGGTATTTATCGGATATCGGTGAAGCCAAGGGAAAACAGGAGTTGTTTACCAATCAATCACCCCAAAGACTGAAGGTGCTGAGGGAACATGCCATGGCCGAAAGCGCTATCTCCTCCAACCGCATTGAGGGTGTGGAGATAGACCAGAAACGAGTCGGCACGGTCATCTTCGGCCATCCGGCTTTGCGTGACCGCAATGAGCAGGAGGTCGGCGGTTATCGCGACGCCTTGAACCTGATTCATACGGAAAATGTTAAATTACCGTTGACGGAAAAGACAATTCTCCGTCTCCATAAACAGTGCCGTGGCGAGATTTGGGACGCCGGTAAATACAAGGATAAACCGGTGGACATCATTGAGAAATATCCCGATGGCCGCCAACGAATAAGATTTCGAAGTGTATCCCCGGATAAAACTCCCGAATTTACCCGGGATATGGTTCGGCTCTGGGATGATATATATCGTGATCATGATATTTCTCCTTTAATCACCCTTGCCGCGTTTAATCTTGATTTCCTGTGCATCCATCCTTTCCGCGACGGCAACGGACGCGTTTCCCGGCTTCTGCTCCTGCTGACCTGTTATCACGTCGGCATTGAAGTCGGCCGTTATATCAGCCTGGAACGTCTGATAGAAGAAAACAAAGAACGATACTACGATACGCTTCAACGAAGTTCACAGGGTTGGCATGAAGGGAAACACGATCCCTGGCCTTACATCGGTTACCTGCTCTTCATCATCAACAAGGCCTATGATGAGTTTGAAAAACGTGTTGGCGACCTGGCGGTGCCAAGAGGAGAGAAATCGGAACTGGTGCTCGACGCCATACAGAGGCGGGAAGGAGAATTCCGTCTTTTGGATATTGAACAGGCGTGCCCGGGGGTCGGGCGGGATTGGATTAGAGCGCTTTTATTCAAATTGAAAAAGGAAGGGAAAATAAACTGCTCCGGTAAAGGTAAAGCGGCCAGATGGAAATGCTTGAAGGAATGAGTGTATTACACCCTATTGAGTGTATTATTGAGTGTATTGTCATTAATTAGTACCTGATATGTCAGAAACCGCGATAAAAAACAAGAAAACATAAATCTGTAGGCCGCCATAGCATGGCGGCTCTTGGTGCCCGCATACTATACGGATCTACAAAATATGCGTTTAGGTTGCGGGCACAGCCCGCATTGGAATGAAGACATATTTAAGTTAAGAGGTAATCGTCAGTGCGGTTTTAGCGTAGCGCGTTCCCGGCCGGACACACCTGCAGGCAACGCTCGATCACAATATCCGCATGATTCGGATTTTTATAGCACACTGACTGGATGGGATCTTTCCTGGCCAAAGCTTCCTTGATTTTCTCTTCCGTCAGTTTATCAGGCACCGGCAGATCGGGAATTTTCCAGCCGAGAAGCCCCGGGCCTTCTTCAGCAACCATTCCCAAATTCCTTGCCCAACGACAACGGGTTTCATGTCTTTCAAACACTTCGCAGACGTTGCCGCCGTTCAAAGATAATTTGTCGGTTTTATCCTGATTTAAGGCCTGCACGGGGCAGGCTTCGGCACACAATCGACATCCCTTCCGACATAATGCCGGTCCCTTATATCGCGCCGTTTCTTTTAATTCGGCGCTTGTAAGCACAAAGGCATAACGCTGCCGCGGTCCAAACTCGGGAGTCAACAGCATTCCATGACGTCCTATGTCTCCCAATCCTGCCGCCGCGGCGAACGGCGCATTGGCCCTGAGATCGGGCAAATATTGCCCCACGCTTGATCCCAAGGTCTGGAAAGAGTCCTTGGTTAAATCAAGCAAGGGAATTGCTTCATGTCCCTGTTCCTTGAGCCAGTCGGATAAATCATGGGCCGCCCATAATGTCTCCCTGATCAGCTGATAATTAACAAACGCATATGCCATGCCGCATTCAGCTGCCTGCCGTCCAGCCAGTTCCACGACTCTTGAAGGCATTCCATTTAACAGGACAATCAAGGTTCGGAAGCCGGAATTCATTTTTTTTATCGCACTTATTTCCGGGCCATCCATTTTATCCAGCGCTGCAACTCCGATTTTATCAATATACTTCAAGAAAGGCAGTGCGGCGTTAATTTCCGGTTTAACCGGCGGCGCCCATAACCTGAGATTTTTATTTATTTCCTGAAGCGGCGCCTGGCAAATTACGGACGCGGCCAGGATATCGCCGTTATCTTTCTTATTCCAACCGGCAATTTCCGCCGCTTTTTTACTAATTCCTGTTTGTTGCCAATCTTGAGTTGCCTCGAAACCTAAATCATCCAAATACCGGCTGATATCAATAATCCCCATCATTAATCGGCCGCAAACAACGTTTCTGAGAAGGCCCTCGTTTCGCCCGGCTAAATATCCGTTATTACGATAATCGGCCATGTTCCGGCCAATGGTAATTACCCAGGAAAACTTTTTGTAAAAATCATCTGTTCGGAACCCTTTATGTAAATTGCCTTTTAATTGTTCAAAATTCGCCAGCGGTTGGATTGCCAGCTTGCTGGTGCCCGTATTTATCGCCAAGGCTTTAATTTTGATCAACAGGTCAACCGGGCCGGCCGGGCGGATGTCTTTTTTCCGTCGCGGTCCGGGCGTGTATTTCCGATTCCATGCGCGGACAGGCTTGGCCATGCAAAATTTGAATGAAGAACAGAAATATCCGGCCGAACCGACTGCCACCCGTTGTGTTCCTTTTTGCATGGCTTCATAGATTTTTTCTTCGGACATATCTTTTTCATTGGCCAATTTAGTCATGTCCAGATGGACCTGCTCTCCATAGAAACAGCGCCAGCGGTTGATATTCGGATACTTGAATGTTTTACCTTCAATTTTGAACTCAATATATTCAGGATCCAGGAGATATTGTTTTTCGTAATTTCTGCCGGGACAGTGTTTTTCACACATACCGCATCGGTCGCACAAACTTTCCCCGCTATAAAGCGGATCCGGCTCCAATTCCGCGGAAGTAATGACCGAAACCAAACGCTGCCGCGGACCGTATTTGGGCGACATAACCATGCCGTGCCAGCCGTATTCGCCGAGTCCGGCCGCAACAAAAGCCGTCATATGGCTGAAAGCGGCCGCATGCGCGTAAGGTATATCTTTGTAAGGTCTGTGCCGCCAGTAAAATGTGCAGGGAAGCGGTATGGTTCTATATCCTCTTTCTTCCACGAAACGCGCAACTCTCAAGCTGATCGTATCCAGCTTGGGGATCATGCCGATCTGAAAAGGTCCGGGATAGTTGGGATTTGGCTCACCGCCCCACTCCACGGAAGCATCCGGGTGATGAACCGCCATGGATATTACGGACTTGGCTTCCGGCAAGTGCGCCTGGGGTTTAAGCATTTTAGGCGCATGTTCATACCGGGCAACCGATGCGATCCCGACCAAATCGGCCCCCAAGCGACGAGCTTCTTCTTTTACTTCCATTGTGAATCGGTGCATATTATGGCCTTTTTCAAAACTTTCGCTTGACATGTTTTTCACAATACCCCCTTATTAAGTTCTCATACGTTATACGTTCTGATATCAACAAGCATATCCTTAAGAACAGTTTGCTCAATGGTAATGATGTGATTGGAGCGGGTAATTCTGTGACGCGATATTTTTCAAAAGTCGTATACCGTACATCCAAAATAACACGGGGCGCACCTTTTGGATTGCGTTCCGTCGGCCACGCCCGCTTTCGACCGGGCTATGGCACGCCGCGGCGCATTGTGGATTTTGTCCACCTTATTTGGACGGTTGCCGGCACGGGATACATGGAAAAGTTCCGCCGGGAACAGGCAATCCCTCCCGGCTATGTTGGACTCTTTTTGCCGGGTGCGGAGCATCGCCTTTACGCCCAAGCGGATATTTGGGAATACCGCTGGGTGACGATTGACGGGCTATATGCCCGGGAATTAGTAAGCGGCTTTCCATTTTCCGGGGAACCATTTCCGGTCGGCAAATGTCCGAAATCATTTTTTTTACGATTAGAACGGGAAGCGCAACGGATCGGCCTTGCCGAGCAATTCCAGGCAACAGTTTCTTTGTATGCGTTATTGGTTTACATCGCCCAAAAAAAGTCGGGGTCATGCAAGTCAACTGAAGATACAAGCTTGGCAAGTCGGGCCATACGGATTATGGAACAAATGACCACAGATTCCGCAATTGGGATTCGGCAAATCGCCGACCAAATGGCGGTGCATCGGTCCGTTTTTTCCAGGATTTTCAGGACGGAAATCGGCATTGCGCCGAAGGAATATCTGGATTCACTCCGGTTACGCACGGTTTTAACCTTACTGAAGGAAACAACGCTGCCGATCGGCCAGGTCGCCCTCCAGGCCGGCTTTGCATCATCAAATTACATGGCTAAATATTTTCGCAAAAAAATGGCAATCAGTCCGACCGGTTTTCGGTCGCGGCCTTTCTGATTGTTCTTTATGACCGGTGGTTTCTTCATGATGCGAACGCCGGATTTTCATGATTTTCAGTAAACTGATTTGATCCAGGATTTTGCAATGGCAAAATTTGGGTTGATTTTTTTCATCACGGCCGGCATAATGCAATTTTTCCCTTTTCGGAGACGGGCAATATGAAACATATTATCGTCTATCGCTGTCAACAATGCGGCGGACGGCAAAAGTTATTCAAGGAAAACTGGGTGCGCGAGTTTGTCCTGACCTGTTCAGGCCAGCTTGAACCGATTCATATCCTGCGCGCGTTTGAAGACGGCGAATTCGGCGTGTGCGTCGTGCATTGCGAGGCAAACGCATGCCGGACCCTGACCGGCTGCCAGTCTGCCATCCGGCAGGTGAAATATGCCCGGCAACTGCTGGGCGAAGTATCCATTCATCCCGAGCGCGTGAAAACAATCTGTTTTCAGCCGGGCTGCGATCTGCACGCGGAATTAAACCTTTTTTTGGAACATCTTAAACATTTGGACGCTCACGGGAGCGAATCAACGCCGGACGTGTCGGAAAGGAAAAAAACATGATTGTCGCGCAGCGGAAACCATTTGAAGAAATCATAGCCAAGATCGAGCCCTACCAAAAAGTCATCGTCGCGGGTTGTGAAACGTGCGTGGCGGAATGTCACGCCGGCGGTAAAAAAGAAGTGGAAATCATGGCCAGTCAACTGCGGATTGCCTTTTCCCGGAAGATGGCGCCCATTGAGATTACCGAGTGCTGTATTGAGCGGCAATGCGAGCCGGAAATGATTGAAAAGTGCGCGGAACACGTCATGGCGCAGGAAGCCGTGCTTTCCATCGCCTGCGGCATAGGCGTCCAGCAGATGGCCGAACGATTTCCCAACATACCCATTTTCCCGGGGCTGAATACAACCTTCATGGGCACGCATGCCAAGCCGACGCAGTGGGAAGAACGGTGCGCCGGATGCGGAAACTGCGTGCTGGACCTGACGGCCGGGATATGTCCGATCGCGCGGTGCAGCAAGAGCCTGTTAAACGGCCCGTGCGGCGGCACAGACGACGGCAAATGCGAGGTCTCCGATGATATTCCCTGCGCCTGGGCCGAGATTATTGAGCGCATGACCAAGCGCGGAAAACGGGACCAATTACGGCAGATAATTCCCTGCAAGGAATGGAACACGGCCCGGGATGGCGGTACCCGGCGGTTAATTCACGAGGAGGCCGCCCCATGACACGAAGCTGGGCGAGACAGAGCCGTAATCAAATTAGAAGCACGAAATCCGAAACAAATTCAAATATCGAAATTCAAAACAATTCAGCAAAGCTTGGGGCTGATTATGTTTTTCGTTTCAGATTTTGAATTTTGGTCATTGGGATTTGTTTCGTGCTTCGAGATTCGGATTTCGAATTTATTGATATAAGGACAGCGAGAAAGAGCAAAAATAAACCTATGAAATCAAATAGCCGTCTTGAACAACTTTTAGCGCGGGGAGAATTTGTCGTCACCGCCGAGATGGGGCCGCCGATGAGCGCGGATGCCGGGGTCATTGCCAAGAAAGCCGATCTGCTCCGCCAGACCGCTGACGCGTTCAACATAACGGATAATCAGACCGCCGTGGTCCGGATGTCGTCAATCGCGGCGTCAGCGCTTTGCCTGAAAGCCGGGCTGGAACCAATCATGCAAATGGTCTGCCGGGACCGGAACCGGATCGCCATGCAAAGCGATATCCTTGGCGCCGTGGCGCTGGGCATCCGGAATTGCCTGTGCATATCGGGCGACCATCAATCGTTCAGCCGGGCCGGAAAACTCCTCGGGCATCCCGGCGCAAAAAATGTTTATGACATTGACTCCATTAACCAGGTGCAGATGTTCCGGAAATTGCGCGACGAGGGAAAATTCCAGGGCGGCGACCCGGTAAAGGAAAAAATTCAGCTTTTCATTGGAGCGGCGTGGTCGCCGCTCGCCGATCCGGTTGATTTTCGCGTAATCCGGCTCGGCAAAAAAATCGTGGCCGGCGCCGATTTCATCCAGACCCAGGGCATATATGATATTGAACGGTTTGCGGACGTGATGAAAAAAACACGTTTGGAAGGATGGCATGAGAAAACGGCTATTTTGGCGGGAATCATTGTTCCCAAGAGTGCAAACATGCTGAAATATATGAACAACAGCGTGCCCGGCGTCACCGTGCCGGAAGCATTGATAAAGCGCATGAGCGAGGCGGCCGACCAGAAAGCAGAGGGGGTTGCAATCGCGGTGGAGCTTATAAAGGAGATGCGGAAAATTGAAGGAATCCGCGGTGTGCACGTCCAGCCGGTTGAATGGGAATCCATCATGCGCACGGTTTCCGAGAAAGCCGGTTTGTTGCCCCGGCCGGAGATTGCCGGATGAGCGATAAATATCACATTGACATTGAACCTGCGCCGTCGCGATTTGAGCCGATTTCAAAACTCAACCATATTGAACACAACCGTTGTATCGGATGCCTGCAATGCGCCAAGCGCGATTGCATCTACGATGTTTTCAGCAGCAGAAAATTTCTATCACGCGAGTTAATGGACTCCGGCAACCGCCTGTGCAAAGCCTGCATGCGATGTGTCCAGGAATGCCGGAACCGGATTATGATCAAGGCGCTGAATCCGGAATACCTTGAACTGGGCAATGAATATTGGACGCCAGAAATTATCATTTCGCTCTGGAATCAGGCCGATACGGGAAAAATTCCCGTGTCCGGCTCCGGATACGGGGGCCCATTTTCCGGCACCGGCTTTGACGATATGTGGACCGATATGTCGGAAATTGTCCGGCCAACGCGGGACGGCATCCATGGCCGCGAGTATATCAACACCGCCATTGACATTGGCTCCAAACCAGATCGTCTTCATTTCAGGAACGGGCAATTAACCGATGAATTGCCGCCGCTCGTCTCAACCCCTTTACCCATTTTGCTGGATTTGCCGCCGCACGCGCGCCGGTGGCCTGCGGTGAAACAAGCCATGTTGCACGCGGCCCGCCAACTTAAGCTTTTGGCATTTGATGATACGCCGCAATCGCCGGATGAATACGTGATTGCCCGTTACGCGCCGGAAAATACAGCGGCTTTGGAACAATCACACCGTATATTGGAAATTTACCTTGATTCCAACGAGCCGGATAACATAAAAACTTTTTCCGGGCGGGTGAAAGCTTTGCTCCGTCAACACCCCGACACTGTTGTCATGGTCGGCCTGCCTCTCAACCGCCATTCACGGGAAGCCGCATTGCATCTTACCGGGCAGGGCGTGAGTGTTCTGCGCCTTTATGCCGACCAGAATGGGCGGGAGTTTTTTTCTACATCCCCGCGGTTCATCAAAGAAGCCGTCCGTGAAATTCATCTGGCGCTCGTGCAGGCCCGCAAGCGGGATTCCGTCACGCTTTTGGCCGGCGGCGGTATTGCCATGGCCGAACATGTTGCCAAACTAATCGCCTGCGGGGCGGACGGCGTGGTTGTGGATGACGCTTTGCTCGTGGCGCTCGAATGCCGGATGTGCCGACGGCACGAAGAGGGAAGCGCATGTCCGGTTGCGTTGGAATCCATTGACGCCGCATGGGGGGCGCAGAGGATCGCAAATCTACTCGGCTCATGGCACTCCCAACTGATCGAAGTCATGGGCGCAATGGGCCTGCGCGAGGTGCGCCGGCTCCGCGGTGAGGTCGGCCGCGTGATGTTTTTCAAGGACCTTGAATCCGAATGTTTCGCGCCGATTTTTGGGAAACGCAATGATGAACCCAGTTAAACCCACTCCATCCCGTTTCCGGAATCCAATCGGAAAATTCATCGTGCACCGCACGGATGCCTGCGTTCAATGTGGAAAGTGCGCCGCAGTTTGTCAGTACGGTGTCCATGTCAAGGCCGGCGCGGCCATGCTTCGGCCGCGCCCCCATCTTTGCTCGGGCATTGCCTGCGCCCATTCAGAAGCCGGATGCGTTTTAAAATGCCCGGCGCATGCGCTATCCGTGCAGGTCAATCCTGTTTTCCAGGCGCTTGGCGATTGCCGCTGGACCGGCGATTTGATCCTGTCAACATGGCATCAGGCCGCAACCGGCACACTGCCGTATATGGAGTTGGAAAACCAATGCGGAGCGTCCGGCGGCGGCTTGGACCGCATCCGCATTTTATTCCCGGAAACGCCGTCCGGCATTAATCCGGACAATGTGGATTTGCGGCTTAACCTGAACCGCCGCAAGGACGGGCGGCCGGAACCGGTTATTGACCTGCCAATCTATGGCGGCGGCATGTCCTTTGGCTCCATCAGCGAGAATACGATGGTCGCCAGGGCCCGGAATGCCGAGGCTTGGAACTCTTTCACCTGTACCGGCGAGGGCGGTTACCCGGAATCGTTGTGCCCTTACGACAAACACGTCATCACCCAGGTGGCGACCGGGCTCTTTGGCGTGCGGGAGGAAACCATCCAACGCGTCCGCATGGTTGAATTTAAATACGCGCAGGGCGCCAAGCCGGGACTGGGCGGCCACCTGCTGGGGGACAAGGTCACCGAGGCTGTTGCGCGCATGCGCGAATCGGTCGTGGGCAATTCCCTCTTTTCCCCTTTTCCGTTCCATTCGGTATATTCAATTGAGGATCATAAAAAACATGTTGACTGGATCAAGCACATCAACCCGCACGCATTGGTGTCCACAAAAGTTTCCACGCCGGTGGACGTGGAAATGGTGGCGGTCGGCAGTTATTATGCCGGCTCGCACGTGATTCATCTGGACGGCAGTTACGGGGGCACGGGCGCCGCCCCGGAAATCGCGAAAAAGAACATCGCCATGCCGATTGATTATGCAATCAACAAAACCCACCGCTTTCTTGTCAACGAGGGGATCCGGGAACATATTGTCCTGGTCGCCTCGGGCGGACTTCGCACCGCGCATGATATCTTCAAGGCCATTGCGCTGGGCGCGGACGGCGTGGTCCTTGGCACAGCTGAAATCGTGGCGCTGGAATGTTTACGGTGCAAGAACTGTGAAAGCGGCCGGGGATGTTCGCGGGGAATCGCCAGCACTGATCCCGAATTGTCGAAACTTTATTCGGAAGATTGGGCGTTTCAACGGCTCTATAACCTGTATGCATCCTTTGCCGCACAGCTTCGCGGACTGCTGGCTGGCGTCGGCTTGACCCGCGTCACGGACCTCGTGGGCCGCATTGATCTCCTGACGCATTTGGATTACCGGAAGGAAGGCACAAAGTGACATCCAACTTCGCCAAGGCTACGCTGGACGAGAAGACACATAGGCACAACGTCCCTTCTGTTATCATTCGCTCCCGCGCAAAACTGATTTCCGGCCCGGCGCCGGACTTGGAAAAAGTCCGGAAAGACGCCGAGGAAGGCGGCTGCGGCGTCGTGGGGTTTGCATCAAACGTGAAGGTGCATGGAAGGCACATTTTTCAGCCTTCCATCCAAATGCATAATCGCGGAAACGGCAAAGGCGGCGGCATCGCGGCGGCCGGTTTGGACCCTGAGTATTTCGGCGTGACGCAGAAGATACTCGACACCTGTTACCTTCTTCAGATCGCTTATCTTGATTCCAGCGTCATGAACGAATTGGAGCAGGCCTTTATTTTACCGTTCCTGGACGTTGTTCATGCCGCCCCAACACCAGTCTTGGATGATTACCACGATCTTGGTCTTGTTACCCGGCCGCCGGACGTGAAGCGCTATTTCGTGCGCGTGAAACCAGGCACGCTCCGGACGTTTTCGGCGAACCTACCCGGCCTTAAACCGCGCCAGGCGGAAGACGAATTCATCTGGCAAAATTCGTTTAAAATTAACCAGCGCTTCTATGCTTCCCTGGGCGAAAAGAAAGCTTTTGTTCTCTCGCACGCGCGCAACCTGGTGATTCTCAAAATCGTGGGATACGCGGAGCACGTGGTGCAGTATTACCGCATGGAAAACATGCCGGCGCATCTGTGGATTGCCCACCAGCGGTTTCCCACCAAGGGTCGGCTATGGCATCCCGGCGGCGCCCACCCTTTCATCGGCATGAACGAGGCGCTTGTGCACAACGGCGACTTTGCCAACTATTACTCCGTGTGCGAGTATCTCAGGCAACGCAATATAGTTCCGCAATTTCTGACGGATACGGAAGTCGCGGTACAGATTTTTGACCTGTGGAGCAGGGTTTATCAATATCCTCTTGAATGCGTCATTGAAGGACTGGCTCCCACCACCGAACTGGATTTTGACCGGCTTTCGGAAGATAAACGCCGGCTTTACAGCGCCATCCAGGCCACGCACATCCACGCTTCGCCGGATGGACCATGGTTTTTCATCATCGCTGCCGCCCATCCGGATAAACAGGAATATCAACTCATGGGCATCACGGATACATCCATGTTGCGTCCCCAGGTTTTCGCCTTGAGCGAGGGAAAAATTCAAATCGGATTGTGCGCGTCCGAAAAGCAGGCGATTGATGCGGTACTGGAAAGCCTCTCCAAGGATGACCGGCGGTTTCGGCCGGTCGCCGATAAATACTGGAATGCGCGCGGCGGAAGTCATACGGACGGCGGCGCGTTCGTATTCACGCTGAACGGAACCGGGGAACAGATGAAACTCAGTTGCGCAAATAAATTCGGCGACCCCATCACGGTCAACCCCGCCGCCGTTTCATGGGATGGCGCCAGGCCGGACGATGATGCGGGTTGTTCGGAATTTCGACAAACCGTGGTTAAACATTTGGAAAACTCGCAACCCATCGCCCTGTTTGACCTTGTGTCCCATGAAGCCAAGACCTGTGACTTCAAGACATTTCATAAACTTGTTGATGTCATTGCCGCCGGGGGAGCGGCAGGCGCGGTGGCGCGCACGGCCTTGGATGCCTTGACTCTGCTTCATGATTGGCGGTATTCCCTCGGCAATAAAAAGCGGAGTTCTATTATTGAAATAATCCGGAACGGCATTGTGCGCCTGTTGGACGCCGCGCCACCAATAAATGAAGCAAACACGAATGGAAATGGATTTCGCAGGATAACGTGGCAGACACGGAATCAACTTTGTGCTCCGATTCAGGGTGAAACCGCGCTGGTCATTGACTCTAAAGGCTTCCCGCCCGAAGGCTCGGAATGCGATGCCATGTTGATGGTGAAGGCGACGGAACTTGGATGGCGTCAATTTATCGTCTACGGCCTTCACGGGCAGCGTTTTCACGGGAGCGGCTTCGGCCCGAACACTGAAAACATCCGCGTGGATTTATATGGTTGTTCGGGTGATTACGCGGCCAGTGGCATGGACGGCTGTGAATTGTTTATTCACGGTGACGCCCAGGATCAGCTGGCCCAGATTATCAAGCGCGGCAAGCTTGTGGTTTACGGCAACGTGGGCCAGACATTCATGTACGGGGCCAAGGGCGGATCAATCTTTGTCATGGGCGATGCCGCCGGACGGCCGCTGATCAACGCCGTGGGATGCCCGCGCGCGGTCATTAACGGAACCTGCCTGGATTTCCTTGCCGAATCATTCATGGCGGGGGACGCCTTGAACGGCGGCGGATTTGCCATTGTCAACGGCATTACATTCCTTGACGATGGCACTTGGAAAGCGCTCCCCCTGCCCTATCCCGGTTCCAATCTTTTCTCCCTCGCTTCGGGCGGAGCGCTCTACATTCGCGACCCGCATCAGACCGTTATTCCGCAACAACTGAACGGCGGCCGCATCGTGGGATTATCCAAGGCGGACTGGGCGTTGATCAAACCGATTTTGAAGGAAAACGAATCATTGTTCCGCATCAAGGTTGAGACCCTCCTGACCGTGGACGGGATTCGTTTGTCCCCGGCCCGGGTATATCGTAAAATCGTGCCGGTCCAAGCGGCGATCCTTGCCCGTGATCTCGCCGATGATGATGACTAACCCGGCCTTTCCTGTAACCCTGCCTTGTGAATATCCCGCGCGCAGGCATGCAGCACGGACAAGTACCTGAGGAATAGAATAACAACAGAAGACCTTCCGCGTTGATATGAATCTATATTCCCGGCGCGGGGAGCTTCTTTTTTAATAATTTCTCCGACTGATTCGCCGCCGGCAAAGGCGCCGCAGGACGGGGACCGATTGATTCAAACGGAATCGGTTGAAATCCATGTTTGAACACGAAGGAAGATTTCTTGATCGTAAAATCCATCTTTGCGCTGTTCGCAAAGCCGGGGTCCGTATCCATAAAATTATCCTCAATTAACGCCCATTTGTCGGCTTTCTCCATGATAGCGATCAGCGTTTGACCGCTACCTTTGCGCTCAATAATATTATGCGTAACCCGGATACCGCGGGGCTCGGCCGGAGCATTGTCAAGGATATTGACCAATTCCGGATAACGTTCGCTCCAAGGCGGCTTTTGATAAGGAAGTTCCGTCAATAGATTTACCAGTTTTGGCACTGTGTCAGCAAACCGCCCCATGGCGCGCGCATCCAGGGAGACGCCGATCTTGCAATCAACCAGCACATTGTTCTTTGCAATATTATCCCGTCCACCGCCCAGTAGTAAGCCGTGATACGTTTTATAAATCGTGTTTCCAAAGATCAATGTTCCGCAAAGCATATCGTCCAGATACACGGCGACACAGCCTTTATCCCTGAACCCGCTTAAATGATGGAAGAAATTATAGCGGATCACCGTGCCGCGCATGCTCCAATCCCTCCCGTTGTAAATGGCCCCGGCATCGTTCGCTTCCTGGCAGACATGATGAATCTCATTCAATTCAATGAGATGATCATTGCCGCTGAAGCTGATTGCCTGGTGAGGCGCATCGTGAATCAGGTTGTGAGACACCACGTTGCCCACCCCGATCAAAGCGACGGCGCGACTGTACATGCGTCGCCAGCGGCCATAATCATGGATATGACTGTCGGTAACGAAATGCCGGGCGGGCGTGAGACTCACGCGGTCGCCGCCATTTAGAACCACTCCTGAATCGCCCATGGCGTAGATATGACAGCGTTTGACGCCATTTGAAAATCCCCCGTCAATTACCACGGCATTATCCCGGCAATTGTGAATCGTGCATTCTTCAACAGTCACGTTGTTCCCGTTGCCGATACCAATGGCGCTGCCGCGCACCGATTCCAGGATAAGGCCTTTGCCGAAATTTACCCAATCAGCATTTTTCATGGTCACAAGAGCCGGCAGGGCCGGAACGACCACGTCGCCGTCCTTGAGCGGGCCGGGCGGAAAGAAATAAACCCGATTCGCCTCACTATCGTGATACCATTCGCCCGGCGAATCAATTTCCGACAGGAGATTAAAGGCATAATACCACTGGCCGGTGGCATAGCCATACGAGTGATAGAACGGCGTCGGCAAAATATTTATAATCCGCTTGTTTTCGTCAATTGATTCAACCTGATGCCGTTCGTCGGCCCAGTCATGGAACCAATACCCGTGCAGCCATATTTCCGGTTCGGATTTCCATCTTTTCGGCCGGTTGCCCTGATAACAGAATTTGCCGATTTTGTTGCCGCCGCGGCCGCGACTATTCATCGGCTCCTCGCCGACAAGGCGCCCAACAGACAGCCAATCATCGTTCGGCCAGCGCGCCAGCGGCATAAGTTGGCCGCGATAATAGACCTCAAACCTGTTTTTTACGGCATGCGGCTGGCCAATCTCTTCCGGCAGGCTGGCGGCATAGATTTTGGTGCGGACCGTATCGTCAAATTTAAGCATCAGCGTGGTATTAGTGGCGATCGTCTGCCAGCCGCTGATGATTTTGCCGCCGCTTAAAATAACTTCTTCGCCGGCAAATGCCCGGTAGGTGACAAGCGCCGCCGGGTTGCCGGAGTCCTGCTCATCCAGCCGAAAAGGCTGTTTCAAATAATAAACTCCTTTGCGGATTTGAACTTCCGCCGGCCGGGATAATGACTGATCAGCGGCCCATTGTTTTATTTCGCGGATGGCGTCACGGGCTTTTTCCAAGGTGCGGAACGGACCGTCGGTTTTTTCCCGGTTTGCGGCCGCCAGCTTACCGGTCCACTTGTCATCGCCAGCGAGGGAAACATAAAAGATATGACTGGTTACTGCCGCTGTAACCGGTATGGGCGCGAATTTACCGTCAAATTCATAAGCGCCGATATCCACTATTCCGTTGATTATCCGGCTGTTACCCGCCATGTCCGCGGCGCCCGCCATCCACGGCAAATTGGTGCCGGCATTTATACAAGGCGAGTTTGACGCCAGATGATAATCGCCGGGTATCAGTTTAGGGCCAAACCCTTGTCCGCACTTGGCAAACAAATTTTCAGGATCCACGGAAATATTTCTTAAGCCGGGCGCGACCGGCAGAACGCAGGAATAGCGAAAGGGTATTATGTCTTCATAACCCTTATTTAAATAGTTCTTCTCGTTTGGGGCGTCATTATCACAGACAATGGAATTTACAACTGAACCATAAATTTGGCGCTCTTTGTCAATATAAACATTATACAACCCTCCGCCGCTTTCCTCGGCAAGATTACCGGAAACCGTGCAGTTTTCCATAAGCCCGCCGTTCACGACGCCTCCGCCAGCGGTGGCATAATTGCCGATAATCAGGCAGTTGCGGATTATCCCTTTTCCCGGCAAGGACGGCAGCATACATACACCGCCGCCTTCGCCCTGTTTGGCGACGTTGCCGTCAAATAAACATCCGACAATTGACGCGTTCTCCGAAAAAATGCCGCCCCCATTGCCGTTGACGACGGTATTCTTTGAAAATACACAATTGGAGACAACGCCCCCAGAAATGAAAGCACCGCCGCCATCGCTCAATTCTTTCGCCGAATTGCCAATAATTTTACAGGATGAAACCAGAATCGGCGCAATGCTGTATATTCCTCCGCCCTCTTTAACGGAGTAATTGCCGATTACCGAACATTTCCTGATAATACAATTCTCTGCTTCCACGCAAATACCGCCGCCACCGCGCGATTGGTCCGGTTCTTGCGCTGTATTTTCGGCCGAACCGTTCTGAATGGTCAGATTTTCCAGTGTTACATCAGGACCCTCAATAAGAAAACAACGGCTGCCGCGCTGACCATCAATGACGGTTGCGCCGCTTTCCTGTGCGCCTTGAACTATTACTTTTCTTTCAACGCGAATCGGCGCAGACAAGGCGTATGTTCCTGAGGCCACGAGCACGGTTGCTCCGGCGCCGGCGGCGTTCACGGCCGCTTGAATGGTGGCCTTGGCTTTATCCGGCGTTGTGCCGTCAAACTCATCATTGCCGTCGGTTTTGACGTGCAACGTTCCGTAGAAAGGCATTTTTGCCGGCGGAAGGACCGGCGCTTTGGAAACGGGCGCCGGGACCGGTTTTTCAATTTTCGGTTTGCTCAGAGAAATTATTTTTTTATAGATTGAATCCCAAAACAAAGAACCGACAATTAATATAATGAGGACTAAAATTAATTTAAAACTACGCATTTATAACCATTAAACCGTAATTAAGATTCCGCTAAGATACCCCGCTGCTTCCGCCGTCGCCCAGGGGCTATGGCGAGACACGTGCAGCGGGGAGCTTCATTTGCTATCGTTAATACAGTATTAATGATATCCCTTCCGTTGTTATCGTCAATGTTTTTTTGCATTACACCTTATTTGCAGGCCTGATTGCGTCACGATGGGTTAGAAAATGACCGTTAGCCCGACATATCCGCCGCCGAATTTAGGCTCATCAATTTCCATGGAAACGCCGACTTGCGCGTGGAATGACTTGTCATTCCACACCAAGGCGACCGGGACTTTCCCGTCCCATCCGGCCTTCTGCTCGGTTTCTTTGGGGTTATCCAGGTAATCCTGATCATGGTTGACCACATCCACATAAACCCCCATCTGCAGACACAAGAGCGCCACCAACGGCATCTGGAAGGTGCCATAAGCGATCCGCGAAAGGTGATCCAGATCGTAGGTGCTCGTTGAATCGTTGGGATAGTCATTCGATTCCGTGAAATTGACATATTCCAAGCCCAGCGTGGAGCGATACGAATTCGGCGCGCCGCACACATATTCCAGCCGACCTTGAATTACCTGGCGCTCGGTATGAAAATTTTTGGGATCGCCGACATCATACCCATTCCGCGCCTTGTCGGTGTTTTCATACTGGCCTTCCAGCCAGATCATCTGCCGATCCGCAACCCGCCAGATCACCCCACCCGCCGGCTTGTAAGACTGGTAGGAGAAAATGAATTCCGGGTTCACATAATCCGTTTCGGAGGGAAAATCCAAGTCCGCCGTTACAAACACCTCCAACCCGGTGACCAGCGGCTGCCAGCCGAAAAAGCGCAGGTTATAGGGATTCTTGAGATAGTAGGCGTTATCAGCGTTCTTCCCCCCAAAGACAAAGTTCGGCAAAATAAATTCCGTGCGCGCCTGCGCTGCTTCCGTTTTCCGTTGGGCCATCACGCCAATATCCGCGTATTCCTTCCGCGCCATCGGTTCGCCCATCAGGCCGGCCGACCATAACCCGTTCGTCGGCCCATCAAGTTCCAGGAAATGATGCTCATAACTTCCGTTATAATCCTGGTCCATGTCAAAATTGAAAGCAAACTTGGTTTCCGGAAATAACCCGTGCTGCAATTTGAGGTTCTGGATCAGAAATAAATCTTCCGACGTGTAGGATCCGGCGGATCCAAGATAGGCGTTGTCGGCGTCGCGATACCACAGCAGGGATTCAATCGTCGGCAGGATGCTCAACCGGTCCATAAAGTATTCCGGTCCAATCTGGTAATCGCGCGGCTTGTACTCATCACCCCGATACAACGCCCACGACCGCTCTGCGCCCATCACGGCAAACAGGAGTCCGAGGATGATCTTATAAAAACACCGATACATGAAAGCCCGCTCTTTTCTTTTAATTGTGTAATTGGGCTTCCTTATAATCAAATGCATCGGAAATGGCAAGCCGGGAATTAGTCTTCATAAGTCAATATTATCGCGGAGATACGACCACGCAATAGTCGTGGGTTGTCCTGCCAAAATCCAATACCATATTGTCGGCATATGGAACTGTTTTTATTATTCCCTTTGTATCTATATCAAAAACAGTTACCACAAGGGGTTCTTTGGAAAGATTTTTAATTTTTACCGAGAGTAAAATCTCCTTTCTCTTTTCACGAAGCGATGGGATACGCACAACCTCAGGATGAGTCTCGTAATTGGTGGTGTTTCTGACATAGGCGATCAGGGTGTCTTTTTCCCGGCTGATCAGATAAGCAGGCAAATAACCCTTAGAGGCTTCAACATAAGCATAATCCCTGACCAGATTATCCGGCAGCCTTCCTCCCGCAGAGATGGTTTTAGCATGCCGCTCATCATATTGGATAATCAGGGCTGCGGCAAGGTCATCACGGATAAAGGAAAATTCTTCCGGCCTCGGCCATTTTGAAATATCATCTTCATAAATTTTCCTCATTTTCCTCATTCCATCTATGGATAAATCAATTACATGATAAGGAGGATTACCTTTCAGGGAAAAATCACTTCGCCGACCGTCGGGGAAAACGTCCCGTCCGTATATGTATCCAAGCTGCAGTCCTAATTCTCCAAAGGCCTTCTCGTAATTGACCAGAACCTGCGGGGTTTCGTCGGTCATTCGCCATATACGTATATAAACCGGCGGAACGGCCGGCTGTAATTTCGCCCAGTTTATCATGTCGCTTACTTTTGCCGGAATAAGATATTCATCCTCGGTCATTACCTGTCCCCAATTCCAATAGAAAGCAATTCTGTTCAGAAGACTCATCCAGAGCGCGTCACGAACCATAAGACGGTAAGCTTCGGAAAATAAATTGGGAGATTCGCTTCTATCCTTCCCGTCGGATCTCCATGGCAGAGAGGCATAACAATCACCTTCCCCATGTATGACTCCGGGATCAAGAGAGACATATTTCAGGTTGACAAGCATTCCCAGGTCGCTTGGCAAGGAACCAACCATGGCCACATGCATTATCTTGCGCAACCGTTGGTTATAGACTGAAGCCAGCGAATCGCGATCCATGTGTATTTCGCCGACATATGCCGGCTCATTATCATATATGCCGATGGCCGACATTTGATCAATTGTAACGACGTGATTCCGGTCAATTGTCCTGACAAAGTCACACAACATATTTGCCCAAAGCGGCCCCAGTGTCCAGCTGGCGTCACCCTCGCCGCCCGGCGAATACGCCAAAATGCGAGTGTCGTTTTTAAAAAGCCTTAAAAACTGTTCAAAGTAACCTTTGAAAATTTCAATATTGGATGGTTCCATCCACAGGTCTTTGCTTACATGCCTGTGCAAAATATGCATGCCTTGACCCTTGGTTTTTTCCTTGGCCTCGTTGATCATTCCAAATAATTTTCTGGTCCCCCCTAAAAATCCCGCGTTGTAATAAGCGTCAAGATTGACTGTGCCCGGTTCCCAGCCCAGCCAGTCATGATAAATATCCACAATCACGTGTATTCCGGTCCTGGCCGATTCCCTGAGCAGAAAGGAAATAAATTCTATTCCAAAAGGGGAAACACGCCCCCCTGCATCAAGTAATGTCGGCGCCCAATTTGCAATCTTCATCCCCCGATATCCGCAATCGCCGAGATATGTTAAACGCCTGGAAATTTCCTCCGGCGTCATGCCTGTCCAGGAAACCGGTTTTAATTCCGTCTCCTTGGTTGGTGACAGTTTTGAACATTCCGCCATTCCATTGACCATCATTTCCCGGTCGTCTTGCAGGAAGAACGGCACATTGCCACAGAGCATAATGTCACCCGCCAAGAAACCCAAAGTTTTTCCGCCTTTAACATAATGACGCGTTCCAGGATCGTAAGCTCCGAATTGTCCCTCATTAACGCTTAACGGTATCGCGGCCCGGCAGATGGTATTATCCTGAAGCATGGCTGATAATTGCGCCGTATATTCACCGCATTCAAGATCATGAATTTGCGTCTGGTAAAATCCGGTTTTCCCCGTCTCCGAAAGCGGATATGTTCTTCCGGCCATGGTAAGACATACGCTCTGACTGCCGTTGATCGGCAATGCCCTGTCGTCCAGCAAAATACCGCCAAGCATGAAACCATCCTTTGATTGTGCCCTCGTTATGGCAACCGGCAGTTGCGCCACCAGCGCGGAAGCGGCTGGCATCTCAATTGAAAAATCAATAGCGCCCGGGTGTTCCATCGCTGATGAAATTTCAACGTTTAAACGCATAAATTGCCATGAATAACCCCTTTTTCTCAACTCCGACCGCAAGTCAAACGTAAAATTTTTTATATTGCCGGTGGATACCGCCGGGCCGGAAATTTGCCAGAGCGGCTTTGTCCTTGAAGGAACGATTACCGATAAATTCCAGGAAGCGGCAGGTACCCTGACGGCAAAATTCATGACCGGGTATTGATCAACAGGCCATTCAAATTCTCTTAAAACAGCTTTGAATGTCCCTGGCTTTCCGGCAACCAGTCTATTAAATTTCAAATCACATTGATAAACATTCGCACCGGTGTCTTTCTCCGCTATTATCCATGAAGACACCTCTTTTATTCCCGTCAGGCGCATAACATCCGCCTCGCCATAGACAATGATTCCCGGTATAAATCCATCCCGCTCAGTTTTCCACACAAGAGCCCGGTTAAAAACCTTAACGTTGGCTTCTTCTGAACTTGGCATTAATTCTTCCATCCGTTCCTCCCTTTCTTCTTTCTTGAGGATTTTTTTTCCGATGCTTTTGCCATCCATAATGCAAAGCTTTGAGCGTGGTAGCCCGCCCGCCTCAATGCGGAGCTTTTCGCGTGGGCCTGACCACCACAACCTGCCCGCAGTGCTACAGCGTTGCAGGCGGGTGTGAAGCCTTGCGAAACTTTGGGTGGGCGATAGTTCCCTTGTTTGAATCACCCCGAAATATTCCACCCATTGTTTCAATTTCATTGCGGATACGATCAAGATCTGCGTTTAAATCCTTTATAGTGATGGAAAGTTTATATGACATGATTAATTCTCTTAACCCGGTGCGGTGCGCCGCGTCTCCTGAATCGTAATTTCAAGCAGGGCGTGGCGCTTCCTGGCATCCTGAATCAGGGAATCGGGATCATCCGCGCCGACCGCAAAACAGGTTTTTATCGTCTCGCGGATTTGCATTCCTTCCTGAATCAGCTCTTCCGGCATCAGGCGCGCAAACTGGCTGCGGTATTTGCCGGAAAGCAAATCATCAATGGATGCGCCTTTCAGCAACTGCCCATCCCGGTTAATCCAACCCATGTCAAGCAATTGGGTTATAAAAGAGGGCACCCGCTTGCCCTGTAAAAGAGTCTGGAAAAACTCGCCCACCTGGCCGGTGAACCGCCGGCGGACTTCCTTCTCAATCAGCTTGACAATCAGTTTGTCAAGATCATCGCGCAACTGCCGGTATTGGTTCAAGTCAACTTTCCCCTGCCGGGAGCGTTCAAGCACTTCGCCGGGAACAATGTGGATTGAAATTTCCATCATCTTCTGCCCGCCATCCTTCAATGCATACTGAATATCCATGCTCAAACCTTCCATCTCACCAATCAGTTTCCGTCGCTCCGCAGGTGAAATACCCGCCGTCAGCCGCTCGCCATGTTTTTCCATGTCCAGAATAGTCTTTACCAGGCCGGGACCCAACTGCGGGAAAAAAAGATTGGCAAAGCGGTAAAGGGCGAGCAATTTTTCGGTGGATATTTTTTCCGCATTAAGATAAAGCGGTGAAAACAAAATGGGATTGGCATGCAGGAGTGATGGTTTCTGGCGCATACTTTTCATCGGGAATTTGGATTATTTCTCACTCGCTCGCAAGACTCGCTAGCCTGCCCGAGCGTCGGCCAGGGAGTCCACAGAGACCACAGAGGGAGATATCTTTTCTTTCTTCCTCATGCATTATAAATCGCTCCCACGCTGCGGAACGGGAGGCGATAGATGATATAGGAAATCATGAAATCCTTTTCAAGCATTTTATCCAGGCGATGCATAACACCCATAAAAACAATACCCACTTCTCCTTCCTGGAGCGTGGTTTTAATGCGGTTCAAGATGAATTCATCCCTCATTTTAAGCAGTTCCCTGCTTTTAGCTTGATATTCTGTCATCGCCGCAGTTTGTTCCGCCGTCGAATTTGTCATTAAAAGTATATTGAGCAGATCATATTCGCGCATGAGGAAATCCATATTTTCCGTCCCCTCCAGTTTCGCCCCTTTTTTCAGCAAATTCAGGATAAGCAGATGATTCCAACTGCCATTATCAGTAAGCCGCGTAACGATATCTAATTCTTTACCACTGACCGGCAGTCCATCCTGGTAAATGCGTGTTTTATTCCAAGGCAAGTTAAGTTCCTCAATTTTAGCGGTAATTCCCGCCCACATTTCGCCAACCGCCGAATGATCCGCATTAAATTCCTTGTCTTTTATGCCGCTTTTCTCATTTCCCTGTAGGATAGAAGTCGCCTGCCCGCCCGCCTGCCCGCCTGCAACGCTATGCGTAGCATTGCGGGCAGGCAGCGTCTGGAGCGCAGCTCCTGCGGGCAGGGAATCTTCCCGCGCGTGCAGAACCGGCACATAGACAAGTTTCCTGAGATTCGCGGTCATTTTTGCTCCCCAATCTGCCTGCCCGCCTGCCCGAGACGACTCGGGTCGGCCAGTGAGCTCGGCCAGGGATGATAGAGCACTTCGCTGATTATACGAACTAACTGGTCATTCTCAAAAGGCTTGCTCAAATATTCGCTGACATCCAGGTCAGCTGCGTCCCGGATGGTATCCGGGCTTCCGTATCCGGTCAGGATAACAACTTTCACTTTGTCATTTTTCTTGCGAATTTGGCGCAGGGTTTCAATGCCGTCCATTTCCGGCATTCGCAAATCAAGGATAATCAGGTCTGGATTTTCCTGCTCATTAAGGCGGACGCCGTCGGCGCCGTTTGCGGCGCTGAAAGCCTGATAGCCTTCGTCTTCCAGTACTTGTTTCATCAGGCTCAGCAGTTCAATCTCGTCGTCAATCATCAGTATTTTTTTACGTATTAATTCTTTATTCATTTTTAATTCTCCAATATTTTCGTATCTCGTGAAGCGTGAAGCGTATCTCGTTAGAGTTTCTTAATCAAATTCCGCAACATTCGCGATTCATGATCTATTATTTCCAATAATGCACTTTTTGAGGCTTCATCCAGATAATTCAATTCAAAAGCAATTTCGATTTGAGTTTCCAGTTCCGCGCAAGAACCGATGGCAATATAAAGAAACTGCCGGTATTCCCTATTATGAAATCTATTAAAACCTTCGGCTATGTTTGATGGTATAGAAATAGCCGCTCGACGCATTTGAGAAATTAATCCATAAGTTTCTTCTTTCGGTAAGTTTTGCGTAATTTTATAGACATCTACGACAAGTTTTTTCCCCAGCTTCCAAACGTCTAAATCTCTAAAATTCCTAATCTTTTCATTCATACGCTTCCCGCTTCACGAGATACGCTTCACGCTTTTAAATTCGCACGGCAACAAAATTGTAAACGTGGCGCCTTTGCCAATGCCTTCGCTTTCCGCCGACATGCTGCCGCCGTGTGTTTCAATAATGCCGAGACTGGTTGCCAGGCCGAGCCCGCTGCTCTCCCCTTTCTTCCATCCGGAAGTGAACGGTTTGAACAATTTCACCTTCTGTTTCTTGCTTATTCCGATGCCGGTGTCGTGAATTTCAATGCGCAGATGTTTTGCATCTTCTTTCTCAATGGTAATTGTCAGACGGCCCTTCTCGCCCATCGCTTGCCGCGAATTGCGGATGAGATTAATAAAGACAGAGAGCAGGGCGGACCTGTTGCCGGTAATTTTTGCGTTGGCCGGCGCATTGCTCGCCCCGCGCTCCGCCGAAGCGCTACGCCCAGGCGAGCGCGAGGGCGAGTTGGTGGAGCTCGCCTTTGGCGAAGCCTCGCTGAAGGCTGGGCCTTCTCGCCTCGGCGGAGCCTCTGGCGAAGGCTGGGTGGCGAAGCCTGCGCAGTTTAACACTGTTTCAATGCCGCTCATGTCATGTTGATAATTAACGTCTTCAATGGCTTCCCGGATCAAGTCGGGTAGATTGACGACCTCTTCTTTCTTGCCGATGGTCCGGCCATAGCCGAGCAGATTGTTTACAACGGACTTACAGCGCCGGGCATTCCGCAAAACCGTTTCAAGCTGACTTTTGAATTTTATCTCCTGCGGCTTTTTACCAAGGCGATTTAGCATGAGTTGGGACCCGCCGATAACAATTGCGAGGGGATTGTTAAGTTCATGGGCCATATCCGCCGTGAGCCGCCCCATTACCGCCAGCTTTTCGGAAACCAGTATTTTTTCCTGCATCAGTTTGCGTTCGGTGATGTCATACATCAACCCGTTCATTGAAACGGCATTGCCTTGCCGGTCTTTCTCCCAAGTGACATGATTTTCCACCCAACGCACGGTTTTGTCTTTCCTGATGATACGGTAGGCAACAATGACACTCTCCAGCTTCTTTTGGGCTTTGACTACTTCCGCAAACACCCTTTCCTTGTCATCAGGATGAATAGTGTTTATCCATAACATTGGATCTTTAAGCCACTCTTCAACCATATAACCGTAGATGCCTTCAACGGCTTTATTCACATATATTGCCGCATTTGTTTTCGGGTCCGCACGGTACACCAATTCGCTGAGGTTTTCGGTTAGATTTCTATATTTCTCCTCAGATTGCCGTAGCACCTCTTGCGCCTTCTTGTGCTTGGTGATGTCGGTGAAAAAGCCCACATTGCAATGATGGTCATCTAACACCATCACAACGCCGCTGATGTTAACGTAAAACAAGGTGCCGTCTTTGCGCAGGCACGGAATGTCAGGCGCCATCGTCTTTTCACCCCGCGCCATGGCTTCAAACTCGGCTATCACGTGGTCCAAGGACTCTTTCGGGTGAATGTCGGCCACTCTCAACCGCAATAATTCTGCTTCAGTGTATCCAAACATCCGGCACGCTGTCGGGTTGGTATAGCGGAATTGCTCCATCTTCAAGTCAGCCACGAGTATTCCCTCGGCGGCGCTTGTGAACAGCGCATTGTACCTGACTTCTGATGCCCGCAGCGCTTCCTCCACCTTCTTGCGTTCGACAAAACTTCCCAACCGTTCGGCAATAATATTGAGCAATCTCTCCTCTTCTTTCAGGAAGGTTGGCCCATCTGTCGGGGCCGGCTTCAGGTAACAAACCTCCACACAGCCGACCGACTTGCCGTGCACGACGATGTCGTGAGCTAGCACCCAGGCAGTCTTTTGAAAGTTCGCTGTCTGGAATTTCCGGTCTTTCAGGACGATCCGTGCGCCGGTGATGTCAGGATATTGCAACGCAGGGGGTATCAGCTCGACAGCGCCCCGGAGAATCTCATCCAACGAGCTGTTATACCGTCCCATCAGAGTAGAGATGCCATGGAGGCAGTTCAATTCCTTGATCCGCTCATGTAAAAGCATTTCCATCCGCTTGCGCTCGGTGATGTCGCGAAAATACCAGATTCTGCCGTGGTTTTTTCCGTCGGCGCTTATTAAAGGCGAGGAGTATCTGTCAAAACATCTCCCATCGGCAAATTCTATTTCGTCCCTGTCCTTTTCGTCTTTGTGCTCGTAAAGATATGTTACTTTACGGCTGAATTCCGCCGGATCCTTTAGTTGTTTCGCAACGTATTCCAGCATTTTCTTATCGTCTTTTGTGTCCAGAATTTGCCGAGGTATCTTCCATATTTCTCCAAAACGCTTATTGAAAAGAATGGCATGGCCCTCGTTGTCCACGGCCAATATTCCGTCAATGGATGTTTCCGACTGGGCTTCCAGGAGCATGGTCTTGAACAAGAGCGCTTTCTCCGTCCGCTTGCGCTCGGTGATGTCAATTGTAAAGCCAGCAAGACAAGCGGGTTTCCCTTCCCGATGGATTGGAAATTTTATTGTTGAATAAACCCGTCCATTCAATTCTTCTTCAATTTCTATTTTTTTTCCTTTTTTTAAAACTCTCTTGTCATCTGCGACCATGCTTTTCGAGAGGTCTGACGGGAAAAGGTCATCCATGTTTTTACCAAGCAATTCGCTGATTGGTTTTCCGAGCATCTTTGTAAAATTTTCACTTAATCGGATTGCCTTAATATTTTCATCCTTAAAGTAAACATAGATCGGGCTATTTTTCATAAAATGGTTGAATATTTCCTCGCTCGCCCGCAGCATCTCCACTACCTCAAAGAGCTCAAAAGCCATTTCCAGGGAGGATTGGAGCACGAATTTGTCGGAGCTCTTCATTACGTAGCCGTAGCGGGTGATCTCTTTGACTCGCTCCACATATTCCTTTTCCGGGTGCTCGGTGAGAAACACGATGGGGAGATCACGCTTCCCGAGAATCTGCATGGCCGCTTCAGCGCCATCCATGCCAGGGCCCAGGTTGATGTCCATGAGAATAAGGGCGATTTTGTCATTGCCCGTGGCGATCTGGACCGCCTCTTCACCGGATTTTGCGGTGACAACATCGTAACCGAAACTCTTGAGCAGATCCACTTCGACCATCATGGCGACGGTGTCATCTTCAACGAGCAGAATTGTTTTTTGTTTCTGATTTGTCATGGCATTGATTTGTCCGCGAATATCACTCCTTACCCAGCAGGAATTCCACCAGGTTAATCCTACGGATGCCCTCAATATCATTCCCGAATTCCGTATCCATACTCAGTAAATATTTCGGATAGTTGTCAGGAATAAGATTCAAAGACCGCACTTCACGAGCAAGCGTCTTTCTGTCCGAAAGCAGATAGGCAACCTGAAGATAAATCCTCGCGTTTTCCTTCGAGGCAACAAAGTCCACCTCAAGATCATTCCATCGCCCGACGTTCACCGCATAGCCGCGCCGAAAGCCTTCTGAACGGCGTTATTCATGTCCCGGTATGTCGCCACAGGCTCCCATTCAAGAGACTCCTTGTCTATGAACAGGGTGTTGGCGGCACGGACCCCTTTCGTGCGCAGGCAGTTGACTATCTGACGGTGAATGCAACTCTTCCCGACTCGTCGCATCCCGGTGATAATCTTAATCACAGGCTTGCCAATAAAAGGCATGAGCCGGTCTAAATACATGTTTCGACTATATTCTAATCTTTTCATTATTATCCTAATAATTCCATATACAGTCGAATCTTTACATTGTGCTCATTTCCAGTCAATCACAAACAATCCTGTTTCCATCCTACGCGTTGCAAGCGAACTTTTATCGCTTCTTAAATTCGCACGGCAATAGAATCGTAAACGTGGCGCCTTTGCCCACGCCTTCGCTCTCCGCCGACATACTGCCGCCGTGCGTTTCAATAATGCCGAGACTGGTTGCCAGGCCAAGCCCGCTGCCTTCATCTTTCTTCCATCCAGAAATGAACGGTTTAAACAATTCTGCCTTCTGCTTAGCGTTCATGCCGATGCCGGTGTCGTGAATTTCAATGCGCAGATGTTTTGCATCTTCTTTCTCAATGGTAACTATCAGGCGGCCCTTCTCGCCCATGGCCTGTCGCGCATTGCGGATAAGATTGACAAAGACGGAAAGCAGGGCGGACCTGTTGCCGGTAATTTCGGCATTGGTTATTTCACCATAGTTCAACACCGTTTCAATGGCGCTCATATCATGCTGATAATTAACGTCATCAATCGCCTCACGAATCAAGTTGGGCAAATTGACGGCCTCTTCTTTCTTGCCAATGGTCCGGCCATAGCCGAGAAGATTGCCTAGAATGGTTTTGCATCGCCTGGCGTTCCGCAGTACCGTTTCAAGCTGACTTTTGAATTTTACCTCCTGCGGCTTTTCATCAATCCGGCTGAGGACAAGCTGAGTACCGCCGATGACGATGGCGAGGGGATTATTAAGTTCATGGGCCACATCCGCCACGAGCCGCCCCATCACCGCCAGTTTTTCGGAGGTCAGCAGTTTTTCACGCATCTCCTTCTGGATCGTGATATCCTGAAAAAGGATGACATTCCCTCCCCTGCCGGACGTGTCATCATCCGCGCCAAGCGCAGTAACGCTTACAAGCGCGGGAAATTGTCTGCCGTCTTTTTTTATGATCGCAATCTCACCCATCCAGCGTTTGGTAACTTTCATTGTTTCAATAATGTCCTTTACCTGCTCCTGGTTGGTGCAAAGAGAAAATAAATTAAAGTTTTTCAATTCATCAGAGTCAAATCCGAGCTTGGTTAAGGAATAATTGTTAGCGAAAATAACTTTGTAATCCTCTGAGATAATCAGACAGCCGTGGTGCGCATTTTCAATTGCGTCCGAAAGCATTGCCACCTTTTTTTCAGCCTCGTGGCGATTTTCTTCAGTGCTGAGGGCGGAGGCCAGGATTCCCAACAGGCGTTTGTCATTTTCGGTGGGCTTGTAGGGATGCCGGAAGACCACGCATAATGATCCGACAGCTTTACTGCCGCAACGAACTGCATGACCGAGATAAGACTGGAGACCATACCGCCGAACATTGATATCCGTCTCGGCGTAGCGCGTATGGAGTAAGTCCGGCACAAAGAGAAGGTCTCCCGCGATGCCCCCGATCACGTCGTAACAGATATGGCCCTCCGGCTTGTCTTCTGGAATAAAATCCTGCGGAGTGTGCCATTGCCCCAGGGCGCAGAGCAGGCCGCCTTCCAGACGATTATACAAAGAACATGTGCCACCCAGCAGCTCCCCGCACAAAGTTGTAATCCGGTCGATATTCGCATTGAAATCAGGCCCCAAACTCAACAGACAACGATTAACTTGCTCCAGCCGTTCCTCCGCCCGCTTGCGTTCGGTGATATCTTTCATGGAGACGACAATCCGGGCTTCTTCTTCTTCTGCAAAAATGATTCTTGCCATGTCCAATTCAAGAACCAATTCCTCAAACTCATCAAATTTCTTCTCACCGGTTTTCATGGGTCCCACCTCCCAGCACGTTCGCCATCGGTAATTCTCCAAAACAGGCTTTGAAATTCAACAACAGTCGTTTTTCACAATCCCGGTAATTATCCGTCGGGAAATATCTGATATTGACGCCGGATTCTCTTATGATCGGAAGCAACGCAGTATTTTTTATTTGCCCGTTTGTGTAATGCGTCAGACGCCTGCGCAAACATTTAGTCGCTCCCAGATATGCCGTTATGCTCTTGCCGTTCCGGTAATTAACACTTGCCGCAGCGCTTATTTCATAGACGCCGGGAATCTCGGGAATCCGGCTGATATTTTCTCTGTTTAATGGAAAATAATCGCTGAATTGAGCCTTGCCTTCATATCTGCTTCTGTTTCGCTCGGCATAGCTTGGGATATGCAACAGGCCGCGGGCATAGCATACCGTTCTGACAGTAACAGCGATTCCCTTTTGCCGTAAGCGTTCCTGTATCCGGCGGTCGTTCAGGGACTCCGTGGACTGATTTATCATTTCTCTGACAACAAACGAGCAATACCTTCGGTTGGAAACAAGCAGACTGCGCAAACTCATGTTTCCACCTTTTGGCGTTTCCACCCGGAGCACGGCAAGTAGTCTTGATAACCGCGAAACATCAAGATACCGCAATGGATTCTTTGCAAGGAACCGGCTCAAGCTCAACGGCCTTACATCCGTCTCCCGCTCGGTCAGCCAATACCGCTTCTGGTGCCGCAACAATCTCTGCAGAATATGCCGCGAGAACCGGTTGCGGGTATTTATCCAGCGCAGGGAACATATCGTTTTCAGGTCGGTGGCGGCCGGAACCGGAAATATTTTTGCAAAGCAATTGTCGGCAATTTCAGCCGCTGGATTGCGGCCGGAAATTTTCACCCGGGCAAAAACCATCTCCCTTCTTTGATTGCCATCATATCTTCGGGTATCAGCCGGAGTGCCGCATACGGAGGCAATATATTCCCGATATTTTATCATCGGCATGGACAGCACTTTGGAAAATATTATATTACCGATTTTTGCTTCAGGTTTATTTTCCGGTTTCATGCTTTCTCGCGATTCTTATCTCTTTTATATTGTTATCCCGCAGACCGGCTTTGACTTTGTCAATGATGAGGTTTTCCAGTTCATCTTCAGCAAAACCTAAACGCTTGGCGTATCCGTTCACCAGATCCCGGAAAGCCTGGTTCTGACGGAGAAGCTCTATCTTACGGGAGAAAACCAGCACGCCTTCCGGAATGAACCGGAAAACATCTTCCACTATTTTGCGGGAACGCTCTTCCATGCGGTGTTTCTCCTCCTCCATCCGCCTGTGTTCGGTGATGTCGGTAAAAAAACCAACATTGCACTCACGCCCGTCTATGACTAGCTTTGCGCCATTGCCCTGAGCGACAAATAACGAGCCGTCTTTGCGCAGGCACGGAAGATCAAACGATTTATCACTCCACGCATGGGTTTCAAACGCGGCCAGCACTTGATCCAAGGACTCTTTCGGGTGAATGTCCGCCACGCCTAGACGCATGAACTCTTCTTCAGTATATCCAAACATCCTGCACGCGGCCGGGTTGGCATAGCGGAATTGCTTCGCTTGCAAGTCGGCCACGAGTATTCCCTCTGCGGCACCTGTGAACAGCGTCTTGTACTTGGCTTCTGATTCTTTCAGCGTCTCCTCCGCGCGCTTGCGCTCGGTGATGTCCCTGAAATACCAGATTCTGCCGTGATATTTTCCGGCGGCATCCGTCAGAGGCGATGAATATCTGTCAAAATATCTTCCATCGGCAAATTCTATTTCATCCCTGCTCTTTTCGTCTTTGTGTTCATAAAGGCATGCTACTCTACGACTGAATTCCGCTGGATCCTTCAATTGTTTCAAGACATATTCCAGCATTTTTTTATCGTCTTTTGTGTCCAGAACATGTTGAGGTACCTTCCATAATTCGCCGAAACGCTTGTTGAAAAGAATGGAATGTCCTTCGTTGTCCACAGCCAATATTCCGTCAATGGATGTTTCCGACTGGGCTTCCAGGAGCATGGCCTTGAACAAGAACGCTTCCTCTGCTCGCTTGCGCTCGGTGATGTCTTCAAACATCACCACGAAAGATTCCATTTTGCCCTCGGCGTTCATGATGGGAAACACGGTGGAACGGAAACATGACAGCTTATCCGGCATTTCCGGATACAGCCAATGGGGATTATACCACGCCTCCGGGTTCATGTGCGCTTTCCCCTCTTTGATGGCCAGATGGACTTCTTCATTGAACCCAGCCTTCTTGACAATAGGATCGTCAAAAAGACAATAGTCGGACGGCGGCACCGCCTGGAACATGTTGAAAAACGCCTGATTCGACCGGATATAATGACCTTCGGCGTCAAAGATTTGAATCCCGTAGGGGTTCAGGTCAATAATGGAGTTCAACGTGGCGCGCTCTTGTTGCAGCAAACCTTGCACCTTTTTGCTCTCGGTGATGTCGCGGGCATATAAATTTGCATATCCAGCTTCTATTACCGGCGAGATTACAATCGAAAAAAATTTGCTTTTTACTTCTTCTTCTTCTTCTTCTTCTTCTTCTTCTTCTTGCAATCCCGGTTTAGCAGATTCTAACGCCTCCTTGATCAACCTGCGCCATTTCTCAGGTGCTTTTTCTCCGATCTTAACATTCCAATGTGCAAGCAATTCCAACCCCGGCTTGTTGCTGTATAAAATTTCGCCGTCTTTGGCGATACGCAAAACAGGGCTTGGATTTTCTGATGGAAACTTTGAAAGCTCTAATATTTCTTTCTCGTTTTTCTTGAGAACTGAAATATCTTTGGCGACATGAATTGCCCCGATGATTTCGTTTTTATCGTTAAAAATCGGGGCGGTGGTGACCATGAGCGGAATTTTGATATTCGGATCATCGATCTCCGCGCTATGAGGAAGTTTATCCTTCTTCGTCAATTCATATGGGCAATCCGGGCAGGGCTTATCCGATTTATGAAAAATCTCGTGGCATTTCTTCCCGATCAACTCTTCAGGACTGAGGTTAAATGCTTCGGCAAACCTGAAATTTGCCTTGGTAATTATGTTGTCATTATCAAGGATTAAAATAAAATCGGGTATGGAGTCAAAGGTCCTTTGCCACTCCTCGACTGACTGTTTTATACTCTCCTCCGCCCGCTTGCGCTCGGTGATGTCGCGGGAAATGCCGAGGACGGCAGTCACATGGCCAACCTCATCAAGGATCGGCATCATGCGCGCATCTATCCAACACTGGTGCTGACCGATTGTTTCATGAACATCAAGACATACCGGTTGTCCGGAATTAAACACTTTTTGAATAACCTGCTTGTGGCGCTTGGCAATATCCGGCGGAAACAATTCTTCCTGCCGCTTGCCGATTATTTCTTCAGCTTGATAATTCCACTGCCGGGCCGCATTAAGATTACCGAAAAGAACGCGGCCATCCCGGTCAAGCAAATAGATCATATCCGTAGAATTCTCGGCAAATATACGATATAAATTTTCCTCCTTCTCAAAACCGTCCAGCAAATCGTTGAGCGTGCGGGTCAACAAGTCTATATCCTTGCTTCCGGTGAGCTCAAGGCGGTGACCGTCAATTTTCCGCTCCTTTAGCCGCGCAATCTGGGCGGCAAGCTGAAAGATGGGACTCATGAGTTCTTGCCGCACCAACTCCAGGACGGAGAAGATCAAGCCGACGCCGAATAATCCCAATAATATCAAGCAATGCAAAACGGCTTTCAGGTCCTGCATCTGCTCTACATGCGGCAACTGCCAGACAATATTGCCAATCCCGCCCACCGATACGAGGAGGAGCAGGCTGGACAATAATAGAATGCGATTGCGGACTTTCATGATGCTCCTTCGCTTGCCTGCGTATTCTTATTCAATTCGGCCGCCTGTTCTTATTTACCACATTTTTACCAATTGCCTGATTTTATCATCATGGCAAAAGGCCTTTTTAAAGTAAAATTCGGATTACCCGCGGAAAAGGACAAGTGTCACAGAGAGGTTTCGCTTCTACGATGAAGTGTCCCCGGCAATTTTTTCCAGTTCCCGGATCAGGACCGGCAAATCATCGGTGACGGTGGTCCAGAGCAGGGCAAGGGTAAGTTGCTTGTCATGGGATAGGTCGGCCACAGTCTTGCCGGCAGCGAGTGCTCGCGCGTCGTGCGCGGCTACCAACATGTCCTGAAGTCTGAGGGTATCGTCACGCCGCGACATACTCGGTCAACGCCTCCTTCATGACTTCATCCCGGAACGCCGGATGAAGCTCTGCCGGGGTCCGCATGTCAACGGCCCGCCCCATCATGTCTGCAAGTTCGCGCGCCATGCGGGCGATGGCAATATAGCCCACCCGGACACCGGTCTGGAATTCGACCAGCACGTCAACGTCGCTATCCGGGCGAAAATCGTCTCGCAGAATGGATCCGAACAGCGCCAGTCGGCGAATGCCGTTCTCGCGGCAGAATGCCGCAATCCTCTCCTGCGGAATATCAATGCTGTGCAGGGTCATGGTTCTTTCTCCTGTGAAAAAATACAGTCCATATATTTAGATATTATTACTGCATTGCTCGCCAGTAGTCAATCCTATTTTGCCGGCGCCGCAAGATATTTTCCCAACTCCGCAAATCTCCGGCCCCTTTGCCGGGAGAACGGGAGTAATTCCTGGTATTTACGCACCTTTTTTGCATCTTTTATCTCAATGACTTTGATATCCTTCGGCAACCGTGATTTGACATTATGCACAGCACCGATAAAAAGGATGCCCGTTCCGGCGTTAGGCAGTGTCTCATTAATGCGCTGGGCAATGAACATATCGCGGCGTTTCAACAAGCCGTGCTTGACGAAACGGTATTTGATAAAAGCGAACATTTTTGTTCTGAAGTTTTTTGCGTTAACAAGGGCCAAAATACGGTCACGTTCTTCCAACACCAGCTTAAAATCCTCTGTTTTTACGATCTGCGCTCCGCGGCGCATGAGGGAGAGCACTATTTCATAATTCCGGCTTCCGGACTCGGCGCCGGCTGATATGATTTTTACCCCGATTTCGCCTTCGGCAACAAGGCCGTCCTGGTAAATCATCATTCCGGCCGCGGGCAAGGAAGCGCAATATTGGGTGATTGTATCCCAGAACCGGTGGACGGTAGCCACGTGTCTTTCCCAGTTTCTTTCGCCAACCTGATGTATACCGCGTTCGGTAACGGCCTTGGCCAATGAGCCCATATCGGCGCTGGTATGAATGATGGGGATGTAATACAGGGTTCTCATAATCTGAAAATGCAGAATGAAGAATGTAGAATGCAGAATTTTTAAAGACTTACTTGATCCGCCGTCTTAATTTTATTCTGACTTCTGACTACTGGCTACTGACGACTTCCGCGCTTCGCGTCCGCCATAGCTCCCTGAGCGACGGCGGATGCCTACTGCCTTCTTGTCCGGCGTAGCCTTGGCGAAGACGGATGTGCCTTCTGCCTTCGCCACTCTTTTCTTCAACTCCACGTTTTCCTTTTCAAGCTCCGTCTGGCGCGCCTTCGTTGAAAGGAAAGAATCCTGTTCCCACCAGTTAATTCCCATTTCCTTCGCCTTTTCAACCGAGGCAATCATCAGGCGGATTTTGATTGTCAGCAGGTCAATATCGGCGATTTGAATACGGATATCGCCGGCAATGACAATGCCCTTGTCAAGCACTCGTTCAAGAATATCGGCCAGGTTTGTAGCCGCGATCGCATGTGTCATTTGTTGCTGTTCCATGATGTTCTCCTACTTGCAAAAATGAAGAATGTAGAATGCAGAATGAAGAATGACGGAATGAAAGGTTTTAGTTTCTGCATTCTGCATTTTTAATTCTGCCTTTCTTCTCACGCTAGTTTTCCTGCCTTGAGCACGAGGTTTGCCGTCCGGTTGCGGAGTCCGCAAATCGTGCGGCAATTCATGCAATCCAGCTTGGCGCCGTCATGTTGCGGGCACTCCAGAAGAATTTTGACCTCCTTGATAAGCTCTTCTGCCCACCATGCTTTTCCCGGCACCCCGGACGCCTTATTGATTTCCTCCGTAATCCGGTTGATAGCCGGTTCCTGTTTATTGAATATCTGGCAACTGATTTTATTCTGTCCTTTATCCATAATTCCGCCTCCGTTTATTAAATCAGGCACAAAGGCAGTAGGCAGAAGGCACAAAGTGACAGATAAGAATAAGATTTTCTGGACGTTCTGAATTTTTCATTCTTTCTATCTCCATGTCGTATTCCACTTCTGCCTTTGTGCCTCTGTGCCTTCTGCCTTCTTTAAAGCGCCTTCCCAATCGGCCCCAGGTCAATATTGAGCTCATCATCCTTCAGTCCGAATAAGGCCTGCATCTGTTGAATCTTCCGCTTGACCGCCTTCAGGCTCAAGCCTAGCTTCTGTATTTCGGCATCCGACAGGCTTCCTCTCTTAATACGGCGGAAGGCCTCTTTTTCAAGCAGGCGCCTGATCAATTCTACCAGAGTCAGAACCAGTTTGGCGATGCCGGCCTCGGCCTTCTGCGGCGTATCAAGCCGTATGGTTGTGGGAATAGCCCGCTCAATTTGCTCAATTTCCCGCTCCAGTTTTTCAAGATAAGTCTTATCATCATTGGTCATTGGGCGGTCACGGAACGAATAGCTTTTCCCCGAAAGTTCTTCGGCTTTTGAGATTGAAGTCAGGATAAGCCGCAGGCCGATAAATATGAGGTCCACATCGGCCACGCTGATCGCCACCTCGCCGTTGACCACCGCCCCCTTTTCAAGCACCTTGTCAAGAGCATCAACCAGCGTCGCGCTTTTTTCACAGGTTGTTGTCATAGGATTCATTTTAAAAACTTTCTCTCACTCAATCTTTTCTATCATTCACGCGAAACGCGTGACAAGTCCCATGCTTGCCACGCCTTCAAGCGTGGAAAATGGGAATCCAGATATTAATTTATCCTAATCCTGGATTCCCGCTTCCGCGGGAATGACAGCGTATTCCTCATTCTGACTACTGTCTTCTGGCTACTGACTTCTTCTTAAAGAATTCATTCATTAGCAAACTCCGTAAAATGATAGGCCGGCCACGGACCGCCCTGCTCAAGCAGAAACCCGCGTTTTGCTAATTTTCCACGCATTTTTGAAACTTCTTTTTCAAATTTCGGCAAATGAATATTTGCGACCAAGTAGGCGGAATTGAGGATCATGCGTTCGCTCCGGCCGGTTAATTTGTTGTCCAATATTTTCACGAGGGTTGCTTCTGCCGCGAAAGTTTTAAGCTCATCAAACGTTTTCATTGCTTCCTCGTCCAGCATGCGGGAACATTCGCTCTCAAGCTCACCGTTAAATTCCTCCTCCATGAAATACGCCATTCCCGCAGGAAGGGCGGCAAGCGCATTTTTTTTCTCGCGAAAAAGTTTGCTCTGTTCCCTGACTTGGTCCTTGAATTTCTGATTATCCTTAAGAAAGAGTTTGACGCTCCATTCCTGTTTGGCGCGAATGCGGTCAAATGCAGCCCTGATTGCCGCGCTTTGTCCACTGATAACATGTGCGAGCCGTTCATTGGTGTTAAAAATCACGCCGAATTTAATTGGAATTACCGGGGATAAGTCAGGCCTTCGGTAACTGACAACCCTTCGACCTTGCTCCCCTCGGCCTGAGCTCGGGACGAAGGCAGGGCAGGCTGTAGCCGGCTGCGCTGAAGCCGGCCTGCCCGCCGAAGCGGCTTCAGCGCAGGCGGGTCCTGGGTCGCCGACCCCGGCTACAACATTGGCCGATAAGCCCATCGCCTCCTCAACAACCATTTCATGGGCCAAGGCCTTTTCTTTTATCCAATGAATATCCTCCTGCGCCTTTTTCTGCATTTCCCCAAAATCATCAAAATTCACTTCGCTGACGACCGCCTCAATGCCGTCAAAAGCACGGATGATTACCCCATCCTTGCCGTTCACCCCTTGCGATTTTATCCCGCTTGGAGCGGGACAAGTCACGCTTAACTCGCCACGCGCCACGCGTGGGGCAGAACAATTTTCCGGCGCTGTTCCGGCTTTATCCCGCCCACAACGGGACGGTTCTCTGAGACAATAAAGATATAAGCTCATTGAATCACCGTTTAACGGTTCATGGTTCACAGTTCACGGTTGAAGCTTTATGTTCTTTCTCCGCAAATTCTGCATTCTTCATTCTGCATTCTACCTTTCTTCAGGCTACTGTCCCTTTCCGCTCATACGACTGGATATTCAACTCATCGTCCAGGTTGACCAGATAGACATTACGGTCACGCACGCGGGTGGGCAGGCCAAGCGCCTTGATAAAGGCGCTTTCTTCAAAGACCTCCACTTCCACCTCCCAGCCGGATTCGCCGCGAGCGGCTTTGACCACCTGCGCATCGGCAAGGCGCAGTGTTTTTTTGACAAATTCAACCGCCTTCACGCCTGTTTCTTCAATTGTTGCCATGATTTATTCCTCCATTTTTTAAGTTGTCCGGTTCACAGTTCCGAGTTCAGGGTTGGCTGCCCTTGAATTTTCATCACGCTTCAACCGTGAACTGTGAACCCTGAACCGCATTTCATTTTCCTTCATTCTCATCCTGAATAGCCTCCAGACGTTCCAGTAAAGCCGTTTCCTGTCGCCGGTATTCATCCTCGCTGATCTCGCCCAAGTCCAGTTTTGCCTGCAGTTCCAGCAGATTTTCCTTCAGCTTACCTTCATCATTTGCTTCGTGTTGGATTACTTCATTAAGTTTGCCGCCCAGCCACATAACACCATGCACCGGAGCCAATAAAATGTCGTCCAGTAAAAACATTATAAATCCTCCGTGCTGATTTCCACGTTGACGAAATTAAAGGGTGGTAATGTGCCAATATAATGCCATGTGACCAGCACGCCGAACTTTTCATCCAATTCATGAACGGCACGGTCAAATTCTTCCTCACGGGCGCGTTCCACGAGGAAGGCACCATTGAGAATCATCATCTCGCCGTATGGTTTCGCAGTTTTTACTTCAATAGCCAGGGGCGTCAATATGCCCATGATTTTATCGCGGCATTTATCCCTTTCGCGCTCCAGCGCTTTCTCAACCATGCGCCCAAGATCCATTTTCTGAAAATAGATTTTATCGCCCGGCATTGAGGTCAAACGCGCCTTCAGGCGTTTTATTTCTTCCTGCTCCGCAATTTGGGCATAAATCTTTTCGGAATTAAAGATCGCCTTCAATCCCAATTCCTTCCGTCCCTCCATTTCGCGCAGGAGAGACGAAAAGCGTTCTGTTTCCTTCAGGAGAATTTTCCGCACTTTTCCCTCGTTTTCGGACACGGTGGCGAATCGCACCGGAAGGACGGTATGGGTTTTCATAACATCCTCAATTGCGCGTTCATGCGCCAGCAGGTTGTCGCGCGACATTTTAAACTTTTGCATTGGGCTGTGGCTGACCACGGCGCAAAGCCCGCCGGCGCAGATGCTGTAAAGTTTGTCCCCCCGTTCCCCGATACCGGGCGCGCCAAAGCTCTGCTCTTTCCCGGAACTGATAATGCAATAGATATATATGCCCTCTTTTGTTCCCGGTCTCATCTCATCTGCATTCTTCATTCTACATTCTGCATTCTGCATTTATTATCGCTCCCATTCCTCCGGGTTAATGACAATATTGACAAAATTAAAGACCGGCAAAGGCCCGGCGTATTTGAAGAGCGAACGCTTTTCGTAACGTTTGACAAGCTGTTCCATGAGATTGTCAAATTCCTTTTCCCTTCCGCGGTCAACGAGAAAAGCCGCGTTAACGAACATTTCATCGCCGCCGGTTTTGTTAAGTTTTACGTCCACGACCGTTTTGCGGAAATGATCGGCGACTTTTTTTGCCTCCTGTTCCTTTTTTTTATGCAGGGCCTTTTCAACCATCATGCCCACTTCACGCCGCGCCAGCAGGCCCTTGGCGCCATCTTGTTTTGCGGCCGCTTTCTTGGCTTTTACAATGGCAGGGTTTTCCCGCACGATTTCTTCAAAAATGGCATCCATTTTTTTCCAGAGTCCTTTCACGCCCAACTCAATCCGATGCTCCACGTAGCGGAGCTGATTTTGAAACTCGCGGTGGCGGCGATCCAGCAGATTGCGTATTTCATCGGCGCTTGAGGCGATAGTGCCGAAACGGACCGGCAGGACGCTGTCAAACTCCTTCATCACCTCTTCAATCACTTTCTCATGGGCAATCATGTTTTCCCGGTTGACGACCATGCGCGTCAGGGGATGAGAACTGACCATCATGCTGAGATCATCGTAACTGACGGTCAATACATCGGCGTGGTCAATGCCAATGCCGCGGAAATTTCTTTCCTGCCGCGTGCCGATGATGCAATAAATATAATGTCCGCTTTTATCCATGATCTTTTCCGTTTCTTACTTTGACTAACAAAGAATTCTGCAGGACTTTTTCCTCGCTGAAAATAATTTGAGGCGTTTTTGCCGTCTGTTCACAACAGAGCGCGTATTCCAGCACAATCCGCCGGGCGGAGTTTAAGTCGTTAAAAGAGCGTTCCGCATCTTTCGCCTCGACAGTCTGAGCGCAGTGATCCGGATGCGTTACCTGCGCGGCATGTTGGAAAGCTTTTTTTATCTCTTCCGCGGAGGCGGTATCGCCCAGGCCCATAATGTGGCGCGCCCAGTCAACGTCCTCCCACCGGATTGTTTTAAGCTCAAGAGTGTAAAAACTGTAGGGCGCGAGAGGCCCCACGCAACGGAAATTCAATTTTTCGGCAAATTGGGTATTAAGTTCGTCCAAAACGCGTTCAAATTCGGACCGGCGCTTTGCATCAATAAGGAAGGCGGTATTTATAACCATTTGATCATCCATGTTTTCATGCCGGCATTGCGTGCAACTTGCGCTCCTCAACTTTTCTGAAATCTGCCGGCTGATTTCCAACCGTTTGCGGTCCAACGCCTCTTTGATCATAAGACCGATTTTCATCTGGTCATCAACGCTGACGCCTCGGGAATTGCCGGCAAGAGATTGTTTTAATTTCTTTATTTCATCATCCTCGCTGATTTCCTTAAGGAGCGAGGCGAAGTCCGCCCAGGTGGCAACCACGTCCATTTCAATTTTGCCGCCGATTGCCTCAAAAAGCAGGCGGATAAGTTTTTTACCCCTTGAAAGAATTTCGGCAACTGCCGCATCGGACGGCACATATGTTCCAAGCCGAAAAGGGAGGACGGTTGCGGCGCCTTGCATTACCAGTTCAATAACCTTCTGGTGCGCCACCAGCATTTTAGCCAGGGCGTCCTTGCGCATTTTTGTGATATCAACTTGATTGGCCGGGCTGACAATCGCGGCAATGTCATCATTGATAATGGTTTTGACGCCGGCCCGGCCAATGATTTCATCATTCGCCAACTTAGCGGCAATATCAAGAGTGCCCTGCGCCGCCGCAGGGATAACACCGTAAATATATTGGGCTAATGGTTCAGCGTTCATGGTTCACAGTTCACGGTTTTATAAGCGCGCTTGCGCGCGACCCGCCTGCAACGCTGGGCGTAGCACTGCGGGCAGGTCATCGTCCGCGAGCGGCCTTCCTACATTCTTCATTTCTTAAGAACTTCCCTGAAATGTTTTCCGGTGATTAGAGGCCCATCCGTCTTCTTGCCCTTATCCAGATACTCCCGAATGGCGGAAAGCGTCGCCTTCCTGCAATAACCCTCAATATCCGAGCCGACCTTGCCTTCGGTAAGCCGCGCCAACTCGGCCAGGTCTACATCCTTTGCAAGCGGCTTGCCGCGGGTATGAATGCGGAAAATGGCTTCGCGCGTTTTTTCATCCGGCAAAGGCAGTTCAAGGATAAAGTCAAAGCGCCCACAGCGCAGGAGCGCCGGGTCAATAATATCCAGGCGGTTGGTGGCCGCCAGAACCACAACGCCCTTCAATTCCTCAATACCATCCATCTCGGTCAGAAACTGGCTTACAACACGTTCGGCCACATGGCTATCGCCACCCGAGCCGCGCCGCGGTAGAAGACTGTCAATCTCATCAAAGAACAGAATAGTCGGCGCGGCCTGCTTGGCGGTTTTAAATACCTGCCTGATTGCCCGTTCGCTTTCGCCGACGAACCGGGAAATCAATTCAGGTCCCTTGACAGAAATGAAATTTACGCCTGACTGTTTTGCCACGGCTTTCGCAAGTAAAGTTTTGCCGGTGCCAGGCAAGCCGGTCAGCAAAATACCTTTCGGCGGAGTGGAATGGGTTTTAAAGAAAACGTCCGCGTGTTTGAGCGGCCACTCAACCGCTTCCTTTAAGGTCTGCTTCATTAATTCCAGTCCGCCGACGTCGTCCCAGGAAACATCGGGCACTTCCACGAAAACCTCGCGGATGGCTGAAGGCTCAACCTCCTTCATGGCCTCCAGGATATGATCCATGGTAACTTCCAGTTTCATCAGCGTTTCGTAGGGAATATCGGCCATCTCAAAATCTATGTTCGGCAGAATGGTTCGCAGGGTAATCATGGCCGCTTCCCGCATAAGGGCCTGCAGATCGGCCCCCACAAATCCGTGCGTTATCTCGGCCACGCGGTCAAGGTCAACATCCTTGGCCAAGGGCATTCCACGGCTATGAATTAACAGAATTTCATGCCGTCCGCGCTTATCCGGTATGGGAACACAAATTTCGCGGTCAAAACGGCCCGGACGGCGCAGGGCGGGGTCAAGCGTGTTGGGAATATTGGTGGCGCCGATGACAATCACATTCCCGCGCGATTCAAGACCATCCAGCAAAGAGAGCAGTTGGGCAACCACGCGGCGTTCAACCTGTTTTTCGCCGCCCATATCCTCGCGCTTCGGGGCGATGGCGTCTATTTCGTCAATGAAAATGATAGCCGGGGCATGTTTTTGGGCGTCTTCAAACACACCGCGCAGGCGTCCCTCGCTCTCGCCATAGAATTTACCCATAATCTCCGGGCCGGAAACATGGGTAAAATACGCTTCGGTTTCGTGGGCCACGGCGCGGGCAATCAGGGTTTTACCGGTGCCCGGGGGACCGTGGAGAAGAACGCCTTTGGGAGCTTCTACGCCAAGTCTTTCAAAAACCTGCGGAAACCTGAGCGGAAGCTCTATCATTTCGCGGATGCGCTGAATCTGGGAGGAAAGACCGCCGATATCCTCATAGGCGATACCTTCCGATTTCGTTTCACCTTCGCCTTTAGCCTGGGATTCAATCCGGATCAGGGTTGTGGTAGTGATGACCACTACGCCGTCCGGCATGGTGTCCGAAACCGTAAAGTCGCAATAACTGGAACCGAAAAGCGAGGCGCGCACCGTATCGCCGGAAGAAACGGCAAGTCCCGCCAGCAACGATCCGAGGTATTGCGTGTCCTTTTCGCGCTGGGCGCTTCCAGCCAGGGACAACGCTTTGAGCGCGATTTTACCGGCGGGACTTGAATCTGTTTTGCAAACGCGGACCTTCTCATCAAGGCCGATCTGCGCGTTTTTGCGGCAAAGCCCGTCTATCTGGATGATATGCTTGCCGCGTTCTTCGGAATAACAGGGCATTGCCTTCGCCGGCGTTTTTCGCTTGCCTTCAATCGCAATAATATCGCCGACGTCCAGACCGAGAGTCTTCATCTCGTCCGGGTCCAGGCGGGCAATGCCCCGGCCAACATCCTTCGGCAGAGCCTCCTTTACTTTCAGATTTAGAGTGAGATTGTTTTTTTTCATTCATACCAAATCCATGGTTGTCAGGTTCACGGTTCAAGGTTGACTGCTCTTAAATCTTCATCACGCTCCAACTGTGAACTTTGAACTCGAACCCTGAACCCTGGAACCTTTACTTCTTAATTTTCACTTCCAGAATTCCATTCCGGTAGGCAAAAGTCATATTTTCCGGCTTTGCCTTGATGGGCAACAAGACTTCCTTGCAATATTTCCGGTCGCCGGTCTGGGCGGTGATTTCAAGGATATCATCCTTTAAATCCAGTTTTATATCGCCTTCGTTAAGCCCGGGCATTTCCGCGCAAATACGCACTTCATCCTTCTCGTCAAATAGATCGGTGATTGGTTCCCTTTCTTCTTCAATCTTCGGGCCCTTGGGCGTTTTCTTAATATTCCCGAATTGTTCAACAACTTGCTTGCCGCCGTCCATGGTTTTTACGGAAAAGCCGTAGACT